>ENA-UEQB01001861-UEQB01001861.1-human-gut-metagenome-genome-assembly--contig:-NODE-1861-length-16660-cov-5.872399_pt1 | contig 16660 bp, 12 predicted proteins | sample MGYA00242901_ERZ507918 | MGnify/ENA primary metagenome ERZ507918 (study PRJEB26167, sample SAMN06115405) | human gut metagenome | host: Homo sapiens | place: China:Sichuan | collected 2016-04-06... | reverse complement strand
TTATCCAGCGTGCCATACACCATCGTGGCGTCAGCACGCACATCTGTTTCGGGCTTCCAGGGTTCGGCAGTTTGAAAAGTCGTTTTTGCTTCCTTGTCTTTGGCCTTTTGAGTTTGAGCAAAAGAAGCATAATTGCCGGTTAATAACAGGCTGAATATAATCAGTAGTTGTTTATTATTCATTTTTACGTGGTTCTGTGTCGTTTTCTATTTATTTCTTAGCCGGAAACAAAAGCATCAATGCCGGTATACCGGAAGCAGAATAGCTGTCGATTTCCGCACCTGCCGGCAACTTCTTATGATATTCACCTCCACACACATTTCGCGTCTCATCTCTGTTTGCCCAACCTGTTTTGATGGTATGTTTCAGGAATGGAAGATATTGGGTTTGTCCGCAATCATATACTAACCTTGCCATGTATTCAGCAAAAATGGCAGTATAGATTCCCTGTTCAATACCACTTTCAAAAGGTAGCACTTTATGTTCTGCAGACATATCTTTCACTGTATAGTCTGCTGCCAGAATAGCATTGTCCAGATAACGTTTCTCTCCGGTCGCCTTATAAAGCAGTATGGAAGCTCCGATAAAGGTTGCCTGATTGTATACATGTGCTTTCCATGCGGGATTGCCATTTCCATGACGGCTATCGGCAATCTTTCCTGTTGCTTTATCCAAGAGATTTTCCACTCCCCATTCATAGATTTCTTTACCTTTGGCAAGATATTGAGCTTTCGTCTGATAATCCGGCCGTTTGTCGGTCGATTCTTTTCTATTTTCAGGCACATTATTGTAGAGGGTCAATGCTGCCACCACTGTCGGAAAGTTAATACATGCCATCTTTCCATCACCGAATTTATTCGGTTTCGGATTCCGAATAGGTTGCCATTGCCAGAACATACCTCCGTTTTCTTTGTCATACGAACCGGTATCACCCACCTTTTCCGAACCATACCACACACGTTTGAAACTGGCTTCCGAGAGTTTCAGATATTCATCCACTCCAAAAAGTTCGTAGCCACGTGCCAGGCTGATAGTCCACCACATGATGTCATCGTAGATGAACCAACCGGTATTTTCATTGTTATCATCAAAATCAAACTGACAATATTGCGCTTTGTTCCCTGCGAATATTTTCTCGCAGAGTGTTTTATAATAACTTGTCTTCTTTCTGTCTTTCTGTGCCTTTGCCAGTTTATAGGCATTCATTGCCATATCCCAATAAATAGGCTGACACCAGATAGCCGCTGCTCCATTGCCACGGTCAACAGCACTTGGATAGGACGAATTTGTCTTGTAAATATATTTATTGGAGTCTAGTAGTGTATTATTAAATCCTTCATAAGCTGCCCATACATCTTCGTTCGTATATGCGTGCTTCTTCTGGTTTGCTTTTCCTGAATTGCCGACTGCCCATATAGTAGTTGATGCTCCCAATAGTAGTGTCAGAGCCAAAAGAATTTTGCTTTTCATGATAGTTTATAAGTTTATAGTATTTTTCCTGTTACAAAGATTGCAGAAATAGCTGAAAAAAAACGATAATATTTATTCAATAAAGAACAAATACAGACCAAAACACTTTTCTACAATAAAAATAAAGGATTAATAAAGGGTTATTGGAGAATAATTCCCCCTCACTCTGTCCTTATGACAGAGATAAGGGGAATATTTAATCTACCTATTGAAAACTCATCCCGGTAAACAATTATTTGTTATCTGTAATGTCTGTGGATTCAATCCATTGCCAATCATTGCCCATTAATGTTGCTGTATGACCTTTCAAACCTGTTATTGTATTGGTAGCACTTTGAGTAGGCTGATCACCTTTCACTTCAAAATCCCAAGCATCTACCAAATCCGGGTTATCGGCACTTACACCTTCTTCATTACCCATATAAGAAGCATATACCTGATTTTCTGTCCGATTTGTTTTCCAGATACGTATCTTCTTTATGTAACCGGAGAACCATTCGTTACGATTTCTATTATTGTCCATCATACAGAATCCCGTCATGTGAACCTGATTGGAAATAGAGTTGTTATTTACATAAGTCTTATAAGATTCACCAATACGAACTACTGTTCCATCTCGCCTTACACCATTAACCATAGAATAGCTCTTAATATCAGTTGGTGTATCAAATCCCGGCAAACCTTTATCACTAAATAAATAGGCATAATGTGTCCAACGATCTTTAGTCCAGTTATCTGAGTTCTTCCACCCCGGTTCCCATATACCTGCCGCTGTATGATTCTCATTTTCCCAGTGAGCAACCATTGTTCTCAACAATCCCTTTGTACGATCCTGGGCACGCCATCCGCTCCAATAAGGATCGTTTGTCATGGTAGAAAGGAAAGTACAGTTGTCTTCTCCCTGTCTATTGCAATATTCTTTAATATTCACCCAAAGTTCAATCGTAAATGCCTGATTGTCATCCTCTCCAAACTTCACATAATCCTCGCTATAACCAAAGTCTATATAGGAACCGGCATTTCCATCTACAAACAGATTCCAAGTAATCTGACTGTTATCCGGCCATGCAGAATCTTCGACTTCTTCTACTTTCTTATCGGCAGCAGCAATAGCCTCATCATAAATCTCCTGCGTCATATCTGTGATGGAACCGGATTTGATTCTTTCAGCCAGACTTTCCAAGTCTTTAGCTGCACTCTCCAAAACCGACTTATTTTCTACCGGATATTGTCCCTGATGATTTCCCCACTTCGTTTCATCATTTACGATTGCAAGTATTTCATCCGCCTTAGCCAGTAAATTATTGATATATTGCTGTGCTTCCGGAGACAGATTGTAATATTTTGAATTTTTAAACTCGTCAATCGCTTGACTTACCTTTGCTACAGCAGTTTCCAAAGTTGTTTCATCCAGTTCTTCGCCAGCTTCTACCCGTGTTATCAGTGCATCCAACTCGGTAATAGCGGCATTTAATATATCCTTTCCGGTTTCAGGATATGTCCCGGGAGCAGTTCCATAGGTTGAATTCTTCAATAAATAGTTCAATGACGCACGATTTTCCTGCAAGATACTCAACTGTGTATCTGTTATATACTCGTCTTCAATATCGTCACAAGCGGTAAATATCCCTGCCAGACTAGAAATCAGGAGGAAAGAGAGGAGCATTGCTCCCTCTCTCCATTTATTAGTTAAACATTTCATGTTTTTCATCGTTTTTACATTATTATTCAACAATACGTTTCCACTCGTAAGTACCGATAATCTTAGCAGTATGACGACCTGTCAAATCTATTACTTCATTACCCGAACCGGAAGGTTTGGTCATGAAATCCCATGCTGCCGCCAAATCTGCTTCTTTACCCGTCACTTCAGCCGTTCCATTATAAGAATTCTGAACATATTCGTTATCCTTTGCGCTTTTCCAGATACGGATTTTCTTCATATAACCGGCAAAGCCTTCTTCAAACAGATTATCACTAGTACGCATATAACGTCCGAAAGCGGTCATCGGTGCATTATAGTTGGCATAGTTGCTCGAATTATAGAATCTGCTACCCACGCTTCCCTCGGTTGTTTTCACTTCTCCGTTCACATACAACTTCGCACGAAGCTCCGGACTGCCCGGCAAGCCTTTATCACTGTACACAAACAAGAAATGTTGCCATTCTCCATCTTCCGGTGCCTTTAGTGACGGTTCACAGATATTTCCTCCTGTTTCGCCCCAAGTTGCACGATAAATACCACCGTCTGCATTACGCCAGTACATCATCCAGCCATTACGCCATCCGTCACCGCCCATGTAAGTTGACAGGAACACATTCTGGTCTTTTCCACCACCTTTGGTTACTTTCACCCAAAACTCAACAGTAAAGGCTTGATTTCCTTCGGTTCCGAAATTGACATATTCTTCGCTACGTCCGAAATCGATATAAGAACCACCATCACCACGTCCGTCCACAAACAGTTCAGCCGGTGTTGTTTCAGCATCTTCTGTACGGATCGTACTCTTGAACTGTTCTATAGACGCCTTGGCTTCTGCCACATAGCGTTGTTTCTCACTTTCCGACGGAGAGGGTTGCTGATATTTGATTAAAAGTACCGCACGATTGGCATCATCTATCGCATCTGTCAGAATTGCCCGGCTTTCGGTGGGGTACTGTCCTTTCTTATCTCCGTAGTCTGAATTTTGCTGCAAATCGGTCATTTCAGCAATCAATGCATCCAGTTGGTCAATATAGGTATCTTCTATTTCAGGAGCCGCAGTATACTCGTCATGCGTTTCTTCAGAACAAGCCGCCAATTGAAGTGTCAGTACCATGCATAACACATAATACCACATTTTCCAATTTGAATATTTCGTATTCATTATTCTTCTTTTTTATGGGTTACAATTATTTATCTGCCGGAAACAACAACATCAATGCCGGTATTCCGGATGCACTATAGCTGTCAATAGTAGCGCCTTCTATCTGTGCCTTATGATATTCGCCACCACACAAATTACGTGTCCGGTCGCGATTAGCCCAGCCGTAATTAATGTTACGTTTCAAGAACGGTACGTACTGGGTCTGGCCACAATCATTTACCAGCATGGCCATGTATTCCGCAAAGATAGCGGTATAAATACCCTGTTCCACGCCACTCTCGAACGGCAGTAAATCATACGTTCCGGACATGGTATTCATTGTATAGTCAGCTCCCAAAATTGCATTGTCCAAATATGTTTTCTCACCGGTAGCTTTATAAAGCAATAACGAAGCTCCGATAAAAGTGGCCTGATTGTATACATGGTCCGACCATGCCGGATTGCCTTCACCATGCTTGCTGTCGGCAACCTCTCCGGTATTGCTGTCTACCAGATTCTTCACAGCCCATTCATAGATTTCTTTTCCTTTTGCCAGATAAGCTTCCTTCGTTTCATAATGCGGACGGGTAAAATCACCGTACTTATTACTCCAGCTTTCCGGATTCGGATCAGCCACACGATCGGTAGGAACGTTATTGTAAAGGGTCAATGCAGCTACCACAGTCGGGAAATTGATACAAGCCATCTTACCATCACCGGCAGCATTTTCATTCGGATTGCCGATAGGCTGCCATTGCCAGAACATACCTCCACCCAAATTCTTTTCAGGATCTGCATAAGAACCCGTATCACCTACCCGGGGAGAACCGTACCATACACGTGCAAAACTTGCTTCTGCCAGACTGCGATACTCTTCCACTTTAAATAATTCGTAAGCACGTGCCAAAGTAATGGTCCACCACTGTATATCATCATAGATAAACCAGCCGGTATTCTCATTATTATCGTCGAAATCAAAGTTTACATAATGTGCTTTATTTCCGGCAAACAAATCATCACACAACTGCTTGTATTTGTTTTCTCTTTCCGTATCTCCTTCCGCTTTTGCACGTTTATATGCGTTCATAGCCATATCCCAATAGATCGGTTGGCACCAGATAGCGGCAGCTCCGTTATTACGGTCGGTAGCAGCAGTATAAGCGGTACTTGTTTTATAAATATTCTTATCGGGGTCCAGTAAGTTATCATTAAATGCTTCATAGGCAGTCCAGGTATCCGCATTGGTATACTCCGGTACAATCTCGTAATCCGGAGTATATGGCTTTGCCTGTTTATCCTCATTGCAAGAGGACATACAAAGGGCACCGGACATGAGACAAACTGCAGAAAAAATATATTGTTTCATCATAATTTCTATTTTATAATCAGTATTTAGAATCCTGTATTCTGAACCAAGTTTTTATCAATATCAATTTCGCCCTGTGGTATGGGGAAGAAGTACTGACGGTCAAAAATACGCTTCACAATCTCCGTACGTTTGAAGAATTCATTTCCGTCATAATTGACATTCATACCGTGAATTGCTTTGTTGAAATACTCATTTACCAATCCCCAGCGACGTACATCAAAATAACGGCAGTTTTCGAAACTCAACTCAATGCGTTTCTCTTTACGAATCAGCTCCATGACTTCTTCCGTTGTAGTCGGTTTAGGCAAATTGACTGTTTCACCGTATCCCGGAATACCCGCACGCTTACGGATCATGTTCATATACGTCCAGATGTCTTCATGAGTCGGGCTGACATGTGCAAGCGCCTCAATATAGTCAAAATAAATATTAGTCAGACGCAAGAGCACACAAACCAAGTTCTGGTTACGGTCACCGGAATCCATTCCTTTGCGCACCAAATAACCTGTACTTGTATAGTCATTGCTACCTTGTTCTTTACCACAACTTCCGCTATAAGTGAAATCTACTATATAATCGCCTTCTGTTCCATCAAACCATTTTGAATTACTAAAGGTAATGTCTACATAAAAACGAGGTTCACGATTAACATACATCATTCTGGTTCCTGTCGGTGCATATAAGGTACCGTCTGTTCCTTTGTATTCTGTTGTAGAAACTCCCTCTTCTACATAATCGGATTTTTCGTTGATAATCGGAGTGACTCCGTCAGCACTATAACCGGAAATAGGAGATTCTCCGTTTGACATGAAATAGGCATCTACCATTTCTTGGGTTGCTCCCAACAAGCTACCACCTCTATAGTTGGTCGTATTACCGGATCTATTCGGCATACGGTCGTACTGCATGGTTCCGGCAGCATTATCCAAACGATAGAAAATCATTTCTTTATTGTTACCCATTTCAGAAAACAGGGTTCTTACTGCACGGCGATAAGATTCTGTCGGGCTGAAGCCTTCCGAGTCCGGACCGGAAACAGAAACACCGTCCTTATTGGTATACATCAAATGATAACGACTTCCGTAATTAGAGAAGAAAGTGTTACATTCATTAATCACTTTCTGCCAATTGGCACGTTTGGTAGCTTCGTCCGGTTTGTTAGGGAACAGTTTTGTTCCGTCCGTATTAGCCAAGTCTGAATAGTAATTGCACTCTCCATTAAACAACCAGCTGGCACGATAAGTCAATGCCTCGATGATAAACGCCTGTGCAATCGCCTTATCAATACGGCCATATCCGGACACTTTGTCGGTAGAAGCATCATCCAGTAAACCATCGTTTTGCGCACCTTTCAGTTCTGATACGATAAAATCGAAACACTCGTCTACCGTATTACGCGGGAGTTGCAACTCATCGCTCGGAGTATCCATCGGGAAGTCCTTTTCAAGCAAAGGAACCGGGCCATAAGTACGTACTAGATAAAAATAGTAGATCGCCCGCAAAGCTCTTGCTTCCGCTTTCCATTGATTTCTTTCTGTAACAGTCAGCGGTGCCTGATCTACATTTTCTGTAAATACTGCCGCTTCATGAATACCTGAAAACCAGCTCTTCCAGCGATACAATACCATCGTTCCTTCAGTTGCATCGATTGAATTGTTATTTATCAATTTCCCTTTATTGTCATTTGTCCACTCTGCTTCGTCGCTGGAGCCTGTCCAGGGACCGGGAGTACGGTACAGACTTGTTTCGTGCACCTGACGTTGGTTAAATTCATCCGGTAAGAATGTGTATACGTTCGAAAGATACCGCAAGGCTCCATCTCTGGTTGTGAAAATCTCCTTGAGTGATAAACGGTCATCAGGCACCTGGTCAAAATAGTCATTACAAGATGTCGTCAAGAGACACGCCAGCAAACTAACGATTATATAATTATATTTTTTCATTATCTTTTTGTTTAGAATGTGAAATTAATACCAACTGAATAAGAAGTCGTATTCGGATAAGAAGCACCATTATCGGTATTCAACTCCGGATCCCACAATTTGAAACGACTCAAAGTGAACAGGTTAGTTCCCATTACATATACAGCCGCATTCTTCAGATGAACTTTATTCACCCAGGGTTTAGGCAGATTATAAGAGATCTGCAATGTCTTCAAACGCAGGAAGTTCATGTTACGTACCCACCAGGTACTTTTCTGGAAGTTATTAATATTACTGGTTGTTTCACTTCCATAAGACAAACGCGGATAAAAGGCATTCTGATCCGGATTTTCCTCTGTCCAACGGTCGCCAATGTTAGAGTAAAGGTTACCACTACCACCACCGCCATTAAATGGATTAACGCTGCTACCGTTCAAAACACGTTCGGCTCCTGCTACGCCCTGGAACATCATCCCCACAGACAAGTCTTTCCAACCTACTGTAAATCCGAAACCATAGACAGTTGTCGGCACATCCCCACGAGAAATGTAAGTCTGGTCGTATGCGTCTATCTGACCGTCATTGTTTAAATCCTTGTATTTGATATCTCCGGCTTTCACTGTTCCAAACTGTGATGCAAACGGTTTGGGAGTAATGGCTTTATTGGCATCCGACAAAGATTCCCAGCGTGCCATATCATCTATTTCAGTTTGAGTGAACAGCCCCTCGGCAACATATCCTTTCACTCCATTGATGTTGTGCCCATATTGGTTCATCCATTCGTATTTCTGTTCCGGCAATTCTCCCTGAATCCATTTATCCTTATTAAAGGTGACATTACCACGAAGCGCAATTACCCAGTCTTTATTGATACGCTTGTTATACTCGATCGTTCCGTCAAATCCCTTATTTTCTATGATACCGATGTTTCCGTAAGGAGCAGATGTGTTGTATCCCAAGAATGAAGGTATAGAATGTTCACGCTTCAACAAGATGTTTTCACGACGTTCTTTAAACAAGTCGAATACAATAGACAGATCGTCATTAAATAGCTTCAGGTCAATACCCAAGTCTTGTTTGCGAGATTCTTCCCAAATCAGGTCAACAGCCATATTCACTGTTTCATAACCGGACCACTTAGTTCCATTCGGTCCGAATTTATAACCATAGTCTCCATTTTCTTTCATCTGATCCAGATACATGAAACGACGGTCGGAAACTTCGCTATTACCCACTTTACCATCCGTATAACGTATTTTCAAGAAAGAAACTGCCTTCGACAGAGGTTGCCAGAATTTCTCATTTGAAACAACCCATCCTACACCAAATGCAGGGAAAGTTCCGAAACGATGTTTAGGCGAAAAGTTCTCGGCACCGTTATAACCGATGTTGAACTCTGCGAAGTAACGGTCTTTCCATGAATAAGTGGCACGACCGGCAATACCCATCATACGATACGGAATCGCATCTTCCAATGTCCCTTTCGGATATAATAGTTTGGATTGCTGATTGAACAAGAATAACGCACTAACACGATGATCGTCGTTAAATGTCCGGTCATAGTTCAAGGAAGCCTCCAAATAGGTCTTTTTGTTACCACTCGTTTCCTGTGTATAGCTTAACACGTTACTTCCTTCATAAATACGTTGCAGAATAGGCTGCCCATTCATATCGTAAGGAACACTAGTGTCCAGGAAGTTGTAGGTAGACTCCGCACGGTCCTGATGTACATGTATCTCATTGTATACGTCGAATGCATACATAGCAGTCAGTTTCAGTCCTTTCGTGAGCATATCCAAATCCTGTGTGACGCGCAAATTAGAGTAAATCTGATTTTTCGTCAGGTTGTCATAACCACGACGTGTAGCCTGTGAATAAGGGTTATTAAAGTTGTTATTGGTTGAAGTTCCCGGCACAAAGGCTTCTCCGTTAACAAAGAACATCTTCGGATATTCAACCGGTGAGATAGACATTGCCGCATTATACAAATCGGCAGAAGAGATGGCCGGATAGTTTCCTTCTCCCAGATAACCTTGCGCACCGATCTCGACCTTAGTAGTAGGAGTTACGTCGATATTCAAATTGGTAGTAAAGTTGTAACGGCTATATTTCATTTTAGAATCATAGGTGTCGATATTCTTATCAGTCACCGTCATACCTGTCTCATTAAAGTAGCTGACTGATGCATAATAAGCGACTTTCTCGCTACCACCGCGTACATTTACATTCACACGGCGATTATGTCCCCAATCATTAAAGATTTCTTTCAACCAATCCACATTCGGATATAGATAAGGATCCTTACCGGCAATCGTGTTACGTATCTGATCTTCTGTATATTTCGTAGCAATACCGTCATTACGCATTGCCTCGTTGGCTGCATTCATATAAGTGATACCGTCTGCCAAATCGACCATCTTCGTGAAACGGGTAAACGATTCATAATAATCCGCGCTCACTGTCGGTTTTCCTACCTTTCCCGGTTTGGTTTTAATCAAAATTACGCCATTGGCACCACGTACACCATACACAGCTGTTGCTGATGCATCTTTCAACGTTGTCAACGATTCAATATCTTCCGGATCAATGTCATTGAACGAACGTTCCACTCCATCCACCAATACCAGCGGAGAAGAAGTGTTGGGAGTGGAAATACCACGAATCCAGATATCAGCAGCATCTTTTCCCGGTTCTCCTGTACGTTGTACGGCCACAACACCCGCCAAACGACCTGCCAATGTAGTTGTTAAACTGGCAGAAGGCGTCTTAATATCTTCCATCTTCATGGAAGACTGTGCACCGATATTACTTATTTTACGCTGGGTACCATAACCCACAATAACAGTCTCTTCCAATTCGTTCACCTGTTCTTCCAAGGTGACATCATAAATGTTGGTGGAGGCATTGGTTCGTATTTCAGAAGTTTTAAACCCGATATAGGTAAATTTAAGCACTACACTCTTCTTGGTTACGAATATCTCATACAAACCATCCATGTTCGTAATCGAACCGTTTGCATCTCCATCCACAGTAACGTTCACCCCAATAAGCGGTTCTCCTTTTATATCAGTGACACGTCCGGATATTTTCCGCTTATTCTGTTGCTGTTCGGTTGAAGCAGGGGCTTTTCCGGAAATAAATATTTGCCTGTCAGAGATCCGATAAGTACACGAAGTACCTTCGAAAAGTTCAGAAAGAATTTCTTCTATATTCTTATTCTTACTGTCGATAGATACCTTACGTTCTAAGTTGACAGCGTCATCTAAATAGAAGAAAACAAATTGACTACTTTTCTCTATTGTTTTAAGCACTTCTCTCAACGTCGAGTTACTCATGCTGACCGAAAGAGTCTTAAATTGAGAATAATTGTTGTAACTTGCGAAAGAGTAGTCTATTCCGAGAAGTAAAAAGCACAGGAATAGCCCGAGAACCTTACTCTTTCGTTCTCTAATTGCATTTTTCATATTAAACATGTTAAAAATTTCTCATAATATTATTTTCTGTATCTAAACATTTATAGGCACACAAGTCCCATCTGGATGATAGTTCGTATCATCCACTCTCTTCAATAATTACCATAAAATACGGGAGTTAGATTAGTTTATTATCTTATTTTTTTATATCTATTTCTTTACTACTCGATACGTTTTATATTGTTCATCATAGGCATAAGAAATTGGTGCAACAAAGGTTAATCCATTAATAACTGTTTCAAAGTTGTCTTTCAAATCGATTTTTCCGGAACATTTTATTTTACTTAGCGCTGGGTCAAATTCTACATTCACACCATAATAGGTAGACAGGCGTTGCAAGACTATTCCCAAATCGGCACTTTGGAAACAATAGAGTCCATTTATCCACGATATTGCCTGTTCTACATCTACTTGTGATATATTTTCCTTTCCATCAGCAGAACTGAACATCTGATTAGGAGCCAAAATCGCTTTCGGAGTCCGGGCTGTCTCTACCTGAACACATCCTTGCGCCAGCACTACACTTCTAATTGCTTCCGACTCATACGCCGTTACATTAAATTTAGTACCAAGCACCCTGACATTCATATCTTTGGTCCGCACATAGAAAGGGCGGTTTTCATCTCTGGCTACTTCTATGTAGATTTCTCCGTCCACATAGATTTCACGTTTATCTTTTTCAAACTCTACCGGATAAATCACTCTCGTGCCGGCATTCACCCAGACTTTAGATCCATCGGCAAACGTCAATACCGATCGCTTTCCACGCGGAATGACCAATTGATTGTAAGCAGCCGATTTTTCCTTTTGTATACTTTCCTGATTTGTTTTGATTTCTACGGAATCATACGTAATCTCCGTTTCTTTTTCTTTCAGGCTCACTACGTTATCTTCCGCCAAAATCAACAGTGTTTCTTCCGTCAGAGGCAAATCAGCTTTGGTATTCACTGCAAAAGTGGCAATATCCGGATCCAGCACCGAAGAATAACTCTTTAATAAGTAATGCACCCTACCAGAATCGCAAGAGCAATACCAGCCCAAATCAAAATACGCTGTTTTTCCATATTAGTCACCTCCTTATACAATCTTTACCAATTATGATGCCACCAGATAGCCTTACCACGAATAACATCACCGCCTGGTTTCAGTTCTCCGTCGCCTGGCACATCTGGCAATTTCCACAAGTCCCAGCGTTCAAAAGTAGTTGCCGGGCCATAGTCGTCTAAGTCTGCTGCTTCTGCATGTGTCATTACGATATCGGCATTAATGTCCAATTCAAGTTCCTCACACAGTACCGCTACAACTTTCGCCATACTATCTATCTGTAACTCTGTCGGTGGCACGTTGCCAAAGTCGATATGCCCATCAGCATAGGCTACAGCATCTACACAGCACGCTAAAGCAATACCAATAGCTCTAGAATTGCGCCGCCATGTATGAGCCTTATATTCAGTTAAATCATCGGTTGTCGCCATAACAGCGCCGTCACTATCAATGTTTAAGTGATAGTCACTAAAAAACTGGTGATAAATACCAGCTGACCAGTGTAGATAGATCTTATCAATATTACCTCTAGCCCTTGCTGCTAACTGCCGTAGCTCATCTAAAGTGATTCTTTTTGTTACTGCCCCCATTATTCTCTGCCTCCTTTTCAAATGGATCAGGTACTCCATTCTCGTCTTTATCTACTAAACTCGTAGCTATAAAAGTAATAAATGCGACCATAGCCGGTCCTATAACCTCTCTTATCAGTGCTAAAAGATCAGACATAACAATCTTATCCAACCACAACCACATATACATCCACGCAGCGTAATAGGTCAGTACCAGCAAAACGACTGCAATAAAATAGCCTACAATGACAGCCATTATTTTTGGCGACATTGAGGCTACTTTATTTCTGGCACTCACTATTAAGTTTTTTATTTTATCAAACATAAATATCACTTATCCTTACATGAACAGTTATTACATTTGTTTTCTACCAGTAATAGCCGTTCGCCAACTTCATCAATCCTGTTATGTGCAGATTTTGCCCTCTCATCAATCTCAGCAAATTTTATTTTTAAATCTGTTGTACGTTCTTGTTCCCTATTAATAGTCTTCGCTAAAGCGTCAACAGTCTTTTGCAGGTTCTCTATCGCCGTCGACAAAGGATTTATTATCCAAATCTTAAATACAAAACCTACTATGCCAAATAAAAAGCTAAAGATTGTTATTGAGGCCATTGCCATTTCAACCATCTTTGCACCGCCTAATCTAATATAATAGCGTCCAAATCCTCTTTGCTTAACGCCGCCTCTACTTGTGCCTGTTTAATCCATCCTTGCTGCTTGCAAGCACCTATATGAGACGATAAATCAGCACACCAGGCATATACCTGAGCAGCGTTAAGATACTGTATTGTTTTTTCAGTTTCTCCTTCTTTATAGCCCCGGACTGGACATCCTAACGGATATTCGTTTGCAAAACGTTCTGTGCTGACATTCAGTGCAATTCCCTGCATCGTAAGCTGAGTATCTTTATCGCTATCATACCTCACAGGGTTACCGGTGCATTCAGATATGAAGCCGCCAGTAATTTTGCTTTCTGTCCAGACGTCTACCTCTGCCATCTTGGCCGCTTTCAATTCGTCAAAAGTTGGTGGCTCAGGTTCTTTATCTTTTGGTATTTCTTCATATTCCCACTTATCGCCATTCCATTTAATTTTATAACCATACTTTGATTCTGGTGGTTCTACAGTTGTACAATCTGCAGGAATATTATAACGTCCCGACGGGCTTTTATCTGTATCGTCTAAAATTAAAATACCGATGTAATAACCGTTCCAGTCATATTTGTATACTGTTTTAGTTTCCATGTTTGCACCTCTTAATATTTAATTTGCGGTATAAGTACAATAGCTGGCGGTTGCACTGTATTACTTGCACCGTAGATTGAATTGCTGTTTGTGGCATTAAAGTTTATCAGATCATTAGCCACCCCATCTAATGTTAATGAACTTTGCCCGCCACTGCGCGAAGTGCTAAACACACCTGTTCCAACACCATAATAATTGTTTCTATATGCCAAGCCTGTTAGCGTGCCCTGAATATTTGGCAGTCCTGCTGCAAGCACCGTCGGTACGTCACCGCCTTGTAACACTCTGTTCATGTAATTCGGAAGGATCATCGTTGTTGTTCCATCGCCGTAGCCAAATTTCCATGGTTCAATATCAGGGGCACTTGTCCATAAATTATTATCATTAGCATAAGTAACCAGGTTAGGATAATCGGTACGAATAACAGTGGCACCGTTTGCCTTTACGTATCCAGGCATAAGGAATGGACGATAAAATATATCTCCTATATTAGCACCTCCAAGTTCTGACCACTCGCTCCACGCTCCTGCATAATATAATCTTACAAATACTCTACCGTTAAATGGATAGTGGATAATAATCTGATTTGAGTTTAATTCAGTAGCTCGATCAACATGAAGAAAAAAAGCCGTTTTTAGTGGCGCATTTAGAATAGTAGCAGCCTCTAAGTCAGTAGGACTGTAGTAATTTCCTGTTTCCAAATACAAATCTAGATTACTGTTTGTAGGGATATAAACACTGCTAGGCAACTGATCCTTAGGAACTTTTCCATCAACTAAATCAGCCTTGTTCTGTGTTTGTGCATTAATAGCTTCCTTAGTTTTTAAAGGCGTCATTGCTTTAGTATCAGATTCACCGGCGATAGCTTCCTCTGTTGTCGCTATACCAGTAATATTAGCTAAACCTTCTAAGCTATCAGCAATACCCTGCGCTCTGTCTGCCTGCTCTGTTGCTGTAGTTGCTGAGCTAGAAGCGCTGTTAGCACTTGCTTCTGCAGCTTCTTTTGAAGTTTGCGCAGCCGCCATACTATCCGCAGCGCTTGAAGCAGATTGAGCCGCAGCCTTTTTAGAATCCTCGGCAGCAGCGACTTTATTATCTATTTCAGCAGTAATATTCTCAACTGTTTTCTGCGCAGCATCTTCTGCCGCAGTAGTCGCAGCTTCAACAGCGGTATTTTTAGCAGCAACAGCTTCGTCCTTTATTTCCGTAGTCTCATTTACCGCAGCATCTTTTATAGCGGTCAGCTCTTCGATTGCAGTATTTTTAATATTTGTTGTTTCGTTAACGGCGCTCTCTTTGACCTGTTTCGTTTGCTCTAATACATCTTTAGCTAAAGGTAACACCCTAGCAGGGTCCTCCGTCAGCACAAGCCCATCACCAGCATCATTGATTCTAAAACTCATTCCAGCCTTTACCGGAAAAGTATTATTAAAATTATTTACATCAACACCAGCAGATAATGTCCTATTCAATTTTTCATTTAATTGCTGACATATAAAAGTTAGATCGTCAAAAGACAATTCAATATTCTCTGCAAAAAAAGGACCTTGATTAACCAGGTTCATTAGCTGATACAATGGCAGCTCACGATAAATAGTTATTTTATGTCCATCAGGCAGCGGATCGCCATTAGCTGGATAAGTAACTGTTTTAGCTCCGAGATCAACAGAAAAATTCTCCGTTTCTACGGCAACGCTATCATCACCTGTAATATATACTTTTATATATTCAGGATGATCCGTCATCTGAAATGTTATTGGGAATTTCGTTGTCGCTCCATTACCAACATAAATATCTTTAACTGTCGTATTCTGTACAGTCATATGCTCACCCCCTATATTCTTGCTGAGGCCGGAGCATCTTTAACCACAGTAGCATTTAACATACTGGCTATAGTTGATGCTATCTTTAACTTCTCGTCCAAAGATTCAGCCTTCTTCTGCTCCTCCAACAGTAAATTTATTTGGTCTTGTATGATAGCCTCTTTATCCATAATTTCACTCCTGTTCTATAACTGGAAGTACGCCTTTGTTCTTCAATAAGTGATAAATAAACAAGCGTCCTTTCTGCGTCCAATAAGTATGAAATCTATTTTCACCGTCAGCAGTAGGAAAAGTCTTGCTTTGGGTATATCCGTCACACTGATATTTTTCATACAAAAACCATATACCGCCTTGTTTATACTGAACACCTAACTCATGAAGCAGGCTATTCATTTTCTTTGCGCCCATACCATAGTCTTTTGCAATCTGCGTTACCGACATCAGAGTGTTGTTTTGCAGAATCAAATCATAATAGCTTGCTTTAGGCTGCATTTCATTTATGATCTGCTTTTGCTGCGTATTTTCAATTTGTAGAGCCTGAGCTTTTTCTGCTATTTCAGCGGCCATTCTAAGAGCTGCCGGCAAATCTTTTGGAATTACTTCCTGCTCTTTTAACAATTCTTCCATTTTATTGAAAGCAGCAATATATTTTAGCTTCCATTGCAAAACATCTCTAGTATTATTAAAGCTCATAACTAATAAAGAAAATCCATCACGTGTCATTAGATATTCTTTTCTCTGCTCACCTTTTGCGTCAATGTACTGGTGTTCATCAAACCAACGAACTTTTACGCCGGTTGCCTGCAAATCCAAGATATGTTTTTCAACAGCTTTAATTACATCAGAATGACGTTTCCCAAAATGCTCCGCTACCTGCCTACTGGAAACAACTACCTG
>ENA-UEQB01001858-UEQB01001858.1-human-gut-metagenome-genome-assembly--contig:-NODE-1858-length-16697-cov-5.005957_pt1 | contig 16697 bp, 9 predicted proteins | sample MGYA00242901_ERZ507918 | MGnify/ENA primary metagenome ERZ507918 (study PRJEB26167, sample SAMN06115405) | human gut metagenome | host: Homo sapiens | place: China:Sichuan | collected 2016-04-06... | reverse complement strand
AACAAGCTAAAGCAAAGTGCAGCCGAAATCAATACGGACTTGCTGAAATACTATGCCGAAATCCAGAATATTTTCAAAGAATTTGAGGTACAGGAGGTCATGCCAACGACCCAACAGTTGAAGGAAGCTTTCAACATGAGAAAGCGGTCATTCTCATGCGTAAACCGGTCTATCAGCTTATGATATTCTTCTGATTCATAGTCCGTGCGGTCTGCCAGCTCCTGATTCATCCGTTCCAGGTCTGCCTGCAACTGAAAAATATGTTCAAAAGCCTGTTCGGCTTCTTCCATTACAGTATGCTTGTCAGAAAGTATCATCACCTGAGGCAGATAGCCGATCGTAACTTCTTTAGGAATGGCAATTACACCCGATGTAGGGCTTTGTAAACCAGCCAGAATCTTAAGCATGGTCGATTTGCCGGCACCGTTCTTACCCACCAGGGCTATACGGTCCTTTTTATTTATAACATAGGACACGTCCGAAAACAAGGGCGTGGCATTAAATTCTACGGTAAGTCCTTCTACTGATATCACTTTGTTAATGAATAATTGATATTGGGCTACAAAGATAGAAAATTATCCCTTAACCAATAAGGGTTTAGGCCGTAAATTGCTGACATCTGTCAGTTCCACCCAGAAAACGATCATCTTCACTCTTTCGGTTCATTTGAGCTATCACACTACCACTCCACATCCTCTGATGTGAAGGGAATTTGCACTCCATTCATCGCCTTTCTATCCAAAGAACTATAACCGGGGATGGCATTGAACGATACTGATGATGAACGGATATCTTTGTTCATCGTGGTAGCCCGTCCCGAAATCATGCCGACAGCAACATTCAGTAACTTATCATTGTCTTTATCTCCCAACTCAATATGCCCAAGTATCATACGGTCATTACCCTCCAGTTTCCAGTCAGGAATAAAACCATCTTTATATTCCGAATTTCCCTCTGCGTTAGATATTTTGCAAACAATGGGATGCAGTTCATAGTCATACTTATCACTTGTCAACGTAATAGATCCCACATTCTTACCCTCAGTCTGCTCTCCCAGCAAATATACTTTATAGAAAGGACGAAGCCCGTTAATCACAGCTTCGGAAGCGGAAGCCGTTCTACTACCGGTAAGTATAAACAGACGGGGCAGATCCAGATTTTCATCCGTCTTGTCCAATCGGTAAGTAACCGTTTTATCCTGCTTATCGTTATACTTCAGGTTACAGAATATTTCTCCCAAAGCAGACTTTGGAGCAAGTAATTCGGCCAACAGTTGGGCAGATGTCACCAAACCACCACCATTGTAACGAAGATCAAGAATAAACTCTTCCACTCCCTCTGCCTTAAACTCTGCAAACCGCTGACGAAGTTGTTTGTCATAGGTTGTATCTTTATCGCCATCGGGTCCGGATGTAAAATGATTGTATACCATATACCCCACTTTCTTATTTCCGGTAGACTCATCCTGATAAACCTCTGTCAGCAAAACCGGATTGTCTTCTATCAGGACCGGAACCAGTTCCATAGAATGCGTCACCGGATTATTCCAACCATCAGAAACAGCCAGAACAACCGTTTTATCACCTAGCAAATCATATATGTTACTATTATTAGTCCACGTTCCGTTTATCTTATGTATCCAGTCACCACGTTTTAATCCCTTTTTCTCTGCCGGAGAACCAGGTAATACATAAAGTACATTGGCGGCAAACTTTGTGCCTGTATTGTCTAATTGCCAATTCTGAAACTCAAAGCCCAAAGCAGGTTCTCCGCCCATATACGACCGTGTCGTTGTGGAAGCGGTTTTCTTTTTTATCGTAGAATAGTAATAATGCCCGCCAGATACCTGCGGATTATTCTTTCCATCTTCTTTTGACAAAAGAGAACGAAAGAATGTTTCCGGCTCAGCATTAAAATTCAGCTGCTTTTTATCGGGGATATCACTATACCAAAGATACCAGCTACGCATAGTGGCATCGATCCATTGATTGACAGCTTTATCGCTTTTATCATCATCCTTTTCACAAGAAGAGAGCGCGCACAGGAGCCCCAGCAACAGACACACCCGGCAATATGCGGAAAACTTAATCATAACTACCTTTCTTTTAGTTTGGAATGTACAAGGGGCAAAGGTACAAAAAAAGGGAAAGCTACTGCTCTCCCCTTTCTTATTTCTGTTATTTTCTATCGATTAGAATAATTTTGCAGGATATTCGCCGGCATCTACCAAAGCCTGAATTTTGTCTACAACACCCTGACGGTCGTCAGCATATGTCACACCAAACCATTTGCTGGTAGTGTCCAATACTTTCACACGTGCAGTTCCGTCGTTAATCAGCTTATTCACCATCAATGGAATAAAGTATTCCGACTTCAGGTTGCCCATATTCTCTTTGAGGAAATCTTTGAAGAACTCTTCAGAATATTCAAAATAATCGGGAGTGAAGCCCCACATGTTCATAGAAACCGGAGTATTGTCAGCAATCGTTTGCATCACACCGTTTTCATCTTTGAAAGATACTTTGCCATCTATACGCTCGATAGCAGTACGTTCAACTACCGTAGTCAGGTAACCGTCTGCATTTGTCTCGCATACACCACGAGCAACAGAACCACTTTCACTCAGCGTATTACCTACACGATAGCCTACCATGCAATAGTCATCTTTCTTTCCGTCCATCTCGCTCAGTGCAGCACCCAGTACAGCAAAGCTGTCACGACCGTAGAAATCGTCAGCATTGATAACGGCAAATGGCTCCTTGATCACATCTTTACCCATCAGTACGGCATGGTTTGTTCCCCATGGTTTCACACGATCGGCAGGGCAAGTAAAGCCCTCGGGCAGATTGTCCAGTGCCTGGAATACCAGTTCTACCGGAATATGGTTCTCATATTTACTCAGAATTTTATCGCGGAAGTCTTTCTCGAAATCTTTGCGGATGACGAAAACAACCTTGCCAAATCCACCACGAATAGCATCGTAGATAGAATAGTCCATAATAGTTTCGCCGTTAGGACCCAGTCCGTCAAGTTGTTTCAATCCCCCATAACGGCTACCCATACCGGCAGCGAGTACAAATAAAGTTGGTTTCATAACTGTGTAATATTAAAGGTTAGTAATGTCAATGTTGTGATAACGGTGCAAAGGTAAGACTTTTTTAGTTGAAAATTGAAAATTGAAAGCTTATTTAGTTGACAATTGACAGTTGACAGTTGGCTGCGCTATCACGCTGCACAGTACTTCTCCCCTCTCCATGCTCCCCTCTCCCTTCTAAAACGGGTATCCGATTGCAAAGTGCAGCCCCAACTGTTTCCAGAATGCACCTCTGACATTGTAATATCCGGATTTCCCGGTATCATACGGATCATGTAGAGGGACTCCGCAATCAAGGCGGAAGATCAGAAAATCAAGGTCATAACGCAATCCGGCACCTGTGCCGAGAGCTACCTGCTTCGGAAATGTTTTGAGACGAAGTTGTGCATCAGGTCGTTCAGGGTCATAACGCATCAGCCACACATTTCCGGCATCCAAAAAGACAGCACCATGCAGGTCTTTATAAATGCGGAAGCGATATTCGATATTTGCTTCGAGACGTATATCCCCGGTCTGGTCAAGATAAGAGAATTCACTCTTCTCAGGATGATAACCACCAGGACCGATGCTACGCACGGTAAAGGCACGGATACTATTGGCACCACCCACATAGAACTGTTCATTATAAGGAGCTACTGTTGAGTTACCATAAGTCCAGAGAACCCCTCCGGCTATGCGGGCAGCAATGGCATTATTACGGTCTAACTTCCAGAGATAACGATAGTCTGTATTCAGTTTAAGAAACTGGGCAAACGGTGCACCTAACAGCTTCTTATTCTTCTCACTAAACGGCTGGCCGAATATACGATAGATACCAGAGGTAATATTACCGGCAGAAGTAAAAGTGGTCTGCCACCAGACAGGGTTGCGTACACTGCGAACCGAAGAGTTATCATATGTGTAGGTGTACTCCATAGCCGGAACAAACTGATCCTGCAAACTGAGTAACAATGCCTTATTCTTTTCTGCAACTTCCTCAAAAGCCGCAGTACGGTGTTGCAACACATTAAACGTCAGGCGGAAAGGAGTCAACGAATGCCGGTTGGTAGGGGTCGGTTGAAAATCATACGTCGCGTTTCCACCAAAAGAGAGTAACTTGTAATACTTCGCCCGGTTCATCTGATCGGCATACAACTTAAAGGTAGTAGAAGCCGGGAAGTCATACTCACGACCGCCAAACCGGGGGAACACTACACGCGGAAACATAAGGGAAGTTGAAGCTCCCATCTCCCAGCTGTTCAATAAAGAAGAACCTTTGCCTCCTCCGGTTTGCCATTCATAGGCACCTTTCAATTTTACATTCCAGGTTTCACCACCCCCAAACACATTGTTACGGGTGACGGAAAAAGAAGCTCCCGGGCCTGTCTGATCATTACTCTTTGTAGTAACATTCAGTTCCAATTCCGCATCCAGCGGTTTGTCAAACGTAGCTTGCAGATTGACATCCAGTGTATCACAAGCCGCCGTTGTATCTCGTGGTGTATATTGTATATCCATGTAGCGGAAAATTCCCAACTGAGCCAGTTTTTCTTGTACACGTTGCTGCCGGTACTGACTGTAAAGGCGGCTACGCTGCAATTTGCGCAAAGAATCATTCTTCACATAAGCCTGATAATTCAGCCACCGGTAAAGCATATTGGGACGTACCTGCATCTTCTTATAATAATGTATCTTCATGCCCCGGTAGTCCATACTGTCATTCGGTTGTTCCCCATTTTTGCCTATCAGGTAGACGGTTTTATTTCCTACATAATACGGACGTTGTGCAGCTGCAGGCAGACCCGGTACAGGAATAAGCCGTAAACTGACATGCCCCCCGGGCACAAGTGTAGTATCTGCCTGATAAGTCATATAATCAGGACGGAAATAGAAATATCCCAGATTACGCAACAAAGTACTGATACGATTGCGCTCTTCGTCCAGATCGCTTACATTAAACTGCTCACCCGGAGTAAGTAATGAACGGCGGCGCCCCCGCTCCATAATACGAAGGGTCTGTGGTGTGAAGCGACCATAATATACCGTATCAATAAAATAGGGATCACGCATCTCCACCGTATACTCCACTCTTGCTTTGAGGCTATCCTTCGGATTGACAATGGTTTGTTGCGTCACTTTCCCATTGAAATAGCCATAATCATGCAGCAAATTGGTAGCTACCTTAACACGAATATCCGGGTTCACAGTAGAGATAAATACCGGTTTTGCCGCAAAACGATTGAATATCCATTTACCAAAACCCTTCTCGTACTTCACAAAGTCATTATACACCCACATGCCGAAGGGGATAGGCAGAATACCAAATAACTTCGTTGACGGACTTTTATCCAATGCAGCCGTAACCTCACTGATAGCCGTTTCACCCACAGGAGTGGTAGAAGCATCTTTAAAGATATTTTTATTTCCCGTATACAGCACTTCGCCTTCGGGCAAATGTTTTGAAGTGGAACAGCTGAATAATGTGCCAATAAGGAAATATGCCAATATGACAATAAAAAATAGAGATATTCCTCGTTTGCCGGTTATTCTTACTATTTTCATTTCTTCTTCTTTTTAAAAATAAACAATTCACTCAGACGGTCCATCTTCTTACGAAGCACAAGGCCAACGCCAGTCTCAGTAATCTCACCTTCAAAGACACTTTCATAGTTCTTGTTGTGGAACAGACGGATATAACGTGTCCCCGACTGATCCAGGCGATACTCTAAAGAGATGTTGTCAATAAACGATTCTACATCATTGGTAGCATTGGCTCCGGTAGAGACTTTACCTCCCAGCACAATCTGGAAACGATCGTTAAAGAGACGTTGTGAGTAACGGAAACTATAATCCGTCCGCTTACCGCCCGCATCCGAATCATCATGGTCTTCGACACCGAACGACAGACTGGCATTCTTCATATTTCCGGTAAGAGCATTAATCTGGCTGGCAAGTACCGAGTTCAGAGCAGCTCCCATATTCAGGTTCATACCACCGCCACTACCCGAATCGGCAAGGAATATACCTGTAGCCAACATTGCCACGGCCTGTTTACTACGTTCGTCCGGCCCCATTCCCGCCAATTGATTTTGTACCGAAGCATCATCGGGTGCATCAATCTCAAAAGCCAATGAAAGATTGTCAAGGCGATTCTTCACAACAATAGAAATGTCAAAGTTCACCATTCGCGACGTACCATCCTCCTGCGATACAGAAGCCCGCATACGCTCCGTAGCCCGGAAGTTCAATAAAGGATCCATCGGATTACCCGTCCAGTCCACATAGCTTCCGTTCTGTATCTGGAACTCTTTCAACGGAATAACCGGGAGAGCATATTTCATCATTCCCCCGGTAAGGGTATAACGCCCGGTAAGGGTCAAATCTCCTTGTGGTGTATATTGCAAAGACAAATCACCTCCACCTTCCAGCTCAACACGGCTGCTACGGTCTGCACTCAAATCGGCCTTCAAGCGGACAGCCGGATCGATGTGTACAGTCATAATCATATCCAGTCCACCCAAAGAAAGAGTCGGCACCTCTTCTTTATTTAAAGAAGTGGTATCTGCAAACGAGGTGAAAGTCACCAGATCACTCAACCGGTCCTGTACGGTGAGCGGAGAGTCAGTAAGTACATAGGTAACATCCGTATTGCCCAGCAAATTCACATTACCACGCATCATTAGTGCTTCCAACGGGCCGCGGACCGTGGCATCAAGGTCAACAAAGACCTTACCATAGACCATACTTTCCTTCGTCCGTTTGGCATTGAGCAATGTATAGTTCTCAGCAAACAGTTTCAGGTTTGCCATCGGACGACTCATATCGCGAAAGTCAACATAACCGTCAATACTGAACGGATTTTTACTGGTGGTATAAATAGCAAATTTATCAAACACGATGCGATTATTCTGTACTTGTATCGGACGGTTATCAAATGTAAACCGGGCATCTGCCTGACGTGCATAGACAGAAACACTATCCAGTGACAATCCGCCGTTTATCAACGGAGTGTCAGTATATCCTGTAATATGCAAATCACCATCCATATCACCGGAGAGAGTTACCACCTGATCGGGTACAAACACATTGGCAATCGTAAGCGGGAAATGCTCAAGCGTGGAATTCACCACAATACTGTCTTTCCCGGAAATCGTAGGATACAACGCTCCGTCAGCAACCATAATCTCCGTACCTTCATGTGTCAGGTACGTATTCACATACTGTTTGCCAGCCTCACCCGGAAGCCAGGTAGCTCCCAAAGAAACATCACCGATACGTTGGCGCTCGTAAGTCAGCTCATCAATGCTGGCTTCAGCAGAGAGCTCCAGAGAGTTTTCCGTTTGTATATAGTGGGCTTCGGCAGAAAGCAGTCCGGTAATATCGGGCATATAGGGCAAGATACTAAACAGTTCATCCAACCGGATACGGCGCAACTCGACATCCATATTCTGCAACGAAACCGTATCACTTGGCAGAGACTGCATCCGGATTCCCATCCCTTCATTATCCTGCATATCTACATTGGCATAAACACGCATATTATTGTGCAGATAAATCCAGTTGTGATGCTCCTCAAAGCGAAACTTATGGAAAGCAATGACAGGCTCCTCCGGTATCAGGGTCAGGGCAATTCCATTTCCCTTACCACGACCACCATAAAGAGGCTTGGCGTTGACTCCAAAAAGTAATCCGGTTTTTCCCTTATCATTAATATACTGTGCAGTCAATTCGGCATCCTTATCACGGATTTCTCCTGTAAGAATCGATTTAAAAGAGATCTGCGGATTCTTTGGCCCATTGATTACTCCACCATGCAGACTGATGCGGCTTGTGTCTTGCTTCAAAGTGAGGAAAATAGTATCAAGCTGCAAAGTATCTATCTTGAGTGCATGAAGAGAAGCCTTGCCATTAATTCCCCAATCGGGCGCACAGCCTATTTTAACAGAAGCATCTTGGTACGATATTTTCTGTGTGGCAAGATACCATGCCATCGGATTATTGCGTCCTGCCGAGAAAGAAAAGATTGCGGTAGGCAATGCTTTACGCAACTCTGCATGATTCAGTTCTTTATTATCCAGTTGCCTCATCAGTATATCGGCAAAGTGGGTAGACTGGCGAATCAAAGGTTCTAATCCGGCACGGGCACTAAGGTTCAGCTTCAAGTCGCCGGAAGTAAGATGGGTAAATACACGCTCTTTACGAACTTCTCCGGTAAACTGGAAGGCCAGTACTTTCTCCTTCCCTAAACTGACGCCCACCAGTTTTTCAGTGTCGAGCGAAGTAACATCCAGTTCTACTTTTCCATCCGGATAACGGTGGGCAAGATGATATTCCGCATCGGCTTTCATCTTCAACAAGGCATTGTCACTGGTCAACTGTGCCGTAGCAACTGCATTCTTAACTGCTCCCGAAAGTTCAATACCGGAAATCCGATAATCGGCATAATGCAGTTTATCAATAGATGCATTGACTGTAGCAACCGAACGATAAGAGGTAAAGTCGAGCCCACGCCCACGGGCACGGGCAGAGAGGGAAGTGGTCAGTTCATAAATAGAATCATGCGGAAGGAAATGATTCACCTGCAGATCTTCAATCTTCAAATCGGCACTGTATACTTCGGTATTTGTATTAAGATTGGCAGTAAGATTCAACCTGCCTTCTTTTTCTTTCAGTTGCAAACGGGCATCGTATTCAGGTCCCTCCATACCTAAACGGGCATCGAGCAACATACTGTCCGGAATAACCAAAGGTGCTCCGGGCTTCATGTCTGCCAGCGCTGTCAGGAAGTTAAGGTTTCCGGTTCGCATCTTCAGGTCAATAGCAGCAGAACGAGTGACACTATCCATCAAATTATATAACTCTCCACCACCATCCAGAGAGAAAGCACCGGGCAGATCAATCTTAAAACGGGAAATCTGCATTGATTTCAGGTTTCCCTCTGTGCCCGCCTGAACAACAAGGGGCCGGAAGGGATAGGCATCCTTGAATGCATCGGGTAGTCCGCCGGCAAACAAAAGCACATCTTGTTTACCAATAAGAGCATTGAAACGCGCAGTCAGACGTCCTGTAGTAGGAATATTTACCAGCTCCCAATATGTCTGGGCAGTCAGGTTCATTTCCGAATGGGGAGTAAGTAAGCGGAAATAAGGCACACGGATCAGTGTACTATCAGCAAAGACGCGTCCCGTAAGAGAAGTTACACTGAGTCCGGAACGCTCATTCATGGAGAATTCACGAATGACTGCGTTCATATTACGTCCCTGATAGAGAACAGAGTCAATCCCGATACGGATATCACGCAAGGCAATGTGTGAAGGGTCAAAACCCTCGGCAGGCAAAGCATTCCCCGTATCATAATTGACCGAAGCTCCTGTCAGCAGAAAGGACCGCAAACCATAAAACTGCTGTTTAAGGTCGGCAGACACATCATTGACAGTTACCTCACCCACATGGGCAGCCATACGCATGGAATCAGCAGGAAGTTGCATGCTGAAAGAGACATTCTTCAGATTAAGTGCATGAAGATTTACTTTCCAGTTGACAGGAGCCGAAGCGGTGTCCGGCTTCTCCGTAGTAGTGGTATCTGTAAGAATAAGTCCGATATGGGTATCGGAAAGCTCTGCACGATTTATAACAGCTAACTCATTGCCAAGATCTACCCCATGGCTTTCGAGAAAGAAGCGCCCCAATACACCACGAATCTGCATACCTTCTATCAGATTAGCCGAATTGACAGCTACGCGCTGAATAGTGATATCATCCACTTCTATTTTTCCTTTGAACAAAGGCATAGCCTGCACATGCACATTAAGACTGGCCAATGTGAGTAACGTGTCCGGAGCCTGTACGACCTCTACATCCCGTACTAACAAGTTTAATGGGAAACGGAGATCAATACGTCCGACATTGATTTGCATACCGGTAGCCTGAGATGCATATGCAGTGGCCTGCTTCCGTAGAAAATTCTGTACGGGAGGCACATAAAGCAGTATCATTAGTACTACAAAAAGTAGTATAGGAGTGAGTATAACCCAACTCACCCATTTTATCCATTTTCGTTTCATCAAGCGTGTTTCAATACTTTAAAGAGATACAAAGTAAACAAATAAATCCGGGAAAAAGATTTAGGAGTTCAATAAATACTTCCTTGCTTCCTCTACAACCAACCGTAGTAAAGGCAATACAGCCTCTGTTTTTTGTTTCACTTCATCAGAAATGTTATCATCGCGCCGAGCTTCCAGCCAGGACAATAACGGCAGTATATTTCCTGCCCCTATCAAAGTCAGCAACGGAAGCAATTTATGCGACATACCAGCAATACCAGCCATATCTTCATCATCCAATGCCTTCTCCATCCGACCAATATTTTTCTCTGTTTCTTCTATAAAGGAAGAGATAATAGAACGTGTAGCCTCCGGTTCGTATTCAGTAAAGGCGGCAAGAGCTTTGAAATTCAGAGAATTGACAGTTAGAGAATTGACAGTTGACAATTGACAATTGACAGTGGGCTGCGCTCCTGTACTGCATACTAATGGCTCCTCCTTCACTGTCAATTGTCCACTGTCAACTCTCAACTGTCCACTCTCAACTGTCAATTGTCCACTGTCAACTGTCAATTGAATAAGCTCTTTCACCGTAAATGGTTTATGCAGACAGCCGGCAAAACCATGTTCCAGAAACTCGGCTTTATTCATATCGCTGCGGGCCGTAACGGCTATAATCGGAATTGTTTTTGCTTGGGGAATATTGGAAGCACGAAGTAGTTTCAACAGATCAAAACCGTTAATAGCAGGCATCTGGACATCTGTAAGCAATACATCAAAATGATTCTCACGAAGTTGCTCTGTCAACTCGTCAAGTTGCTCGCAACAAGTAGCATGAATGCCCTGCTGCTCAAGCATGGCAGCAGTGAGTGTCAACTGTATTTTATCATCATCGATAAGAAGAATATTTGCCGCAGGAACCGGAAGCTGTGTTCCTTCATCCTCTTCGGCAGCAGGAACAGTATTCGTATTGTTTATTACAGATTGCTTTTTGTCTTTATAGTCTGATACAGCTTTACCTACCGGGTATAATGGCAAAATCACTGTAAATGTGCTCCCCTCACCTACTACACTCCGCACATCAATTGTACCTTCAAGCAAAGTAACCAATTTGTGCACAATAGAAAGTCCAAGTCCAAAACCTTCTTCACCTTGAGCACCGGGCAGTCGGGTAAACTCCTGAAAAATACGTTCCCGGTCTTTGGCAGCCATCCCCTTACCGGTATCCGTTACATCAATGTGCAAACGAGACGAAGAATAACTTACCGAAAGCGTGATCTCTCCTTTGGAAGTAAACTTCACAGCATTGGAAAGCAGGTTGTTCACAATCTGACGAATGCGAAGCGGATCACTGATAAAATGCTCATCAAGTTCCGGAGCTATCTTACAACGAAGCACAAGCCCTTTGGCTGCAGTAAGAGGTTCAAAGCTAATGCGAATTTCTTCAAAAAGCTGTGAGGGATTGAAAGTAACGCGGTTGACTTCCGCTTTATTCAAGTCGAGACGATGGAAATCGAGCAAGTCACTGACCAGTTTCAACAGATGTTGTGAAGAGCTCTTCATATTATCCAAATAGAAGCGCTGACGTTCATCTTCCGTAAGACGAACCAGCAAATCAGTATAGCCTATGATAGATCCAAGAGGTGCCTTAAAGTCGTGGGTAATAGCAAGCATTAATTTTTCACGGGCCTCCAGCAGATCTTCGGCACGACGGTTCGCGTCTTCCAACTCCGCCCGATAACGATTACTTCGAGTTATATCTCTCCAGATCAATATAAGAAAAAAGGCAGAAAGTAACACGGCACCTACAGCAATTCCTCCAATGGTACGGGCAGAACGCTGACGAATATCCTGCTCCTTCTGGGCATTGAGTTGTGCACGTAACACAACATTTTGTTCATACTCTTTCACCAGACTATCAATACGGGCCGTCAGTTGTGTATCAAGACGTCGGAATTGCACATTTCTCCGCCGGATAGTAGTTTTCTTCTTTGCCCGCTTCTGCTCGCTGGCGGTACGAATCTTCTGATGCAATGAATCAGCAGGATTATAAGCTTCAAGAATCGTATCGGTAGCAAACTCTTGTGAGGTGTTTACCAATACAGCAGTATCTTGTTTGGAGGGAACAAAAGCCTCGGCCAGCCTCTTAAAAAAACCTTTCTTCTTAGGTTTTGTAATAAGAGAATCACGGGTGGTAATTACGCGATGTTGTACACGCTGTTGAATAACAACCGAATCCTGTTCAGCGATGATTTCTTCAATCTCCCTGGCGGACAGAAGACTATCATTAGCCTCACTCAACACACGAAGCATCCGGATCGTATTCTGATCTTTTTCACGCAACAGCACCAACAAACTATCTGTCATCAGACTTTGTTGATCGTCCGAAGCCGAAAGAGTCTCCATCTCCCGGTGAACAAACACAAGAGAAAAGAGTAATATCGCCAACAGAAGAGAGTATCCAATGGCAATCTTTACTTTGGTAAAACGTGAAGGAGTCATAGGCAAAATGTTATAAGGTTATAGAGTTGTAAAGTTATAAGGTTGTAAGGTTATGGAGTATAGGGATACGATGTTATTAGATTAGGTTATCAAGCTCGCAAAATATAACATTATAGCATTATAACCTTATAACCCTATAACTTTACAACTTTTCTTTCGTTTTATAGTAGAATCGCCACCACAGCATGATACCCGCACTGGTCAATCCAAAAGGAAAAGCCATCCACACCCCGGTAATCCCCCAGTTAAGAACGAATCCACAGAAATAACCCACCGGCAAAGATATCACAAAATAGGCAATAAAAGCTATGAGCATCATCGGTTTCACATCCGAAATACCACGCAAAGCATTGGCAAAGTTTATCTGCATGCCATCACCAAGCTGATAAACTAGCATTGGAATAATCAGCATTACTACCATAGCAGACACCTCTTCATTGTCTGTGAACCATCCTCCCAGATAATTGCGGCATAGAAATACAATGCTTCCCAATACCACCGCCATTACCATAATCAACTGAAAACCGGCATAAGCAGAACGACGCACATTAACAATATCATCCTGTCCCTTAAAATTGCTGACACGTACCGCAACAGCAGCTCCCATGCCGTAGAACATCATAAACGTAAATTGAGAAATAGCACACATTATCTGATGTGAAGCCAACGCAATGGTGCCCAGCCAACCTATCATCACCGCACTTAAACTAAAAGAGGCTGTCTCCATTCCCATTTGAAAAGCAACAGGCCACCCCAAAGCATTGAGACGGATAAACATTGGCCGTGACCACCCTAAACGGAAGAACCCTACTTTATAGCGCAGGAAACGACGACTATTGAAAAATATCACAGCAAATACAATCACCATGACAATACGAGAAAACAAAGTGCTGATACCTGCCCCTAATAATCCTAATTCCGGGAAACCTATCAACCCGTTAATCAGGATATAGTTCCCGATAATATTCAGAACATTACCACCCAACAATATCCACATCGCGGTTTTAGTATCGGTAATACCATCCGTAAACTGCTTAAAGCCATTGAATAGCAATACAAATACAAGAGAAATGAGCAATACTATGTAATAGGGCTTAATCAGTGGAAGTAATTCTTCCGGCTGCCCCAACCGTTCTACATTCAAAAACAAAATCCCCATTATCAGTGTCAGCAACAAGCCAACAAGCAGATTTGCCAGCAGGCTACAGCGTAAAGCCTGACCAACAGGTGCGAATTTCCTATTTCCATATAGACTTCCTATAATGGGGGTCAATCCATAGGAAAAACCTGTACTGAAAATAATAGCCAGGTTAAATACATTATTTACAAAAGAGGCAGCTCCCAATTCGCTGGTGCTATGATGCCCGATCATCAGCGTGTCAGCAAATCCAAGGATAATAACTCCCAGCTGTCCGATAACGATAGGCAATCCCAAGAGAAACAACGCTTTGTAATGCCCCTTGTAGGTTTCATAGAAGTTTCTTAATCTCATGAAAATAGTGATTAGTGATAAGTGATGAGTAGTTAGTGATGAGTGATGAGTAGTTAGTGATGAGTGATGAGTGATAAGTGAGTAGAAAAAAGTATGGATATTAAAGGAACCTATAGCGCAGCCCGCTAATCACTCATCACTACTCACTTATCACTAACTCACTACTTACAATTTTTAATACCACTCCATTAGCCTTGTCAAAAGCTGTTTGTGCTACAGTTTGTAATTGTCCGGCAGTCACAGCCCGATAACGCTCTACCTCTTTTTCCATATCTTCAGCCGCTCCATTCAGCTCGAACCAGGCAAGATTAGTAGCGACATTCAGATAATTGATATTACCGAATATCTGAGTAGACTCAAATTTATTCTTTACCTTTTCCAGCTCTTGTGCAGCGATCGCTTCATTCTGTAAGATCTTTAACTCTTCACGCACAGCAGCTTCTGCCTCTTCCAAGGACACACCCGCCGAAGGTTTACCGGATATGTGAAACAATCCGGCATCTATCGAGCCCGAAATAGATGCGTCAATACTGGAAAACAACTGCTTCTCCTGTACCAGATGTTGATTCAGACGACTGGAACGGCCATTACTCAGAATATCCGACAATATATCAAATGCATAATAGTCAGGATGAGCGCGCTCACACATATGAAATGCCATAAAGAGTGCATCGAGGGGAACATTGCGTTCTACTGTTAAACGGCGCTCTTCTGTTTGTACAGGTTCCTGCGGCAATCGGCGTACCGGAACATCCCTGCGCGGAATAGTTCCAAACCACTTCTCTGTAAGGGCCACTGCCTCTTCAAAGGAGATATTCCCGGTAACGGCAAGCACTGCATTATTAGGCGCATAGAATCGGAAAAAGAAATCTTTCACCTCATCCAATGTAGCATTAGCTATGTGCGACAACTCTTTACCGATAGTAGGCCATTGATAAGGATGCTCTTTATAGGCAAGAGGACGCAACAGATGCCCCACATCGCCGTAAGGCTGATTGAGACAACGTTGTTTAAATTCCTCCATTACCACTCCCCGCTGAACTTCCAGACTACGTTCATTGAAATCAAGACTCAACATGCGGTCAGATTCCAACCAGAAACCTATTTCTACATTCTGGCGGGGAACGGTAAGATAATAATTAGTGATGTCATTATTTGTCCAGGCATTATTTTCTCCGCCGGCAAGTTGAAGCGGAGCATCATAATCGGGGATATTCACTGAACCACCAAACATAAGATGCTCAAAAAGATGAGCAAACCCTGTATGTTCGGGATGTTCGTCCCTTGCTCCTACATTATATAATATATCAAGAGCTACCATCTGGGTACTATCATCCTGTGAATGGACCAGCCTCAGCCCATTGGCTAAAATATGCCTGTTTATCTTTAACATCTTAATCTAATACAGATACTTTAATAATTTTCACATCATCTTCCGGACGGTCACTACGATCAGTCTTCACATTCTGTATCTTGTCTACAATATCCATACCGTCAACGACTTCACCAAACACAGTGTATTCACCATCCAGATGAGGAGTACCACCTACAGTAGTATAAGCTTCTATCTGTTCTTTAGTAAAATGAAATTCCGGCTGCTTAGCAGCTTCTTCCTGAGCCTGTGCAAACAGTTTTTCCTGCAAATCATACAATCCATCCTCATCATTGGCTTTACGCATCTTATAAATCTCTTTCATATGTTTCTGCGCCAATGCATTAAAAATATTAGTCAGTTTGTTTTCGTTCATCTGTTGCTCCATACCCAGTAAAGTAGAATCATTGTAAACCTTTCCGGTTACAATATAGAACTGACAACCGGACGACTCCTTATTCGGATTTACATTGTCCCCTTGACGAGCTGCTGATAAAGCACCTTTCTTATGGAAATATTTCGGATAAACAAACTCAGCCGGAATGGTATACCCAACATCACCGGCACCCAGCATTTTACCTTTCGGAGCATTCTTTGAATCCGGGTCACCGGCCTGCACCATAAAATCTTTGATCACACGGTGAAACAGTGTACCGTTGTACATACCTTCTTTAGCCAGTTTAATAAAATTATCTCTGTGTTTCGGAGTCTCATTGTAAAGTTTCACCTTAATATCTCCAAGCGAAGTTTCAATCTTCAACATTGTTTCTTTCTGATTTTCCATATCTACATTTTTCTTTTGACCTGGTTTACAAGAAGCTACAGCTCCACAAACCAATATTGTTAATAGTATCAATAAATTCCTTTTCATAACGCTTTCAATTAATTTAAGTTTGCAAATATACGATTTTCGTATAAAACCTCTTACCTTTGTAACTCACAAAATGGCTAAAGATAATATCATGAAATCCATATTAATAGTTGAAGATGATATAACCTTCGGCATGATGCTGAAAACCTGGTTAGGGAAAAAAGGATTTGAGGTGGACTCGGCAAGTAACATTGCCCGGGCAAAGAGATGTATCGAAGCACAAATGCCCGACTTAATTCTCTCCGATCTCCGTCTTCCCGATCAGGACGGCATCCATTTATTAAAATGGATGAATGAACAGCATATGAATATCCCATTGATTATCATGACCGGATATGCAGATA
>ENA-UEQB01001852-UEQB01001852.1-human-gut-metagenome-genome-assembly--contig:-NODE-1852-length-16711-cov-4.852531_pt1 | contig 16711 bp, 10 predicted proteins | sample MGYA00242901_ERZ507918 | MGnify/ENA primary metagenome ERZ507918 (study PRJEB26167, sample SAMN06115405) | human gut metagenome | host: Homo sapiens | place: China:Sichuan | collected 2016-04-06... | reverse complement strand
ATTCAATATTACGCCCGCCTGAATTGTCTTTCCTCCGACCGGGGTTATATCAATCGCCCCGGTATAACCACTCGACGAATAAGGATAACCTTTTACATAAATTGCAAATCCGGTAGGTCCCGTACCTGTATAGGTTTTACCACCTGTGAAGAAAGTTATATAATTATGAAGAGGAGCATAACGCGTATTTACTATAGCCGTCCATTGCACGCCTGCCGGTGCATCAACTTTATAAGAGATAATATAGCCACCTGTTTGCTTTGCTGTACCATAATATATTTTGGGAGTAACGGTTATCTCCGGCACCGGTGCCTTTCCCTGACTCAGGAGTATAGTGCTCTTACTTTGTCCAGCTCGCGCAAGGGTGATATAAGTGCTACGCGCAGCAGTGGTTGAAGCATTTGCCGCCACCTGATACGTTATCTTTGCATTGCCGTATCCCGATGTAGGCGTAATCGTTAACCACGAAGAAGGTTCAAGAAGCACCCATTGAATACCCGAAGGACCGGATATATTGAATGTCCCGGAATGGGCAGAATAATCGAGATTTATCGCCGAGGTGGATAATGTTGTAGCCGGCGCTCCCCCCTGCCCTACAGTAATGGGAATATCCACTTGCCCGCGCCGTTTCAATGTGAATTTAGCCGAAGTACGTGCGGAAGCAGCCGTATTTACTTGGGCGGCAGTAAAAGTCACTTGGCCTTTTTTGCCTGTTCCGGTGGTTGGGCTGACGGTCAGCCAGTCGGGAGCTGTCCCTTCCAGCGTCCACTGAAAGCCATCTTTCTCTCCTTCCGGGTTGGTGATAGTCAGCGATTGGCTTCCATTCAAATAAGTGAATGAGAAGTTTTTCGTCGACACAGTCATTGGTTGGGGAGCCGCCTGGGTGACTTCCACAAGTACGGGATCTTGCCCGGCACGTTCCAAAGTAATGGTGGCGGTACGAACCGATGTGGAATAATTGGGCTGTGTCACCGCTTTGACGGTTTGCCCCGCCGTGCCGCCTGTTACCGCATTACCATCTGTATCTTGCAGCGACAGCCAATCCGCCCCGTCACTCTTTGAAATTGTCCACGAGGCCGAAGCCTCATTGACAATAGTCAGTTGATTCGTTCCACCTTCCATCTTGAATTGGGTGGAGTTTGCCTCGATAACGGCGGCAGGGGCTTTCTCTTGCGTTACCATAATACGGGTTACTCCCGACAGTGCACGTTTGATGGTCACTTCCGCCTTTCGTTGTTTGGTTGAGGTGTTTTTCCCGGTTATCTTTATCAGAATGGAAGCATCCTCTTTTCCGTAGAGTTTGGTTGCTTCGGTAGCAGTCTCTCCCTCACGGCAAACCCTCAGCCAGTCGGCGGGCGTTTTTCCCGCACGGGTAGCCGGAGTGGCAGCATCCGTAATTTCAGGGCCTACTTCTACAATCCATTGGTCGTCTTTCTCGGGATTCTCGATTTGTACGGTCTGCGTTCCCCCCGCTTCGTTGCTTTTGGTAATTCCGAGAGTGGCATTTCCTGTTCCGGTCTGCGGGGTGTCACCGGTAGTAGATTCGATGGTGACGGTGAGGTCTTCGGGCAGTTTGGTTTCCGTACCGGCTTCCCACTCCACGACGTCGGGTTCGCCCACTTCGATGGGACGCAGGTTGAGCAGTTGCTGCAAATCCATCTGTATCTTGTAGTGGTAGATGCGGTTGTGCTCCCAGGTGATGTCGGGGATTCCGACAATAGCGGTTTTACCTGTGCCGGCGTTGGAAACATTACCGGCTTCGGTAGCTTCGATGTCGTAGGTAATCTCAAAATAGGCGGTGCCGTTGTTCACTACCTCTTGCGGTATTTGCATGAAGAGGTTGTTGCCCGGATTCAGCAGGGTTTCGACAGTGCCCAAAGGGATATCGAGGGCATCGGTGGTAGCGGCGTAGACGCCCTCTGCCAGCGAACTGCCCTGGTTACTCCACGGAGATACTTCGGCATCGGCGGCATTCAGATTCAGATTACCGGTATCGCCGATACCCACCAGACGCACCTGACGAACCCGGGCTGTGTAGTAGCCCGAGTAGTCCTGGTCGGTAGAAGCGGAGAGTTTGACCTGTGACAGGGCATGGCGGAAAGGAATCACGACTTTGGTTCCCGATTCTTTCCATACGAGATTCTTGCTGCCTACGTCGGGCACAGAATATAGCAGGTCTACCTGGTCGGAAGCCTTTGCGGCAGTGGTGATGCCCCAAAGCAGTCCGTCCCCCAGCGGCATGGTATAGCCGGCGTTGTAGGGACTATAAGCAAGGAAGGTATGATTGATGCCTTCATCCCAGTACCGGGTGGGGGAATAAGTCCATGTACCGCTTTGGCGGGAGACTTTTACATTGTCCATAAACGATTCTTTTGTAACGTCCGCCGACCAGGAATCCGTGCCGTGCCGATAGGCAAAGACCCCAAAATCGTCGCCGTCGGCAAACGAGGTTTTGGCAATGGCACGGGTAGTTCCCTTCCCTACAAATGTTTCGAAAGAAAGTGCTTTGAAGTCCGAACGACTGATTTCTTCGTCCGTAGAGCAGCCCAATAATACTGCTATCAGACTTAAACCGATTAATAGATGTTTTTTCATATATGGTATTTATTAAATTTTCGTGCACTGCAAGGGCAGTAGTGGCTATAAGGGGACATTCAACCCCTTATAGCCTGGAAGAGAAACAATTATTACCTGTCTAAGACTTATTGCTGGCCGGGAGTGACTGCATTCTCGGTAGTATCCCAGTCTGTAATACTCGGTTCACCGAATTCAATAGGCTTCTGATTCAGCACTTGCGGCATACTGATGTCGAACTTGTAATGATAGATTTTATTAGGTGCCCAAGTCTGTGCGCCGTTGGTGATGAAAGATGCCTCAGCTTCTGCAGCGCTATTAGCAGAATCCGTATATCCCAAAACGATGGTAAACTTTACTTTGCCTGTAGTCGTTTGAGGCATCAGCATCAATACATCATTAGTTTTATGATTCACAGCTACATAGTTAGGAGATGTTGATGCATCTGCCAATGCTACAGGAGTGGCAGGAGTGATGGTATAACCATTATTTGTTCCAGTGAGATCTCCTGTATATGTTATATCACCAGCACCAGTTCTTCCCACAACATTAATCGCACCGGTAGTAGCCAACGTGGAAGCAGCAGTACCCTCAGCATCCAAATTCTGAATCATTATGGACTTAACTGTAATATTCGTTGCTTTACTTGTTATATCCTCCGTAATCTTTGCAGAATACTTTATCTGGGAAAGAGCGTGATGGAAGGTGAATACTTGCTTTGTAGGCTCATCTGAACCATTCCAAACAGTATTCTTTATTGCATCCGCTACCATGAAGTCAACCTGATTATCTACACTCTCCTGCACTGTGTACGTCATAACTCCCGAAGCAAACTGAACACCGTCAGTTGCAAAAGGCGCACAAGCAAAGAAAGAATGTGCCTGATTATCCTTCCAGTAAGCAAGAGGAGAATATCCCCAAGCAGTTGCATCCTTGGTTACCTTTACACCACCCAAGTTGGGAAGTGCAGTTTGGCTTCCAAACGTAGTCCCCATCTGAGAAGTACTATAAAATCCCCATACTCTCATCGTTGAAGCATCAGCGAATTTCGTTCCGCTAACGGGCACCCCTCTTGTACCGGCTTTCCCTACATACGTTTCAAATCCGATAGCGCCACCTGTTGAAAGGTCCACTACCTCACTGTTTGTGCAGCTTGATAAGGCTGCGGCTGCTATGGCAGCCATCATCATAATCTTTTTCATATTATTACTGTTTATAAATTAATTAAAAACCTGTCACTTGGTTTGTGATAGAGGAGTGACTTGCCTCATGTTACTGTGAGAATGATTACTGTTGTTCGTCATGGGTTCTCTTTTAGCTTTCGCTACTTCTCGCCTGTACTGTCTGAACCTTTTTTCTTTTTATTAAGTGAATACTCTATTTTAGAATGATTTCTGTTTCTTCGCCCCAGTCGTTGAGATTAGCGTCGAACCCGCCGGGCGCGTCGGGTATCACGACTTCGGGCAGTTCTATCTTCTCTACTACGATGGGTATCTCTATCTCCGGCTCTATGGCATCGAAGTCTACTTGGTCGGAAACTTCAAATTCATAGTCGGCAATGGAGTTATCTTTCATCTTGAACTCCAACTGCACGATGTGCTGCACCTGCTCTTCCTCCGGCGTGCCTTCGGGCGAACGTACCAACCCGAAAACATTGATGGCCTTACTGAGAAAGGAGTTGTCCGCCTTCTCCATGTCGAAGATGGCGGTTCCCGTCTCCGCAAGGCACTCACCCGTTGCCAGCGATATGCCCTGCGCTACTCCCGAGAGCGAGGCGCGGCAGGAAGAGGCGCCTTCGAGTCCCTGTACCCGTACCGTGAGGGTGATGTGCAATACACGGCTGCGGGGATAGGCGTAGATGGTGTCGGACGTGTTCTTGTCGTGTGTCTCTACTGTCTCCAGTGAGCAATAGGTGGCAAAGAAGCGGTCCGGCTCGGCTATCAGCATTTCATTGCGGGTGACGGCGTTGGCCCGCGAGGTAGCCGTGTAGTAGATGCGTTTGTCGGTGACGGCTTTGGTTGTATAGGGCTTGCGCGTACGGGCGCCCAGGTAGGCTTGCGCCGTATGCAGGTGGTCCATGCCGCGCAGTTGTATCATCTCGGTATCGCTGTTGAAAAGCAGGAAGTCGTAGGTACCGTCGCTCACCATGATGTCGCCCCCGTAGGTGTCGCGATAGTAGGTATAGTTGGAGCCGGACTGCTCTTCGCGCGCCTGGGCGGCGGCGTACATGGAGATGCGTACGCCTTCGGGCAAGGACTGCTGCAATTCCGGCGGCAGGGAATCCCACACTACCGTGACATGAAGATTTTCATGCGGATGGTCGTAACACAAGTCATTGCGTTCGCAACCGGATAGCAGTATTAGGCAGGTAGTCAGTATGCTCATAAGGATTCTCATTACTATTCTTTTTTCGGCTTCCGTTTAAACCAGTTAAGAGGCCATACCAGGGAGACCTTGGCTTTTGTGGGGCCGAAATAGGAATATCGTTGTGTCTTCTCGTAAACATAGCATCCCCGATCCCAGTGGTACTGCCGGTATTCGGTCATCAAGTAGCCTACTCCGAGGGAGAGCTCCATGCGCAGCCTTCGGCTCAGGCGGAACATATAGCCGTAAGTCAGTCCGCCGGCAATGAAGAATTCGCCCTGGATGCCGTGGGAGGGTTCCGCCATGAATTCGTAGAGTCCGGTTCCCAGGTAGAAACCGCCGAAGTGCCCACGGAAGGGTTCGTTCGAGGCAAACCAGTAGCGCAGTTCGGGGCTGATGGCAGCGATGCGGTAGTATTTATGCTTGCTGCGGTTGCTCCACCAGGCGTATTGCCAATCGAGGTTGAGCGACCAGCGGTCTTTGAAGTAGAGTTCGGCTTCGGCGTTGATGGCAAGGGCTGCCCAATAGAGGAGATTGGTTTTGAGAGCAAAGCGGGGCGGGTCTGTTTGGTGGCTGCAACAAACGCTGTCCATCCTCTCTTGGGCTGCAAGGGGGTAGATTTCCACGAAGAGGATAGATAATAAAATCAGCCACTTTATCATAGTATTACCGAGTTGGTTGAAATTTCCCGGCATGAACCGGGTGCTTTGAGAAATTACTTACCAAGTAACGGCAGGCTACTATTCGATACAAACAGAAAAAGCGTTTCCCGTTTGTATTGTTTAGAAAAATAGAGAGCTTTTCAATACAATAAAGCAGAATGAGAGATAACTTCGTTTTTAATAGTAAAATCGGAGAAGCCATTCTGCATACTTGCTAAAGCAGAATTTGCAGAAAAGATGTTTTATAGTTGGTTATTAGAGTGTCTTCATAAAAAAATACAGTCTGTCGTTCAATATTTATTGATTATTATTTGTATTTATGCAAAAAATATAGCACATTTGCGAAAAGAGAATCCGTTACTTGGTAAGTAATTACCACCTCAACCCATTGCCTTACAACGCACTACGCAGCATCGAATTTCCCCGCCCACGTTTAAGCGCAGTAGAAATCACTTTACGATTGGCCCGGTCCACCCATTTGTTCTCGAAAGGTTTGAGATAGGTTTCCGTGACCCGAATGGAAGAATGCCCCAACGACTGGCAAATGACACCCACAGAAACGCCAATATGATAGGCAATCGTAGCCCACGTGTGGCGCGCGGTATAGGAGCTTACCGCAACGCCCGGCAAGAGAAAGCGCATCAACAGTTTTAATGATCTGTTGAAACAGCACAAGGCGGTTTGATAGCATTCGTACAATTCGCGTGCACCATGCACCTGCGCATCCAGTATCGGGAACAAATAAATGGATTGCGGGTTTCTGTCCCGAAACTCCTTCAGTAACCCCACAGCTTCTTTGGGAATATGTACCGTCATCTGCTTGCCCGTCTTATGACGACGGTAGATAATGATATTCCCCTGCACGTCCCGCTTCCGCAAGTGCGCCAGGTCGATGAAGGGCATCCCGCGAAACAACACCATCAGCAAGAAATAGGCGCACACACATTTCTGGCCAGCGGGCAGCGTTTCCAGATCCGTAGACATCAGCTTATTGATCTGCTGCCCGGTGAGCGCCCGTTTGGTTTGGGACACCACTTTGGTATATACATCGGTAAACAACTTGGGGTTGTAGTGCCGGCTGCCGGAAGGCATCCAGCGGTGGTAGACCGCCTGAAGCGTGCGCATGTAAGTGGAAACAGTGTTCAGGCTCAGCTCGCGTACAGCCAGCAACCAGTTCTCGTACTCTTTCAGCCGTCCGGGGGTAAACACTTCGTGCAGCAACAGCCCCGAACCGTTGCCGACAGAGAATGCCACAAAGGAGCGCAGCACACTGGTATAGGTATGTACCGCCGGGAACTTGCCATCCCGTTTCAACTCTTCAATCACTCCTACCATGTAGAAAGAGAGTTCCATCACTTCTACATCATTCCTTAATTCTTCATTATCCATAATTACTCATTTTAATTAGAGACTATATCGCTGTACTAAGCATATTATTTCACTATAGGCTCTTTGAAGCACACAACTGTTCACTTTACAACTGCTATTTAGATATAATTTCATTAATTTAGAGCAAAATGATTATCTTTGGGGGCAGCGAAAGACAACTACTAACTTAATCAATATTATTATGAGACAACTTAACCACATGCTCCTTGCAGGCGTCCTCGCTCTGGCCTGCTCATCGTGTCAAAAGAGCGTAGAGGCGAATTACCAGGTAGTACCTCTCCCCCAAGAGGTAAGCCCCGCCCGGGAAGGATCGTTCCACCTGAGCAAGAACACCACCATCGCTTACCCCGAAGGAAACGACCTGCTGAAACGCAATGCTGAGTTTCTGGCGCAATACGCAGGCCAAGTGATAAACGGAACGCCGGAAATCAAAGCCATCGCCCCGGGCGAGGAAGCCGGTAGAAAATCCATTGTGCTGAGCCTCGACCCCGGTATAGAGAATAAAGAAGGCTACGTGCTCTCCGTAACTCCCGAAACCGTCTCCATCAAAGGGCAGACCGAGAACGGAGTGTTCTATGGCATCCAAACCCTGCGCAAATCCATGCCGCCTGCCGAAACAAAGGCAGGAAGCATCCTGCTGCCCGCAGTCACCATCAAGGATGCTCCCCGCTTTGCTTACCGCGGGATGCACCTCGACGTAGGCCGCCATTTCTTCCCCGTAGAGTTCATCAAAAGATACATCGACCTGCTGGCACTGCACAACATGAATACCTTCCACTGGCACCTCACCGAGGACCAGGGCTGGCGCATCGAGATCAAGAAATATCCCAAACTGACCGAAATAGGCTCCATACGCAACCGCACCGTCATCGGCCGGAACACCCAGAAATATGACAATACTCCCTACGGCGGCTTCTATACCCAGGAAGAAGCCCGGGAAATTGTGAAGTACGCCCGGGAACGCTATATCACCGTCATCCCCGAAGTAGACCTTCCCGGCCATATGCTGGCAGCCCTCGCCGCTTATCCCGAAATGGGATGCACCGGCGGCCCGTACGAAGTATGCCCGCGCTGGGGTGTATTCGAAGATGTGCTGTGCATCGGCAACGAACAGTCCATGCAGTTCCTGGAAGACGTGATGGCAGAAATCATCGAAATATTCCCGTCCAAACTTATCCATATAGGCGGTGACGAGGCTCCGCGTACCCGGTGGCAGAAGTGTCCCAAATGCCAGGCACGCATCAAAGCCGAAGGGCTGAAAGCAGACAAGGAACATACCGCCGAAGACCGCCTGCAAAGCTACTGCATGGCGCGCATCGAAAAGTTCCTCAACTCCAAAGGACGTCAGATTATCGGCTGGGACGAGATACTGGAAGGAGACGTAGCCCCGAATGCCACCGTCATGTCTTGGCGCGGTTCGGCAGGCGGCATCAAAGCCGCCCAAATGGGGCACGACGTCATCATGACGCCCAACAACTTCTGCTACTTCGACTACTACCAGACCGACAATACTGCCAACGAGCCCCTCGGCATAGGCGGCTACGTTCCGTTGGAAAAAGTATACAGCCTGGAGCCTACCGCCTCGCTCACCGAAGAACAGGCACGCCACATCCTCGGCGCACAAGCCAACCTATGGACCGAGTACATCGCTACCACCGAGCACGTGGAATATATGGTACTGCCCCGCATGGCTGCCCTTGCCGAAGTGCAATGGATGCAACCGGAGAAGAAAAATTACGAGGACTTTGTCGGCCATCGCCTGCCTCAACTCGTCAAGTTCTATGATGCCGAAGGCCTGAATTATGCCAAGCACGTGTTCGAGCAAAAGACAGACTCGGTAGCCGGAAAGAATTAGAACTGGAAGTAGATGAACGGCTGTATCTCGGCACTCTTCATCTGAATGACCAAGTAAACGACAGCAACTATCAGTACCGCCTTTCCCAACAGGGGAAGGCGGATTACTGTTTTTGTACAGGCGCGTTCCCAGCTATCGGGCACAAAGTGCAGGAAGTAGCCCAATGCCATCAGTGCAAAGACTTCCCAATAGCCCTCTACCAATTGCGGGAAGAGTTGCGGACGGAACGTAGTGAATATCTGCTTCAACATATCTACGGAAGTAGAGAATTCCGCATTGCGGAAAAATATCCAGCAGAAACATACGAAATGGAATGTGATAAGGATGCCGAAGAAGCGGCGGATGCCATGGCTACGCTCTCCCTTGCGACGTCCGGTAACAGTCATCCAAAACTTGTGGGCGGCAAGCGCTACACCGTGCATCACGCCCCAAAGAACAAAGTTCCAGGAAGCGCCATGCCACAATCCGCCCAAGAACATGGTGATAATGAGATTGGCATACTGGCGGATTTTGCCCTTACGGTTGCCGCCCAGCGAGATATAGAGATAGTCGCGCAGCCAACTGGAAAGAGAGATGTGCCACCGCCGCCAGAACTCCGTAATGGAAGCGGACTTATAGGGTGAATCGAAGTTGATATTGAAATGGAAGCCCAGCAACAGGGCAATGCCGATAGCCATATCACTATAGCCGGAGAAATCGCAATATATCTGCAAGGCATAGCCGTAGACGCCCATGAGGTTCTCCACACCCGAGTAAAGGGTGGGGTTATCGAAGATGCGCTCTACAAAATTGATACTGATATAATCGGAGATAATCGCTTTCTTGAAAAGACCGCTCACAATAAGGAACACTCCCCTACCGAACATTTCACTGGATACGAACAGCGGCCGGCGGATTTGCGGGATGAAGTCGCGGGCGCGGACAATGGGACCTGCGACAAGCTGCGGGAAGAAGGAAACGTAGAAAGCATAGTCCAGCAAATTGGTAAGGGGCTTTATCTCACGGCGGTACACATCAATGGTGTAGCTCAACGACTGGAAAGTGAAGAACGAAATTCCTACGGGAAGGAAGATATCGGTAGCTGTGAATGTGCCGCCCGTGAGGGAAGCAAAGAACTCACCCAGGAAATTAGTGTATTTAAAGTAACACAGTAGTCCCAGATTGATAGTGAGGCTTAACGTCACCCACGCCTTGCGCCGCCAGCGGGCGGTGGTGCGGTCCATAAAACGGGCTATCAAGAAATCGCTCACCGTGACAAGGGCAAGCAGGAAGAAGTAAGTACCGCTACTTTTATAATAGAAGTAATAGGAGAACAGGGTGACGAACAGCAACCGCGCCGTAGCACGACGCTGCAACAACAGGTAGACCAACATAAAAGCAGCAAACAGCCAGAGGAAGATGCCACTGCTGAATATCATCGGAGCTTGCGGGTCGTATGTAAAGACCTCGCGCAGACGGCTGAGGTCCAGATTTAGTTCGTCAATAGTCCACATAGTCGTTGTAGGCTTTTAGTAACGCCTGATGGAGCAACTCACCTTGCAGGTGGTAGCCTTCGGGCAGGTAATGAATATGATCGGGGCGCATCAGTCCGGCTTCCTGCCAGTTCAGGCAGGCGCGGTGGATGCCACCCAGTATCCCGTACATATCCCAGACGGCCAGACCGTTTTCATCGGCATAGCGATGAATGGTCTGCACGGTGATGGCGGTACGGGGATTTATTTTATAGGTGCGCCGGCGGCGGCCTTGGCGGGTACTCTCGTAAGAACCGGGCGGGGTCGTCATCAGCATAGGTACGCCGGGCATGCTTTCACGAAGCATACGCACCAGTTCATCCATCTGGCGATAGTGCAGTTGGGCATTGTAGCGGCGGTTATGGCTCTCGTTGGTGCCGAAGGAGAGAATAAGCAGGTCGGGCTTCAGGGCGGCAATCTCCCGAACGCGGTCGGGGCGGGTAAAGGTGACGCAGAAAGCACCGTTGATGCCGACATCGGTATAAGAGATGGCACCAAACGTCTGTTGCAGAAGCTCGCCGGTGGTGCGGGGAAAGATATGGCCACGGATATGGCTGTCGCCTACATGCACAATGCGGAGAGTATCGGCAGATGTACCGAGGCGGAGCAGGCGCAGTTTCTCCCAAAAGGGTTTGAGGATGTCGATACTGTCCGTCAACGCGTTTTCCTTGACCTGGCGGAAGGCGGTGGGCAAGGTGACGAAAGGTACGGCAACGGTATCCGTGCGCTGAGAGTAGAGACAAAGGGTGTCGATGTCTGCCACGAATTCGCTGATGAGAGAATGGGACGGAAGAATGTCCTGGGCGCGAAGGGACGGGAGACAGAAGAAGAATAAAAGGATAACGATAACTATTTTACTATTCCGCTTCATACGCCCTCCTCCTGTCATATTGTTCTTTGCCATACATCAACGCCTCATAGAGCAGACCTGCCAAACGCTTGCCGCCCCGGAAGTTGATATGCGTATAATCATAATTGGCCAACGACGGTTTGGAGTGTACCATCTCCGCCATGCTGCCTTCTCCGCCCATTGCTTCGAACATATTCCAGAAAGCAACCGCCTCATCCGCCGCCAGGTTCTGCTGATAGCGAACCAGGTTCTTGATGCCGGGCATGGTACGCAAGTCACCATCTTCGGTCTTGTAGTCGCGGTCGCCCACACTGACCACAAGAATGGCAGCCTGGGGGAAAGCGGATTTCAAGTGTTGCAGCGTAGTCTGCATACCGGCTATGTAACCGTCGTAGTTCCGCCCGCGCTCGGTAGCGACGTTCAGGCCGAACTGAAGAATGATCAAATCATAAGGCCGCTGCTCGTTGAACTCACGCATCATCCACACAGGAACCGAGCGTAACGAAAGCCCTGAACTGCCGCGAAGCGAAAAATTATCGAGCACGATGCCGGAAGTACCGTCCATAGCCAATCCGTAGAAGAGCGTGGAGTCCGCCCCTTCTACCGTCCAGCGTACAGAACCGATGTTGCCTTCTACGGTCATTTCCTGCAAATCGTCGATAGGCTCAAAAGTCCGGGTAGTGCTTTCGCCACGGTTGACACGAACGGAAAGAGTAACTTCCCCCCGGTTGTAGAAGAAGATGCTGGCACGCCGGCAAGTATCGAGGCGGGAAGCATAGGCCGTCTGACCTTTCAGTTCCACATAGGCGCCGGCAGTAGGAATGAAGTAGTGACCGGAAACACCTTGTTTGCTACGGTCGAAGAACACGGAATCCATCACGGAGTGGCTCTGCCATCCGCCGAAAGAGTGGCGCACCGTAGGACGGAAACCGCTGGTCATGGAAGTAATGGTAACAAATCCCACGCCGCAACCGCCATACTTCTGCTGGAGCATTTCGCGGAGATCGGCCGTCAGGATATCAGCCTCGATAAAGGAATCGCCGAAGTATGCAATGCGCACAGGACGGGGACGGCGGGAGAGTTCATCGAGCGCCTGATAGAAGGGTGTCATGCCACGAAGGGTAGAGTCGCTATAGTCTTCGATGCAGGTCATACCTGCACGGCAGGTATCTACAAAGGCCGGTTTCACCTTGGGACGGGGTGGCAGCAGGCTGTCCGGCTGCTCAATGACAGGCGGCGGTGTGGGGCGGATGTCACTAAGGATATCGACGCGCCTCATCACATGCTCACCCACCGTCATACCCGGCAACAGATACATCAGCAACAGCGCAACCATCACGATGAACATCAACAGACCCGTATGTTTCAATCTATTTTTTTCCATAACTAAGATACGGGCGCAAAGATAGAGAATTAGGAGAGAAAAACAGACCCCGTATAAAAAAGAATTATCCCCGAAGAAAACATCTTTTTCTCCGGGGATAATGGTCTATCAGACAAAGGCGCGAAGCCCTAACTGTTCGGTCTCCATATCTATTTTGTGGAGTGCATCGAGCAACGGATCCACCTTGGCATCTTCCACTATGGTAATGATGGCGGAACACATGCTGGGCCAGGCGTGACTGCCGTAGTGCGGTTCGCCCGTCTTGCTGCCACGTCCCTGCACCTGCTGCCAATAACTGAATCCACGGCAGTTCTGCCGATCGAGTAGCGCCATGATGCGTTCAAAGAACGCCTGGTCGAATGTGATAAATACAGATTTCATCTTGATTTATGATTTATGATTTATGATTTATGATTCTGATTTATGAAAACCGAACGGTTATTCATAAATCAGAATCATAAATCATAAATCCTGTTATTGTTTCTTCGGTTTCGTCATCTTGTCCTTATGAGACAGATAGTAGTCGTTCAGTTCACGGTCTTTCTTAATCTTGCCGCGCGTGCGCTTGATACCGATACCGGCAAACGAGCAATAGAGCACGGGAACAAGAATCAACGTCAGGATGGTAGACACCGTCAGACCGCCAATTACAGCAACACCCAGCGGACGCCACATTTCGGCACCTTCGCCCTGTCCCACTGCCATCGGCACCATACCGAGGATGGTAGTCAGCGTAGTCATCAATACTGGACGCAGACGGCTGCGGCCTGCCGTAACCACAGAATGGAGTACCGCCATACCACGCTCGCGACAGAGCGTAATGTAGTCAATGAGCACAATACCATTCTTCACCACAATACCGATCAACATGATTCCACCCAGCAAACTCATTACGTTCAGGTTGGTGCCCGTAAAGAAGAGCGCCATCAACACACCGCTGAATGCAAACGGAATGGAGAACATGATAATGAACGGATAGGATAAGGACTCGAACTGGGCTGCCATCACAATAAATACCAGAATCACAATCAGCACAGCCAGCGTACCCAAGTCGGAGAACGAATCCTGCTGGTCTTCGTACGACCCCGAAATCTGAATGGAGATACCACTCGGAAGATCCATTTTATCAATGATGGCATTACCGTCGGCTACTACATCTCCCAAAGGAACACCGGAGATAACGGCAGATACGGTTACAATACGTTCACGGTCCTTACGTTCGATGGTAGGCGGAGCAGAACGCTCGACCACCTTGCCGAGGTCCTTCACACGGACGCCTTCGCCCGAAGGGGTATATATAAGGATGTTCTCCAAGTCTTCAATCTTTGTACGGAACTCAGGAGCGTAGCGCACCCGGATGTCGTACTCATCGCCGTCCTCACGATAATAGGAAGCCAAAGCACCATTCACGCGGTTGCGCAGGTAACTTGAAGCCGTAGACAGGTTCAGTCCATGCAAAGCCAGCTTCTCACGGTCAAAATCGACCTGATATTCGGGCTGGTAGTCCTGACGGCTGATGTTTACTTCGCTCACGCCTTTCACTTGCAGCAATTTCTCTTTCAGTTCGGCCGATACCTTGTCGGTAGCGGTAAAGTCATAACCGTAAACCTCAAAGTCGGCACTCGCCTGGGCACTCATACCACCGGTACTACCGCCCAGAATTACCTGTGCCTTATCCAACTCGGGGTAGGCTTTCAGGTCTTCACGCATCTCGTCGCAGACTGTTTCCAGCTTGACCGTACGGTCGCCCGGACTCACCAAACTGATATTGAAACTGATGATATGGCTACCATTGTCCTGCATGGAAGCGAACGTATTGTCCGAATCGGCCTGTCCCACGGTATAGTTGCAGACTTTCATCACACCTTCGTATCGCTTCATCCATTTGTCCGTCAGCTCCGAAGCCAACGCCTGCGCACGCTCCACACGGGCACCGATGGGCAACTGGAGCTTAACTCCGATACGGCTGTTGTCGGCTGCCGGGAAGAATTCCGTACCAATGTACTTGGCACAGAATAAACTTGCCACAAAGAAAGCGGCACAACCTGCAACGATTGTTTTCCGATGGCGCACAGCCCAGTTCAAGCGGTTCTGATACCATACGTCGAGGGCATCGAGTCCGCGCTGAATCGGTTTGTAGAAGGCAATGAACATCTTACTCTGTTTCTTCTGCAAGCGCAGGAGCTGCGCACACATCATCGGCGTGAACGACAAAGCCGAAACTGTGGAAACGGTCATAATCACACACATCATCCATCCCAACTGGCGGAACAATACACCGGACATACCGCTTACCATAGTCAACGGGAAGAATACCGCAATCATGGTCAGTGTAGAGGCGATTACGGAAATCGCCACCTCGTTGGTGGCATGCACCGCCGCTTGCTTCGGTTCGGACCCTCGCTCAATATGGGTGGTCACATTCTCGAGTACCACAATCGCGTCATCCACCACATTACCGATGGCAATGGAGAGACAGGAGAGCGAGATAATATTCAGCGAACCGCCATCAATGATGCCCAGATAGATAAACGATGCAACCAATGACATCGGAATGGTGATACAGATGATGACCGTAGCACGCCAACGTCCCAGAAAGACGAATACAACCAGGATTACGAACAGCATGGCGTATATAATGGTTTCTTCCAAACTGTCAATGGTATTCAGGATGTTATCGGAAGTATTGACGATGATACCCAGCTTCACGTCACTTGGCAATGACTTCTGCAAACTCGGCAACATATCGATAACTTTCTGCGAAATGGCAACCGAGTTGGCGCCCGACTGCTTCTGTACCACAATCATAGCACCCTGTACGCCGTTGCTGTACGTTTTCTGCGCACGCTCTTCCACGGAGTCCACCACTTTTGCCACATCACGCAGGTATACGGAAGCTCCGTTGTGCGTACCCACTACAATGTTTTCCATCTCTTTGGGGTCTTTGAACTCACCCTCTACACGCAGCGAATAGGTGTTGTTTCCCACGTCGAAAGTACCACCCGGCGTATTGCGGTTCTCGGCACTGATGATGGAACTGATAGTCTCCACTGAAAGGTTATAGGCATCGAGCTTGTTGGGGTCGCAATATACATTGACCTCACGCTTGGGTGCACCCGAAATGGATACCGTACCTACCCCCGGCACACGCGCCAACGGATTCACAATATTGTCATCCAATATCTTATAGAGTGCCGGCTGGCTCTCTTCCGCCTGTACGGAAAGCAGCAGGATAGGAATCATATCCGTACTGAACTTGAAGATGATAGGTGTCTCCACTTCATCCGGAAGCTGAGAGCTTACCATATCCAGTTTGTCACGCACATCATTCGTCAGCACATCGATGTCATATCCATACTCGAACTCCAGTGTGATTACCGAAATATTCTCTGATGAACGGGAAGTGATATGTTTCAGGTTGCTGACTGAGTTCAGCGTATTTTCCAACGGACGGGTCACGTTGTTCTCGATATCCGATGCACTGGCACCCGCATACGAGGTCATTACCATGATGGTATTGGTCTCGATATCCGGATAGAGGTCTACCGGTAACTTCGACAAAGAGAACAGACCAAATATCGCCACTGCCAGGAAGCAGAGCGAGGTCATAATCGGTTTCTTAACCGCTCCTTCGTATAAACTCATGTTTCTTAGTGTTTAGTGATTATTTCTCTACTTCAACTTCTACTCCGTCAGCCAGCTTTGACTGTCCGGCCACAACCACCTGTGAGTTATTGTCCACACCAGAAACCAACTCGTACTCCGTATCCATGCGGCGGCCCAGTTCTACCTTATTATAAGATACTTTGCCATCCTTGTATACATAGACATAACGGTCGCCTGAGCCGGCACGCTTCACAATAGCCAGGTCGGGTACTACCACGTGATCCTGTGTACCGAAGTTCAGCGTAGCACGGGCAAACATTCCCGGACGTACACGCTGGTCACGGTTGACAAGCTGAATTTCTACCGGGAAAGTACGGGTGGCGGAATTAATGGTGGGATAAACAAGGCTTATCTTGCCCTCGAATTCCTCGTCACCGTAAACGTCTATTTTCACAGACACGGGAGCGCCCTTCTTCACTTTCGTGAAGTAGCCTTCGGATACGTTGATGTACAGCT
>ENA-UEQB01001849-UEQB01001849.1-human-gut-metagenome-genome-assembly--contig:-NODE-1849-length-16716-cov-5.436625_pt1 | contig 16716 bp, 13 predicted proteins | sample MGYA00242901_ERZ507918 | MGnify/ENA primary metagenome ERZ507918 (study PRJEB26167, sample SAMN06115405) | human gut metagenome | host: Homo sapiens | place: China:Sichuan | collected 2016-04-06... | reverse complement strand
CAAATGTAAGAAAAATCTTATCTTTGCGACCTATAGTTTGTTGATAAACTGAATATAATAGATAGAAACAATGAAAATTGCATTAATCGGTTACGGCAAAATGGGCAAGGAAATAGAGAAGATTGCCCTCGACCGCGGACACGAAATCGTCAGCATCATCGACGTCGATAACCAGGAAGACTTTGAATCGGCTGCCTTCAAGAGTGCCGATGTTGCCATAGAGTTTACCAATCCCATGGTTGCATACAACAATTACATGAAAGCTTTCAAAGCCGGTGTGAAACTTGTATCGGGCAGTACAGGCTGGATGGCGGAGCATGGAGACGAAGTGAGGAAACTTTGTACCGAAGGCGGTAAAACCTTATTTTGGTCGTCCAACTTCAGTCTGGGAGTGACCATCTTCTCGGCGGTCAATAAATACCTCGCAAAGATTATGAACCAGTTTCCCGCTTATGATGTGACGATGAGCGAAACGCACCATATCCATAAACTGGATGCACCGAGCGGCACAGCCATCACCCTTGCCGAAGGCATCCTGCAAAACATCGACCGCAAGGACAAGTGGGTGGAAGGAACTTTCCAGGCACCCGACGGCAGCATCTCCGGTTCCAATGAGTGCGCGGCAAACGAACTGCCCATCAGTTCCATCCGCGAAGGCGAAGTGCCGGGTATCCACTGCATCCGCTACGACTCCGAGGCTGACAGCATTTCCATCATCCACGATGCCAAGAACCGGAAAGGTTTTGCGCTGGGTGCTGTGCTGGCTGCCGAATATACAGCCTCGCATGAAGGAGTGTTGGGAATGGAAGATCTGTTCCCGTTCCTGAAATAAAAGCTATCCCCTATAAATAAACAATACATAGCATTATGAGAAAAGCAACACGTGCCCAATGGATTAAGTTTGCCATCATTACCCTGCTTTACCTGGCTTTCCTTGTCTGGGTGAAAAGTTGGTGGGGGCTGATCGTAGTTCCCTTTATCTTCGATATCTATATCAGCAAGAAAATCCCCTGGGGGTTCTGGAAGAAATCGGAGAATCCCGCTGTACGCAGCGTCATGAGTTGGGTAGATGCCATTGTCTTTGCGCTGGTGGCGGTCTACTTCGTGAATATCTACGTGTTCCAGAACTACCAGATACCTTCTTCCTCATTGGAAAAGTCGCTGTTGGTAGGCGATTTCCTTTACGTCAGCAAGATGAGTTACGGCCCGCGTGTACCGAATACTCCGCTTTCCATGCCGTTGGCACAGCATACGTTGCCGATATTCAACACTAAATCGTATATCGAATGGCCTCAATGGGAATACAAGCGCGTACCGGGCTTCGGCAAGGTGAAACGGAATGATATCGTGGTGTTCAACTTCCCTGCCGGTGATACGGTAGCTACCAACTTCCAGCAGACGGACTTTTATACCCTTGCTTACGATGAAGGCAGACGTATGTACCCCAATAAAGTGAACATGGACAGCCTGACCCGTGAACAGCAACGCGCCGTTTACGACCTGTATTATAATGCCGGGCGCAGCCTGATCCGTTCCAATCCCAAGATGTACGGTGAGGTGGTGACACGTCCCGTAGACCGCCGCGAGAACTATGTGAAGCGTTGCATCGGCTTGCCGGGCGATACGCTGCAAATCAAAGAAGGGCAGGTCTACATCGACGGCAAGGCTTTGGAGAACCCGGAAGAAATGCAGTTCAACTACTTTGTGCAGACCACAGGTCCGTACATCACGGAAGAAATGTTCCGCGAACTGGGTATCAGCAAAGATGACCAGGCGCTGATGACCGACGGTCTGGGCTGGGAAGAGAATCTTATCGAAATGGGACTGGATCTCCGCGATGCCCAGGGCAGACTGGCTCCGGTCTATCATCTTCCGCTCACCAAGAAGATGTACGAAACGCTCTCCGGCAACAAGAAACTGGTGAGCCGCATCGTCGTGGAACCGGGTGAGTTCTCCGGCTCCATGTATCCGCTGAACCTTTATACCAAGTGGAACCGTAACAACTATGGCCCTATCTGGATTCCTGCCAAAGGTGCTACCATTCGGTTAACGCCGGACAATCTGCCCATCTACGAACGTTGTATCGTGGCATACGAAGGAAACAAGTTGGAACAGAAACCCGATGGCATCTACATCAACGGCGAAAAGACCGACTCTTATACCTTTAAGATGGACTATTACTGGATGATGGGTGATAACCGCGACAACTCTGCCGACTCGCGCTATTGGGGCTTTGTGCCCGAAGACCATGTGGTAGGCAAGCCTATTGTAGTATGGTTGTCACTGGATAAAGACCGTGGCTGGTTCGACGGCAAGATTCGCTGGAACCGTATATTCAAGTGGGTTCATAGCAATTGACAATTGATAATTGAGAATGAAGAGAAGGTGGAAGACAGCAAGTGCAATAGGCGGAGTAATACTGGCTGTAGTATTGCTTCGAGGTTGCGTTGCGACTACCTATCTCATTCCCTCTTCCGGCATGGAGAATTCGCTATACCGTGGTGAGCGCATCCTTGTAAACAAATGGAGCTATGGGTTGCGCTTGCCCTTTATGAAGCTATGGGGATATCACCGTTGGGCGGACAGCCCTGTGCGGAAAGACGATATCCTGGTATTCAATAACCCTGCCAATCTATCGGAACCGACCATTGACCGGCGGGAAGTTTTTATCAGCCGTTGTATCGGCACTCCGGGAGACACCTTATTGATAGACTCGCTTTTCTCCGTCGTCCCTTCCGAGAAAAATGCACCCGACCAGAAATTCCTCTATTCCTATTCCAAACAGAAGGAGAGCCAGATGGATTCCTTGCTTTCTATCCTTTCCATCAACTCTAACAGGTTACTGGGGCAGGATTCTGCAAAGAATGTACGCAGTTTCAGCCGTTACGAATACTATCTGCTGGAACAGGCGATGAATGGACATTGTTGGATAGAGCCCCTTATCAAGGAAGACTCCATAGAGGCGTTGAAACCGTTGGTTGTTCCCCGCAAAGGGAAAGCCGTACGCGTCTATCCCTGGAACAGGACATTGTTGCGGAATACTTTGGTATTGCATGAGAATAAGCAGGCCGAAATCAAGAACGATACCCTTTATGTAGATGGAAAACCCGTTCAGCACTGTTACTTTACCAAGGACTATTATTGGGTGGGTGCCAATAACTCCATCAACCTCTCCGATTCCCGTCTTTTCGGTTTTGTTCCTCAGGACCATGTCATCGGTAAAGCAACCGTGATATGGTTCTCCAAAGAGACCGACACAGGGCCTTTCGGCGGTTATCGCTGGGACAGGATGTGGACGCTGGTCAGGTAAGGGTAGGCAGGTTGGTCAGGTAAGAACAAGTATATAATATGTATAGCTAATGAAAACAGCATTCCTTTCTTCCGCCTATCTGGCGCCCGTAGAATATTACACGAAACTATTGGCTTATGATAAAGTGTTCATCGAGCAACACGACCACTATATGAAGCAAACCTACCGTAACCGTTGCACCATTGCCGCACCGGACGGCGAACTGGCTCTTTCCATCCCCACCGTCAAGCCCGATTCCCTGAAATGCCCGATGCGCGACATCCGTATCTCCGACCACGGCAACTGGCGGCATCTGCACTGGAATGCCATCGAATCCGCCTATAACCATACCCCTTTCTTTGAATACTACAAGGACGACTTCCGCCCCTTCTACGAGCAGAAGTATGAGTTTTTAGTCGATTTCAACGAAGAATTGTGCCGTCTCGTCTGTTCGCTGATAGACATTCAGCCCGATATGGAGCGTACTGCCGGGTATCGTACCGAGTTCACTGTGGATGAGGCGGACTTCCGCGAACGTATCCATCCCAAGAAGGACTTCCGCCAGGAAGATACGGAGTTCGTGCCGCAACCTTACTACCAGGTTTTCCAGGAAAGACTTGGCTTTCTGCCCAATCTCAGTATCATAGATTTGCTGTTCAATATGGGGCCGGAGAGCCTGCTGGTATTGCAGCGAAGCGTTAGCCGGACTTAGAGCCACTTCAGGACATTGTTCCGGTACTGGGTAGGGGTAAGTTGCGTCCATTGCTTGAAGGTGCGGTTGAAGTGGGTAATGGAGTCGAAGCCGCATTCCAGGGCAATCTGCGAGATATCCATATTCCCCACCGCCAACAACTTGCAGGCATATCCCACGCGCATATCCATCACATATTGCAGCAGCGTTTTCCCGGTGTTCTCCTTAAAGTAGCGGCAGAAGGCGGTGGAGTTCATGTTTGCCTTTTCTGCAATCTCGTCCAGCCGGATCTTACGGGTATAGTTACTGTTGATAAAGGAGATGATTTTGTCAATCCTCTTGTCTCCCATGGCGGGAAACTTCTCGCTATAATGCGGGCTTGCCAATACCTTTCTTGAAGGCGTATTTGCCATTTCCTGCAATAAATCCAGCAGTTGGGCAATCTGGTTGAAACCCTTCAGTGCCGGAAAACCGTATGCAGCTTCAGCCAGTTTGGCATCGTCCTGCCTGGGAAAGCGGATACCCCGTTCCGCCTCTTCCAGCAAGGTTCTTATCTGGTGGAACTGCGGGTAATGTTCGATGGAGTATTCCATAAAGTTCTGTTCGAACTGGATGATGGTGCCCCGCGTGCGCAGTTCGTGCTGCCCGTTGCAAAACACGTCGTCGCTCCGCATATAATGGGGCAGGTTTGTTCCGAACAGAATCAGGTCGCCCGCATGGAATTCTTCGATGCAATCGCCTACAAAGCAACGTCCGAAACCTTCCTTCATATAGATAATCTCGTACTGGCTATGAAAGTGCCACGGATAGGTGAAGCATTCATAGTCGTAATGACGTGCCTTGATCGGATTGGCTTCCGATATCGGTAACTTCTCGTTTATGATTTGCCGCATAGGTTCCTAATATTCAGTTCGTAATGCAAATGTAGCCAAAGAAAACGTAAAACGTACGATTATACGCAAGAATCCGCATATCTTTTGCAAAAATACACATACACGGCAATGATTCTAATGCGTAACTTTGTATCCGCAACTCAATAAATAACAAACAAAATATCAGAACAGTATGGAAAAGACTTGGCGTTGGTTCGGTAAGAAGGATAAAATAACGCTGGATATGCTCCGGCAGATAGGAGTCGAAGGCATCGTCACTGCCCTGCACGACGTGCCCAATGGCGAAGTGTGGACGGTAGAGGCTATCAGTGACCTGAAGCAGTACATTGAATCGTACGGCCTGCGCTGGTCGGTAGTAGAGAGCCTGCCCGTGTGCGAGGCCATCAAATATGCCGGGCCGGAGCGCGACCAGTTGATAGAGAACTACAAACAAAGCCTTGCCAACCTGGGCAAGTGCGGTGTGAAAACCATCTGCTACAACTTCATGCCGGTTATCGACTGGATACGTACCGACTTGCAGCACCCCTGGGCGGACGGCACTTCGTCGCTCTACTTCGACCGTATCCGCTTTGCTTACTTCGACCTTCGCATCCTGCAACGCGAGGGAGCCGAGAAAGACTACTCCCCCGAAGAACTGGCAAAGGTAGCCGAACTGGACAAGACGATTACCGAAGCCGAGAAGCACGACCTTGTAGATGCCATCATCGTAAAGACACAAGGCTTTGTCAACGGTAACATCACGGAAGGAGACAAAGAACCGGTAAACAAGTTCAAGAGCCTGCTGGCACTGTATAAAGACATCGACCGCGATGCCCTGCGCGAGAATATGCGCTACTTCCTTGCCGCCATCATGCCCGTATGCGAGGAATACGGCGTGAATATGTGCGTGCATCCCGACGATCCCCCCTTCCAGGTATTGGGCCTGCCCCGTATCGTGACCGATGAGGCGGATATCGCCTGGTTCCTGAATGCAGTGGACAATCCGCACAACGGACTGACCTTCTGTGCCGGTTCTCTCAGTGCCGGCGAGCACAACGATACCCGCGAGCTGGCGAAGAAGTTTGCCCGTCGCACCCATTTCGTACACCTGCGCAGCACAGCAGCCATGCCCGGCGGCAACTTCATAGAAAGTTCCCATCTGCAAGGACGCGGACACCTCATCGACCTGATACGCATCTTCGAGAAAGAAAACCCGGGACTGCCCATGCGTGTAGACCACGGCCGTATGATGCTGGGCGACGAAGACAAGGGATACAACCCCGGTTACTCCTTCCACGGCCGTATGCTGGCACTGGCACAGGTGGACGGCATGATGGCGGTAGTGAAAGAGGAGTTGAAGGAATTATAGGAGTTAAGAAGTTAAGCCGATAGCTTCCTATATAGATTGCGGAAATCATAAAAAGAGTATTGGCTTAACTCCTTAACTTCTTAACTCCTTAACTCCTCAAGAATATATTAATCTCAATATAAGACATTATGAACGAACAATTCAGTATTGCCGGCAAAGTGGCTGTTATCACAGGTGCCGGCGGCGTATTAGGCGGCAGCATCGCCAAGAGTTTCATGCAACAAGGTGCCCGCGTAGTGGCAGTAGACATCCGCAAGGAGCAACTGGACGCACGTGTGGAAGAACTGAAAGCCTACGGTGAAGATGTTATCGGTATTGTGGGCAACGTGCTGGACATTGCCAGCCTTGAGAAGTTGGCAGAAGACATCGTTGCCCGCTGGGGACGTATCGACATCCTGCTCAACATTGCCGGCGGCAATATGCCCGGCGCCACACTGGCTCCCGACCAGCACTTCTACGACATGGACATCTCCTGCTGGGAGAAGGTAACCAACCTGAACATGAACGGAACCGTCTACCCCTCATTGGTATTCAGCAAAGTCATGGCACGCCAGGGGAAAGGCTGCATTGTCAATGTATCTTCTATGGCGGCTTACAGCGCCATCACCCGCGTACCCGGCTACTCGGCAGCCAAGACAGCGGTAGCCAACTTCACCCAATGGCTTGCCAGCGAACTGGCATTGAAGTATGGCGACGGCATCCGCGTCAACGCCATCGCCCCGGGCTTCTTCATCGGCGACCAAAACCGTGCCGTGCTCATCAACCCCGACGGCTCGTTGACCGACCGCAGCAAGAAAGTGCTTGCCAAGACTCCGATGAAACGCTTCGGCGACATCAACGAACTGAACGGCGCCGTGCAATTCCTGTGCAGTGATGCCGCCAGCTTCGTAACCGGTGCATTGCTTCCCATCGACGGCGGATTCAGTGCATTCAGCGGAGTATAGAATAATTCAGCACAAACTATAAGTACAAGTACCTGATGCAAGAAGGGCGTAACCTCACGGTCGCGCCCTTCTCTTTTACACAATCTTTGATAATAACTAAAAAACCTATCGTCGATATTTATTTCAATTCAAAAGGAACAATTCCCTTGATGTCGGCAGAAGAAGCGGCAATGATGGCTTCGAACTTGCCCGGTTCGGCTACCCATGCATGCTGGGCGTCGTCGAAGAAGCTCAGGGCTTCTTTGTCAATGGTGAAGGTTACTTCCTTTGCTTCGCCCGGAGCGAGTTTTATCTTCTGGAAACCTTTCAACTCCTTGATAGGGCGGGGCAGGGAAGACTTCTTGTCGCTGATATACAACTGAACGACTTCCTGGCCTTCGCGGGCACCGGTATTCTTCACATTTACTTTCACGGTCAGGGTTCCGTCGGCAGACATGGTCTTGCTGTCGGCAGCCGGTTTGCCGTATTCAAAGGTGGTATAGCTCAGTCCGTGGCCGAAGGGGAACAACGGCTTCACCTTCTTCTGCTTGTCCGCCCAGCGGTAGCCTACGAAGATACCTTCGTTGTACTTGATGTCTATAATCTCTCTGCTTCTCTCGCCGGTATATTCACCCAGGATGTGCGCCGGAACATCTTCCAGCTTCACGGGGAAGGTGAACGGCAACTTACCGCTGGGGTTAACGTCGCCCATCAGAATGGCGGCAAGGGCACTGCCTGCTTCCGAACCCAGATACCAGTCCTGCACAATGGCGGGAACTTCGTTTACCCAGGGCATGGCGATGGCATTGCCGGAGATATTTACCACAATCAGGTTCTTGTTTGCTTTAGCCAGTGCGGAGATTACGGCATCCTGTCCGTAAGACAGTTCGATGCCTTTGCGGTCGGCGTCCTCGCAGTCCTGTCCGTCGCTTTTGTTCAAGCCACCGATAAAGATAACGTAATCGGCGTCGGAAGCCACTTTCACGGCTTCGGCTATCAGTTCTTCGGGGCTGCGGTCGTCTTTCAGGTTCTGACCGGTTACTACGCCGTTGTACTCGCCGGTGGCGTCGCCCACGTAGCCACGAGCATAAACTACTTCAGCCTTGCCTGCTACACGTTGCTTGATGCCGTCCAGCGGAGAAAGTTCGCGTTGCACTTTCAGGGAAGAGCTGCCACCGCCTACGGTCATCATCTTGATGGCGTTTTCGCCTACTACGGCAATCTTCTTGGCGTTGTTCAGGTCTATCGGCAGCACGTTGTTCTTGTTCTGCAACAGCACGATACCTTCTTCGCCGATGCGGCGGGCAGCCTCGTAATGTGCTTCGGACAGCAGGGCGCCGAAGGGACGCTTCGTGTCCATCGTTGTGCGGAAGGCGAGGCGCAGGATGCGGCGTACTTTGTCGTCCAGTTCCTTAGTGCCTACTTTGCCTTCCTGAATACGTTGCAGGTAGGGCAGGGCGAGGTAATAATTATCGTATGCATTGCTGGTACCGGCAGAGAGTCCGTTGGTCCAGCTACCGAATTCCATGTCCATTCCGTTGGTGATAGCCTGGTCGGTGTCGTGTACGCCACCCCAGTCGGAAACTACCACGCCGTCAAAACCCCATTCGCCTTTCAGGATGTCGTTCAGCAGATACTGGTTGTGGCAGGCGTGCTGACCTTTATAGAGGTTGTAAGCGCCCATAATCGCCCATGCCTTACCCTGCTGCACAGCAGCCTTGAAGGCGGGCAGGTAGATTTCGTAGAGGGCGCGGTCATCTACTATTACATTGGTATTGTGGCGGTTTACCTCATGGTTGTTCAGTGCGAAGTGCTTCACGCAAGCGGCTACGCCGTTCTGCTGCACACCCTGTACGTAGGGTACTACCATCTGTGCGGACAGATAGGGGTCTTCGCCCATATACTCGAAGTTACGTCCGTTCAGCGGAGTGCGGTAGATGTTGACGCCGGGGCCCAGGAGAACGGTTTTGTTACGATAGCGGGCTTCTTCGCCGATGCTCTTTCCGTAGAGCATGGACATTTCGGGATTCCAGGTAGCGGCTAGACAGGTCAATGCCGGGTAAGCTACGCAAGAGTCGTTGGTCCAGCCTGCCTGGTCCCATTCGTCCCACAATACTTCGGGACGGATGCCGTGCGGGCCGTCGGTCATCCAGAATTCGGGGATACCCAGTCGGGGCACGCCCGGACTGCTGAATTTGGACTGTGCGTGTACCATTGCCACTTTCTCTTTCAGAGTGAGGCGACTCAATGCATCTTCCACTCTCTTCTCAATGGGCTGCGCCTCGTCCAGGTAGACGGGTTTCTGTTGTGCCGAGAGGGGCAACACAACCGCAAGTGCCAAACCGAATAATACTTTCTTCATGGTTCTATTAATACTATATTGTTTTGATTTTATTGTTTCTTCATTCCCAGCGACTGGATATATCCTTCCTGTATCACGCAGTTCTTCAACTTGGCGGCTTCAATAAAGTCCATCATCGCTTTACGTGCCATTGCTTGGTCGGGACGGGCTTCGCGAATTTCTTTATACGTGCTTCGCGGTGCTTCGGAGAAGTACACGATGTTTGCCCAGTTCTCCGGCGGGGTGATGCCCACGAAGGACGAGCCGTCCATCTTCTTGTACGGCCAGAAGGTGTAGCCGATATTATTATCGCGCATGGTCTGGCAGAAAGCGGCTTGCCACTCATCCGTATTATGGCCTATTTCGCCCATGTACATCGGCAGGTTCACGCTGTCGCGGAAGTTGATGAAGCTCTGGATGGCAGCTTTGGTAGGCTCGCCCCCGTAGCGGTGGCAGGTGTACATTATCTTGTCGTCGAACTTGGAGTCCTTGAACGGTTTGAAGTTACCGTTCCATTGCGAGCCGCCCAACAGGATGATGTGGTTCTTGTCCACTTCGCGGATGGCGGCTACACCTTTCTTATATACATATTCCAGTTTGTCGTTCAGTTCTTCCATGTTCTCGAAGTAAGGGGCGATGGGTTCGTTGAACAGTTCATAGCCCAGGATGACCGGTTCGTTCTTGTAACGGTCGGCTATGCGGCGCCAGATGTCGCAGTAGAGTTGCTGGCTTGCCTCGCTGTCGAACAGCCAGGGGTAACCGTAACTGTCGTCGATGTTATCGCCCGTTTGTCCGCCGGGAGCATCGTGCATATCCAGGATGAGGTAGAGGTCGGCCTCGCGACACCAGTTCACCAGGCTGTCCACGCGGGCAAAGCCGTCCTGATTGGCAGTCAGCCCCATGTAGTCCTCGTCCGTGAAGAGCTTGTAGTGGAAGGGCAGGCGGATAGTATTGGCACCCTGGTCCTTGATGAAGCGGATGTCCTCACGCGTCACGTAGTTGTCCTTGAATGCTTTCCAGAAGTCGGCAGTGAAGTCGGGACCTACCAACTGGCAGAACATTTCGTTGATGAAGCGTCCCGAGTTGGTTTTGTTGAACCGGAACATATATCCTTCGGGATTCAGCCAGTTGCCCAGGTTGGTACCCATGATGAAGAGTTTCGTGCCGTCGGGCTTTATCAGGTCTTGCCCCTGAATGGTTACAAACTTGTCGGAAGTCACTTGCTTTTCTGCTTGCTTCTCACTGCATCCTGTCATGCTTAGTGCCAGCAGGACGATAGAGATACTCGATGCTAATAAATGTTTCATAATAATTAGGGTTATTGTGGTTATTTCTTCCAGCGATAAGAGGCAACAGCTTTGCCGGGAATCGTACAGTCTATATAGTTCTTTCCATCCACCGTCAGACTGATGCGGGCGGTGGTTTCATTCTCGTTCAGCAGTACAAAAGCCACAGTTCCATCGGGATTTTCGAAAGCGGAGTACATGAGTCCGTTCGCAACTTTGCCATCACTTCCGATGCGGAAAGCACCCGGCTTCACTACCGATGACAGATGGCCGATGATGTAATAATGTGAATTGTAAGTGATGGTTTTGTAGTCCGAACGGTTGATGTCCACTGCTCCGTAGCAGGTCTGGCAACCGCCGTCGCGGTTGGGCCCGCGCTCGGAGTCGAGCATCAGGTTCCATACGATGACGCCTTTGCACCAGTTGTTCACGGTACCCAGGGCTACTTCGCGCATATCTTCCATCAGGCGTTTTTGCAGGTTGCGGCCGTCGTTCCACATTCCGATAGAAGTCTCGGTGAAGATAAGTTCCTTATCGGGGCGCTGACGTTGGATGTTGTTCAGTTCGTTGCGGTCACCGCCGTAGTTGTGGTAGGCGGCACCGGTCAGGAAGGCGGCAGCTGCTTCGTCATTATACATTTTGATAGGATACTGCTGCTGGTCTGCTAGGTTGTCGTAATTGTAGTTATGGTCGAAGGCATAAATCTTGGTGTCTTGCAGTCCGGCAGCTTTGAAGGCAGGGCCGAGTGCATCCTTCACAAATGCCAGTTCTTCTTCCCAGCCCATGAACAGGGAAGCCGAGTTGCCGCGGTTCAACGGTTCGTTCTGGGGAGTGATGGAGTAGATTTCGATGCCTTCTTTCTCGAAAGCCTGCACCCACTTCACGAAGTAAGTGGCGTAGTCCTGGTAGTAGTCGGGATTCAGTTGTCCGCTTGTCCAGGAGTTGAAAGGCTTTTTGTCCGTCAGGTTATCCACCTTCATCCATCGGGGGCAAGTCCACGGGGAGCCCAGTATCTTTATGGTAGGGTTGATGGCAAGTATTTCTTTTAAGATAGGTATCACGTATTCCGTTTCTTCGCTTTGCAGGGCGAAGTTCTCGATGCCCGGTTCGTCGCAGCAGGTATATTCGCTCAGCGAGAAGTCCGAGCAACCGATAGAGATACGGATATAGCTGAAACCCAGTCCGTCTTTATCAGAGAAGGTGCGGGTAAGGAACTTCGTGCGTTCGGCAGGTGCCATCTTCATCAGATTGTAGCAGGTGGAACCGGTGACGGCAGCGCCAAAACCATCCATCGACTGATAGCGCACTGTGGGGTTCAGTGTAATGACAGGGGCAAACTTAGGCTTGTCGGAGAACTTCAGAGTTGTTTCGGCAAAACTTTGCGAGCGGTCGGCGGTAGTAGTGTACACGATTGCTTCACCTTTGGGCGCGTCCGATTCGGGCGGAGTGTCTATTGCCGGAGTGGAACTATTGCTACAGGCAATTGCAGTAGCAGACAGGCAGCATCCTACAAAAAGAAGAAGTTTGAATTTCATAGCATTGTCTTTATTGGTTACTTAAACTTTCCCAAAGGTAGGAAAGATAACAATGCCCCGTATCGGTGTATCGGAAATAGGTGGAGCGAGTGGGCGGTTGCTGCCAATTAATGTGTTGGTAAACAATGCGATATATACGCTTTGGGAATGGCAAAAAGTGGATGGTAAAAACCTGTTTGACGTATTGTTAACGTATCAGCATCAGCTGTGTTTCAAAGTCCTCGCGGGAGATGCGGGCCTTGTTCTTCACCTTCGCCCTGTAATTATAGATGGTATTTACGGAATAACGAAGAAACTCTGCAATCTGCGAACTGTCGTCGATGCCGAGACGTATTAGGGCGAATATGCGCAGCTCCGTGTTCAGTAGTTCGCCCTTGCGGAGCACAATGCGCTCTTCGGGTTGCAGCAGGTCATTGAACTTGTCCACAAAATCGGGGAAGAGGTGCAGGAAGGCGGTATCGAAGTTCTCATACAGCTCTTTCAGACCGGCATCCAGCACTTCGCTGGAACGTACCATTTTCAGCAGTTCTTCCGTCTGTCCGGCGGTTATCTTCTTGTTGACCATGCGGCGGTAGGTATCCAGCCGCTTGATGTAAATGGAGCATAGGTTCATGAACCGCCCCACGTACTCTTCTTTGATGTGGTTCGAGATTTGCAACTGTTCGTTGGCGTGCTCCAGGTGGTTCCGGGCAATGGAGAGGCGCTTCATCTGGCGGTAGATAAAGGCGACTGCGGCAACCAGCAGCAGAGTCAGGGCGCTGATAAGCCAGATGTACAGGCGGAGCCGGTCGTTCTGTTGCTCGCGCATTGCCTGGTAGGTAAGGTCTATCAGGGAGAGGATGCCTGCCGTCTGGAGACTGCGGCTGCGGGCATTGTAGCGGTTCGTCTCGCTCCAGGAGAAACGGATGTAGCGGTAGGCGCGCTCTATGTCCCCTTCTTTGTAGAGCAGTTCCGCCAGCATCCAGAGCGAGGCATGGTCTGTGATGCTGAGGCGTATATCGGTGAGCGCCGACAGTGCCAGATAGCGTTTCTCCTCTTCACGGTTCCCCATCCGATGGTAAAGCAGGGAACGGTGGTAGGTAACCAGGGCATATTCGGGCGTATCGGGTGCGGCGCTTGCCAAACGCGCATCGTTGATGCTCAGGGCCTTTTCCGCATGGCCGGCTGCCGCTTCGCGCATCTCTTTCCGTTCCAGATACAGGGCGGAAGTAGGGGGGAGTATCTGCATCAATGAGTCATCGTAGGCTGCGGTCAATGCCTGATAGCGCTTCTTGAAGGCATCGTCCAGCGTATAAAGGCTGAGTTCGTCATAAAGTTTCTGGTAACAATGGTAATAATCGGGCAGCAGGCGGGCGGGCAATGAGTTCTTGTCCGTCTGTCGCAGCAGGTCGGTGGCTTCTTCGTACATTCCGGCGGTAGCCATCAGGTAGGCAAGTTCCAACCGTGTTTCATGGGCGGCATCGGGTTGGCAGTGGCGCTCCGCCCAGTCCAGGTTGATGCGAAGGTAATGGATGGCGGAGTCGCAGATGTAAGCCTTGTATTCCTTATAAATTTCCCCATTCCATCGAAAAAAAGAGGTGCTAGCAGTATCGGTTTCCGCCAACTGCTGCTTCAGCCGGGCGATGCGTGCTTCGCGTTGGGCAACGGACTGTTCGTGTGCACCGATGGCTTCGTCCAGAGAAGCCGTCAATGCAGCCATGCCCGGCATATCGGCAGGAGCAGCGATGCTCTGCACAACAGCGGCAATGAGAAAGCAAAAGAATAGTAGTTTCTTCATCGTGACGACAAATATAGTAAGAAATCCCGCAAAGCTGTAGTCCCGCAAAAAATAGTTTCCTATATTTGCATCATAAACCCCCAAACAACTCAGTTATTATGAAAAACTTAGCACCACAGCGAGTTGCCGCGGTCGATGTATTCCGCGCGCTTACCATGTTCCTCATGCTCTTTGTCAACGACATTCCCGGACTGAAAAACGTTCCGCACTGGCTGATGCACGCCGAGGCGAACGAAGATATGCTGGGCTTTTCCGATACCATTTTCCCTGCTTTCCTCTTCTGCATGGGTATGTCCGTATCCTTTGCCATACAAAACCGGTATAAGAAAGGCGATACTACCCTGCAAGTCATTGCCCACGTCTTTTGGCGTACGGTAGCTCTGATAGCTATGGGGCTGTTTGCGCTCAATAGCGGCGGCATCGAAGGCGGGCTTTCGCATCAATGGTTCTCCATCCTGATGGTAATAGGCTTCTTCCTTACCTGGGGGGTATATCCCAAGGCGGAAGGAACGAAAAAGGCCCTTTTCACCGTGATGAAAGTAGTGGGCGTACTTCTGCTCGCCGCCCTTGTCATCTATAAAGATATGAATGGAAAGCCGTTCCACATCGGTTGGTGGGGCATCCTCGGACTTATCGGCTGGACATATGCCGTGTGCGCGGGTATCTACCTGTTCACCCGCGAGGACTTGCGCAAGAATGCCATTGCATGGTTTGTAGTCGTGTTGCTTGCCGTAGTCAGCCATTCCAATCTGATACCCGAAGATTACGGCATGCGGATTATCCTGCTGCCTTTCATCCCGAGCGACTGGACGCTGCACGCCTTCGGTATGTCCGGCGTACTTACTTCCCTGCTGATGCAGCGCTATGCTGACCGTGAGCGGCCGGGGCGGTTCATCGGAATGCTCTTTGCCCTCGGCGCAGGCATGCTGGTCCTTGCCCTTGTTTCGCATCCCTGCTGGATTATCTCCAAGATACAGGCCACTCCCACCTGGCTGTTCTATTGCCTTGCTGTGTTCTTCCCCCTGTTCGGTTGCTTCTATTGGCTGACGGACGTGAAAGGCAAGGCCAACTGGTTCGACATTATCAAGCCCGCCGGCACCGCCACACTGACCTGCTATACGCTGCCATATCTGTGGTATCCCATCCAGCAACTGTTGCATCTGCATTATCCGGCAGCCCTGGGCAGCGGCGCCCCCGGCTTACTCAAATCCCTCATCTTCTCGTTCATCATCGTAGGACTGACCGGGTTGCTGGTGAAGGGAAAGATAAAACTGAAAGTATAATCGCTGAATACAATGTTGAAAGTTCAAACTCCTAACGGTGACGACAAGGTGCTGCTGCATTCGTGCTGCGCACCTTGTTCCTCTGCCATCATAGAATGTATGCTGGCAAATGGCATCCGTCCCACTATCTTTTACTGCAATCCCAACATCTATCCGCAAGAGGAATACGAGATACGGAAGAACGAGGCTGTTCGCTTCGTAACTTCCAAAAACCTCGATTTCATCGATGCGGATTATGACTATGCACACTGGTTGCACACTATGAAAGGACTGGAGAATGAACCGGAACGGGGCGGGCGGTGCCTGAAATGCTTCACCCTGCGCCTTACGGAGACAGCTCGCTATGCATCCGAACATGGTTTCTCCGTATTTACCACCACACTTGCCTCTTCGCGCTGGAAGAGCCTCGAGCAAATCAATGAAGCCGGACGCCGTGCCGCCGCACTCTATCCCGGCACGGTCTTTTGGGAACAGAACTGGCGTAAAGGGGGGCTTCAAGACCGCCGCAACCAGCTTCTCAAAGAGTACGACTTCTACAACCAACAGTATTGCGGCTGCGAGTTCAGTATGCAGAGGATAGGTAAAAAAGACGAATGAAATAAGCCTTTAATTTATTAATAACCATTGCCTTGCAGTTCCCTATGGGTAGGGAACGAGCGTATCTGCAAGCGGGAACGACTGTATCCTAAGGAAGAAACGACCGTTTCCTAAAGGGGATACGCGCGTGTCCTCAAGCGGGAACGGGCGTGTCCTCAAGTGGAAACACGCGTGTCGCCAAGTGGTGACGGACGTGTCCGCTAAGGAAACAAAAGAGAAAGCCCCGTGAATGATAGACGAATCTACCGTTCACGAGGCTTTCTTTTAGTATGGATCAGGCTTCCGCCTTTATTTTACAATGCCTTTGGATGCTCTGATGAAGTCGATGATGTTGTGTATCTCATCACTCATCGGCACCTGGTCTTCAATCTTCTGCAAGGCGTCGTGTATGCTGAAGTTACCCTGGTACACCAGGCGGTAGGCATTTACGATGTGTCTCAATACGCGTTCGCTTACTTCATGCTTATGCTGAAGTACGGCGGCGTTGATTCCGTGATACTCTGCCGGATTACCGTTCATGATGACATACGGCGGAACATCCTTCGAGATGCGGCATCCGCTTTGTATCAGTACCCAGCTTCCGACGTGGCTTGCCTGGTGCAGGATGACGTTGCTGCTCAGGATGGTGAAGTCGTCTATCTGGCATTCGCCGGCTACGGTGGTCTTGATGCCCAACACACAATGGTTGCCTATCTGCACGTCGTGGCAGAGGTGTACACCATCCATCAGGTAGTTTTCATTGCCGATGCGGGT
>ENA-UEQB01001846-UEQB01001846.1-human-gut-metagenome-genome-assembly--contig:-NODE-1846-length-16728-cov-4.792085_pt1 | contig 16728 bp, 9 predicted proteins | sample MGYA00242901_ERZ507918 | MGnify/ENA primary metagenome ERZ507918 (study PRJEB26167, sample SAMN06115405) | human gut metagenome | host: Homo sapiens | place: China:Sichuan | collected 2016-04-06... | reverse complement strand
AAGGTTTTCGATACGGATAAGTTCATCTGGTTGCAGGGACGTGAGGTGTGGATGTTCTCCATGCTTTACAACAAAGTGGAAAAACGACAGGAATGGCTGGATTGTGCCGTTCAGGGTGGTGAATTCTTGAAAAAATACGGACATGACGGGAATTATAACTGGTACTTTTCACTCGACCGTTCGGGTAGACCACTGGTAGAACCATACAATATTTTCTCATATACTTTCGCCACGATGGCCTTCGGGCAGTTGAGTCTTGCTACCGGAAGTCAGGAGTATGCGGACATAGCAAAGAAGACTTTTGAAATCATACTCTCTAAAGTTGATAATCCGAAAGGCAAGTGGAACAAGCTTCATCCGGGTACTCGTAATCTGAAGAACTTCGCCCTCCCGATGATCCTCTGTAATCTGGCTTTGGAGATCGAACATCTTCTGGATCCCGGTTATCTGGAACAGACGATGGAAACCTGTATCCATGAAGTGATGGATGTCTTTTATCGTCCGGAGCTGGGGGGCATCATTGTTGAGAATGTCGATATGGACGGTAATCTGGTGGATTGCTTCGAAGGACGCCAAGTGACTCCCGGTCATGCTATCGAAGCGATGTGGTTTATCATGGATCTGGGCAAAAGGCTGAACCGACCGGAGCTCATACAACAAGCAATGTTAACCACCTTAACAATGCTTGATTACGGTTGGGACAAGCAATGTGGAGGTATCTATTACTTTATGGACCGTAACGGTTGTCCTCCCCAGCAATTGGAGTGGGATCAGAAACTCTGGTGGGTGCATATCGAGACACTGATCTCTTTATTGAAAGGTTATCAGTTGACCGAAGACAAGAAATGTCTGGAATGGTTTGAAAAAGTGCACGACTATGCGTGGACACACTTCAAGGATTCGGAATATCCGGAATGGTTCGGTTATCTGAATCGGCAGGGAGAAGTATTGCTGCCACTCAAAGGCGGAAAATGGAAAGGATGCTTCCATGTGCCGAGAGGGCTGTATCAGTGCTGGAAAGTACTGGAACAGCTATAGCAAATAAAGAATTATGTTAACCAATCTTTTTAATAATCTAAAAATTAATTCTATGACAGAGTTTAACTCAAAAATCAAGCAGAACTCTCGCATATTGAAGATATTTCTGTTTTCGATATGTGCACTTTTTGCATGTGCTATTAATAGTCATGCGCAGAGTTTAGTAAAAGGAACTGTTACTGATGGCACAGGTGAACCTTTACCGGGTGTGAGTATTGTTGTGAAGGGAACGACAAACGGTACAGTTACAGACATGGATGGAAAATACAGTATTCAAGCTGCGGCTAAAGATATTTTATCATTTTCTTATATCGGAATGACTAATCAAGATATAAAAGTCGCCGGTCGGACAGTTATAAATATTGTAATGAAAGATGATGTTGCTGCGTTGGATGAAGTTATCGTCGTAGGTTACGGTGTTCAGAAAAAGCAGTCATTGACCGGAGCGGTATCGGCAATGAAAGGAGATGAATTATTAAAGGCTCCTTCAACCAATGTAACTCAAATGTTAGCAGGTAAATTGGCCGGTATTTCTTCGGTACAGGAATCCGGTGAACCGGGATTGGATAATGCTTCCTTGCGTATTCGTGGCTCTGTTTATGATGCTGTCTATATTGTGGACGGATTCCCCCGTTCGATTACCGACATCGACCCCAATGATATAGAGAGTATTTCTGTTTTGAAAGACGCAGCTTCGGCAGCTGTATATGGTCTGAAAGCTGCCGGTGGTGTTATTATTGTAACAACGAAGAAAGGTACGGAAGGTAAATCCAAAGTTACTTATGACGCTTCTTTCGGTGCTTCTATGAATGCTAATTTCCCAAAATTCATGAATGGTCCTCAATTCGCTTACTATTATAATTTGGGTGATATGATGGATAAAATGGCTAACGGGGTCATTACAGATGTAAACGAATATACTCCGGTTTTCTCCAAACAGAATGTGGAAGACATGCTGACAGGTTCTAATGGCTGGGGTAATGTTAACTATATCGATAAGGTATTTGGTACAGGTTTCAATCAGAAACATAATGTTTCCATTCAGGGAGGGACCGATAAAATGCGTTATTATGCCTCTGCCGGCTATATGGGACAAAAAGGTAATATTGATAATTTCTACTATAACCGCTATAATATACGTACTAATATCGAAGCGCAAGTAGCCAGAGACTTTACTATGACAGTGGGTATTGCAGGCAGATCGAGCAAACGCCATACACCGGGCTTTGCATCCGGAGGTACTGATTCTAATTCGGAGTTAGGAGAACAGGGATGGATGTCCGTAGCAAACCAGACTCTTCGTATGCATCCATATGTACAGGAAAGTTATAATGGGCTTTATACAGCGACAGCCAATGGTAGCGGACAGGCCAACAGCCCTCTTGCTGCAATTTATGAATCAGGTTATAAAGTGACACGTACAACAGAAGCGCAGACTAATATTTCTTTGCAGTACAATGTACCCTGGGTAAAAGGACTGAGCCTGAAAGTAAACGGATCTTATGACTATGTTACTTCTCATAATAAGAATCTGGATATACCTTATTATACAGAGATGATAACAATGCCTACCACCAATATTACCGAATTGAAATATGCCAATACATTAGACCCGCGCGGCAATACTACTAATCAGTTAGGCGAAGGGCAGACTACTACTCGTCAGCTTGTTGGTCAGGGAAGTATCCACTATGCCAATACTTTCGGAAAGCACAATGTCGACTTCCTGGCCTTGGCTGAAGTACAGGATTGGAAACAGAATAAATTCTCGGCATACGCCACTGATATTCCTTTTGTAGAACTTCCCGAACTTGACTTTGGAAACCCGGCCAAATCAAACCCGATATCAGGCGGAAGTGATGCAAAGAGAAGCATCGGATACGTATTCCGTTTGAAATACGACTATGACAACAAATACTTGGCTGAGTTTACCGGACGTTATGATGGTTCTTATAAATTTGCAGGAAATGTGAGTGGAAAGCGTTGGGGATTCTTCCCTTCCGGTTCAGTAGCCTGGAGAATATCCAAAGAAAGCTTCATGGAAGACCTGACCTTTATTGACGATTTGAAAGTCCGTGCTTCTGCAGGTCTGCTGGGAGCTGACGCCATTACTCCCTATCGCTTCTTGAGTACATATGCTTATGGAGATAAAGTAATGATTGGTGGCAATTCTTATCCGAGCATGTACACGGCAGCTGTACCTAATGCAACTCTGACATGGGAAAACACACTCTCATATAATGTAGGATTCGATTTTACAATGTGGAATGGTTTACTGGGAGTCGATTTTGACGCATTCTACAATTATACTTATGATATGCTGACTTCGATGAGTAGTAACGCATATCCTGCTTCTATGGGTGAGTATTACAATACATATGCCAACTATAACAAGATGGATGCCAAAGGTATTGATGTTGTAGTATCACATCGTAATAAGTTCACCGTAGCATCAAAACCTTTCAATTACGGCGTATCAGCCAGTGTTACATGGGCTAAGAACCGTTGGTTGCGCTATGCTTCTGATTATGCTAACCAGCAGATGTGGTTTAGAGTAACTGGTGATAATGTGTATGCAAATTACGGATGGATTGCAGAAGGTTTGTACCGGACGGAAGAAGAAATCGATAAATCCGCATGGTATGGCAGCCGTCCTAATATCGGTGATATCAAATATAGAGATTTGAATGGTGATGGTAAGATCGACTGGAGCGACAGAGCTCGTATCGGACGCAATAATCGTCCGGCTGTGACCTATGGTTTGACACTCAATGCAAGCTGGAATGGTTTTGATTTCAATGCACAGTTCACGGGCGGAGCACTATTCGATGTTTCTCTGACAGGTACTTATTATAATGATAATGATGACAATACTGTCTGGACAAAGACATTTAAGGATGGAGCCAACTCACCGTTATATTTGGTTGAGAATGCTGTAAGTGAGTACAATCCGAACGGAACTTTCCCGCGCATTACAGCTGGAGGACTTACTCATGGAGGTGATAATGGATTATCTTCAACCTTCTGGTTGCGCAATGGTAAATATATTCGTTTGAAATCCGCACAGTTGGGATATACACTCCCCAGAGTATGGATGGATAAGGTGGGTATTGAAAACCTGAGACTGTATGTACAAGGATCAAACCTGTTCACTATTTCCGGACTTCCTGACGGAATTGACCCTGAGTCTCCGGGAGTTAATAATGGCTATTATCCACAACAGCGTACTATTATGGGAGGCATTACTTTAACTTTCTAAACCTATAAAATCGATAAGATATGAAAACAAAATATTTAATAAGCGTTGGTATTCTCTGTACATCACTCGGTTTTTCTTCCTGTAGTGATTACCTGGATATGACACCTACGAATGAAGTCTCTGACAAGACCGTCTGGAACTCGGTAACGAATGCAGAGCTGGCTGTGAATAGCTTTTATCATTACACTGCATATTTTGGAAACTATAACGAAGGCCAATGTAAAGCTGGTATGACCGAAGGTTTAACAGACCTGATCAAATATGGAGACGCCAATTATAATGCCTATCGTTATGTCCCCAATGAACTCTCTTATGGAGAAACATCGGTAGTTGATGCCAACTATGTGGCAACTTATTTAGGAAACTGGGCCAAAGTCTACGAATATGTTCGTCGTGTGAATGAAGCGCTTTATAACCTGGATAAATATGGAAACTTTGCTCCGGACGATGTTACCCGTCTTGAAGCAGAATTACGTTTCTTCCGTGGAATGCTGTATTTTGATCTGGTAAAACGCTATAAAGAAGTAATCATCTACGATAAAGACCTTACCAAGATTCAGCCTAACATGCCGTTGAGTACGGAAGAACAAGGATGGGACTTTGTGGAATCCGACCTGAACTTTGCAGGAGAACATCTGAAGAAAAGTGCGACTTCCAATGGTCGTGTAACGAGTGGTGCTGCATACGCATTATTATCACGTGCCATGCTCTATGCCGAACGTTGGGCTAAAGCGAAAGCTGCTGCTGAAGAAGTGATTAACTCCAAACTGTATTCACTGGTGAAGGATAATTATGTTGATGCATTCAAGTCAAATAGCAGCGAAGCTATTTGGGAATATGATTACAATGCTACCAATAAAGTATATCACTCATGGGATAATTTCTATGCTCCTGGCGGCGACAAGAAATTTGACGGCAACAATCAGGTTGGAGGTTTGGCAAATCCGACTCAGGAAATGGTTGAATCTTATGAATATGCTACTACGGGAGGTTTCCCCGATTGGTCTGCATGGCATACAACAGAAAGTACGGAAGAAAATCCTCCATACAGCAAACTGGAACCACGCTTTCAAGCTTCTATACTCTATAATGGAGCCACATGGAAAGGTCGTACGATAGAACCATTTGTCGGAGGTAATGATGGCTGGATGCAATGGCTTGTAGAGAAAGATGGTAATGGACGTACTGCAACAGGTTATTTCCTGCGTAAGCTTGTAGACGAAAATCATAGTTTCTCAACTTCTCAATACAGTGTAGCCCCTTGGATTGCCATTCGTTATGCCGAAGTATTGTTGAATTATGCCGAGGCTTGCTATCGTACCAATGATGCGACCAATGCGAACAATGCAGTGAGAGAAATACGTTCAAGAGTTGGACTTCCTTATTCGGATAAGAGTGGAGACGCATTGATGGCAGCCATCCGTCAGGAACGTAAAGTAGAACTTGCATGTGAAGGATTTTATTACTGGGATATGCGTCGTTGGAAACTGGCTCAAAGCACATTTAGCGCAACGCGCCGCCATGGTCTGAAGATTGAGAAGAATGCAAACGGCACATTCAAGTATACGTATGTCGAAGTAGATCATAAAGATCTTAGCTTCCCGAGTAAAATGTATCGTTGTCCGCTGCCGTCTAGCGAAATCAACGGCAATCAGTCAGTGAGTCAATATCCGGAATGGCAATAACCTTTAAAGAAAAATGATTATGAAAAAGAATTTATTATACTTATTAATAGGAATATCTGCCTTCTTTGCTTCATGTCAAGATCCTGAAGGAGTTGGCGTAGACACTTCCAGACAGGGAATAACCAGCCTTACGGCAATCTTTACTTCCGGGCCGTACAAAGAGTCGGAAGCAGTCAGTCATAAGATTTTTGCAGATGAATATACTTCAGACCGTTTTGTCATCCCGGTTCCCTGGTTCTTCCCGGAGACGAGTGATAATGAGACCGAACAGTATATGACGACAATGCGTGTGAAAGCGGAGCTGAACAATAATTATATCATTACGCCCAGTATTACCATTCTGGACTTGACAAAAGATAATTATTTTACTCTGACTGCTCCGGATGGATCAAAGCGGGAAATCTGTATTACAGGACAGCGTACTAAATCTGCTGCATGCCAGATGATTACATTTAGTTTGCAGAATCCTGAACTGACCGGAGTGATCGATCAGGCATCTAAAACAATTTCGCTTATCAGTGCCGATGATTTATCTTCTTGTCTGGCTGATTTCGAGGTTTCCGCTCATGCTACTATTTCTCCGGACCCGAGCACTACAGCTCTGAATTATAATGAACCGGTAGAACTGACGGTTACAGCTCATAATGGCGTTGACAAACAGGTGTATACAGTCAAGAAGAATATACCGGCCAAAATACCATATGGCTTTAATGCTACAAGTGTAGAGCTGTTATTTAATCTTGATCCGACTGCTATATTAGGTATTCCATGGGCAAACACTAACGCGCCGACTATGGGAGCAATCAATAATAATCTGGTCGTTTGTATGGGTGATGGTACTACTCCGATGTATTTTAACCGGATTACCGGAGTAAAACAAGGTACGATCAACCTTGGCTCAGCCAAAGCAGCCAGTGTGACTAGTGATGAAGCTAATCATCTGTTGATCTGCAACCATCCGGAAAGCGGAGAAAAATGTAACATCTATATAACCTCATCAGTTACTCAGGCTCCGACTTTGTTCTACTCGTTCACCAACAATGCCGGTGTACCGATGGGAGCCAAAATGAAGGTGACAGGGGATGTGAAGAAGGATGCTATTATCATTATTACCAATGAAGGCATCACCAATGTTACTTCTTCAAGTAAATTCACTCGCATTGTTGTGAAGGATGGAGTAATACAGACACCGGAAGTTATAGATATCAGTGCTACTGGCTTGTCATGGGGAGCAGCTCCAGTCAACAATACGACTGTTGTACCTGCATCCAATGATGTAAATGACGGAAACTTCCTCTCTTATTACGATCCGAATATATTTACATACCTGAATGGTTCGAATGCCATTGCTACTCAGTTGAGCAATCCTTCAGGCAGTAGTTGGGCACAAAATCAGAACTGTCTGGATTCTAAACAGTTCAATAATGCAAACTATGTTGCACTGTTTATCGTTAGCCATTTCCCGCATTGGGGTACTGGCCCGGAACTCTACTTGTATGATGTGAATGACAAGAGTAAGCTGACCGGAGATATAACTTCTGCTCCTGCGTTGGTTCTCTCAAATAATTCGATAGCTTGGTTCCAGTCTGCCACTGCAGGCACAGCATCCGGTGATGTATTGATAGCCCCGACAGCCGACGGCTTCAAGATGTACATTTATTACTATGATAATAATAGTAGTGTCATCGGAGCCTATGTAGCCGATTGTATTGACAAATAGTATAATAATAAAGAGGTAGGATATGAAAAATCTTTTTAAAATTTTGATATTGATATTTTGCGGAGCAGCTGTATTTACTTCCTGTAAAGATGACTCGGATGGAATTCCAGAATGGCCATGGAATGACAATTCGACGGAAGAGCCGGACGATCCGGATGTTACAGAGGCGAAACCGCGTTATGTGTGGATCGATGCAGCCGCTAATTTCCCGGATTATGCAAATAGTAAAGAGAATATTGCCAAAGATATGGTGAAAATAAAAGCTGCCGGCTTTACTGATATTATTGTTGATGTACGCCCGACCACAGGAGACGTGCTATTTAAGACTGATGCAGTAGACCAGGTGAAGCGGATGGATGTATGGGGAAATTCGGGTTATGTTTATTATGAACGTACGGAAACATGGGATTATTTGCAGGCTTTTATAGATGAGGCTCGCAATCAGGAGTTGAAGGTACATGCTTCCATTAATACGTTTGTTGGCGGCTATCTGTGCCCTTACAATCTTGGATCGGACGGCATGTTGTTCCGTGACGACTCTAAGAAGGAATGGGCAAGTGTGGCAAATTTGGAAGATGGCTTGACCAATACAATGGATTTATTGAATGACGAAACAGACTCCGGAGCAAAATTCATGAACCCAGCTAATGACGAAGTACAGAACTTTGTTTTGCAGTTGCTGGACGACCTTGCTAAATATGATCTGGACGGAATCATTCTGGACCGTTGCCGTTATGATGATTATGGCTTGGAAAGCGATTTCTCGACTGTATCCAAACAAAAATTTGAAGAGTATATAGGTGAGACAGTGACCAACTTCCCGGGAGATATTATGGCGCCGGGTACTCAATCACTGCCTTCTTCTCAGCCTGCCTATTTTAAGAAATGGTTGGAATTCCGTGTAAAAGTGATTCATGATTTCATTGTGAAAGCACGCGAGAAAGTCAAGTCTGTCAATACCAAAATAAACTTTGGAGTTTATGTAGGCGCTTGGTACTCTTCTTATTATACTTCGGGAGTAAACTGGGCCAGTCCGAAATATGATACTTCGGTTTATTACCCCAAATGGGCTACTGCGGACTATAAAAACTACGGTTATGCCGACCATCTGGATTATATATTCTTGGGAGCTTATGCCTCTGTAGATAAAATCTATGGCAGTGGTGAATGGACAATGGAAGGATTCTGCAAAAATGGTCGTGAATTGCTGAAAGGCGATGTTCCTTATGCAGGAGGTCCGGATATTGGCAATAGCACCGGCTGGACTGATGGAGGACAATCCGCAAAGATACCTGACGCCATTGACGCATGTATCAACAACAGCGACGGCTTCTTTGCATTCGATCTTTGCCATATCAAAAAGTATGATTACTGGAATGCGTTTAAGACAGGCTTTGACAAATATCTGGCATCCATTCCTCAATAGATAATTGAGGATGGAATGCGCTGACTATTACGATTCGTTTTAATCAGTATAGCAAGTCTGAGGCTCAGGTCTCAGACTTCTTTTAATAGAAGCATCCATAAAGAACAATAACCATGAAAATATATTTATTACACTTGTTTTTGTTGATGAGCTTCGGGGTAAACTTGCAAGCTCAAAACTTCTCCGACAGCATCCGTGGAAAAGTGACCTGCAACGGTAAAGGTGTCCGGGGAGTAGTTGTCACAGACGGTATCGATTGCACGTTGACCGACAAACAGGGAAATTATGCCCTTTACCCCAACAGAGATGTCCGTTTTGTCCAGATGTCGGTTCCTGCCGGATATTTGCCACAAACGAAAAAAACTATTCCCTTGTTTTATCAGGAAGTAAATCCTGAAAAACGGAATACATACAATTTTGAGTTAATAAAGAATCCCCGGAATGATACAGACCATATTTTTCTGGTACAGGCAGATGCACAGGTTACTTCTGAAGATGATGTAAGGGCATACGCTGAATTCCTGAAAGACATGAAACAGCATGTGCAACCTTATACCGGTAAGAAAGATGTGTTTGGTATAGATTGTGGAGATATTGTAGGCGATACACCTTCTTTGTATCCATCGTATATAGATGCAGTTTCTTCTTTAAATTTTCCCATTTACCGAACTATCGGAAATCATGATATGACTTACGGCGGTCGTACTTTTGAATATTCGTACCGTACTTTCGAAAGCTATTTCGGTCCCATTTACTATTCTTTCAATAAAGGAGAAGCGCACTACATTGTACTCGATAACTGTTTTTATGTGAATCGTGATTACCAATACATCGGATACATTGACGAACGTACCTTCAAATGGCTGGAAAAAGACTTGTCATACGTACCCAAAGACAAGTTGATATTTGTAGTGATGCACATACCTTCCAGCCTTCAGAAAAAGCTGAGATATAACACCCTGGATCAGGATGAGACGGTCAATACAGCCGCATTATATGAGCTACTAAAGGGATATGATGCGCATATTATCTCCGGGCACACTCATTTTAACACGAATGTCTGTTTCAATGATTCATTGATGGAGCACAACACGGCAGCCGTATGCGGAACATGGTGGCGTGCAGATGTAAATGTGGATGGAACTCCCAGAGGATACGGAATCTATGAAGTGAAAGGAAATCGGCTGAAATGGGTATATAAAAGCGCCGGTTATCCGCTGGAATACCAATTTCGCGCTTATCCGGCAGGAGCATCGGAAGAGTATCCTTCCGATATTATAGCCAATGTATGGAACTGGGACGACTTGTGGAAAGTAGAATGGTACGAAAATGGGCAGCGAATGGGAGACATGCAGCAGTATCAAGGATATGACCCGATGGCAAAGGCTATTTGCTCTGATAAGGAAAAGGTGAAATACGACTGGATTTCTCCTGTCCTTACCGGCCATCTGTTCCACGCTGCCCCTCACGATAAGAATGCAAAGATCGAAGTCAAAGTTACCGATCGTTTTGGCAATGTATATACTCAAACCATTGAAAATAAATAATGATATGAAACTTAAAACCAAATACTTTTTATTACTGATATGTTCGTTGTTCTTTCTGAAGGCGGAAGCGAAGGTAACGCTGACCTCCATTTGGGGCGATAACATGGTATTGCAGCAGCAATCGGAGGTAACCTTTTCCGGAAAGGCGTCTCCCGGAAAACGTGTGCATGTATCCGCCTCCTGGAATAACCGTAAAATTTCGACTGTCAGCAATCAGGACGGACGATGGGAACTGGTTCTGCCTACCCCCGAGGCAGGAGGCCCTTACACAATCACCTTTTCTGATGGAGAAGAACTCACGTTGAAAAACATTCTGATTGGCGAGGTATGGTTCTGTTCGGGACAATCGAACATGGAAATGCCGGTGAAAGGATTTCGCGGGCAACCGGTATTCGGTTCGCAGCCATATATTGTTTCCGCTCATCCGAAACGTCCGCTCCGCCTTTATACTGTAAAGAATGCTTGGAGTACCACTCCGAAAGAAGATGGAATAGAAGGCAAATGGAGTGAATCTTCGCCCGAAGAAGTTGCCGGTTTTAGTGCCACAGCCTACTTCTTCGGCCATCAGTTACAGCAATCTCTGGATATTCCGGTCGGTCTGATACACTGCTCCTGGAGTATGTCGAAGATCGAGGCATGGATGAATAAAGAAACTTTGTCCGAATTTCCGGGAGTCGCTTTGCCGGACGCCAGTCAGAAGGAATTCGGATGGGCTGCCGGAACTCCTACTTTATTGTGGAATGCTATGGTCAATCCGTGGAAAGGCTTTCCTGTAAAAGGTGTGATATGGTATCAGGGAGAAGCCAATACTCCCGATCCGAAGCTATACAAGGAGCTGTTTCCGGCCATGGTTTCTCAATGGAGAGATTTCTTTCATAATCCCGAAATGCCTTTCTACTATGTACAAATAGCTCCTTGGAAGTCTGAAGGTAATGATAAACTGGACTGGGCATGGTTCCGTCAGTGTCAACTGGAATTAATGAAAGAAGTGCCCAATGTGGGAATGGTGACGACCGGAGATGCCGGAAGCGAAAACTTTATCCACTCACCCTATAAGATAAAAGTCGGCGAACGATTGGCTTACTGGGCTCTGGCTAAGACATACAATCGTAAAGGATTCCAATATTCCGGTCCCATATACAAGGCTTATCAGGTAAAAGGAAATGCGGTAGAGATTGGCTTTGACTATGGTGAAGACGGTCTGACTCCGGAAAATCAAAACGTGAAAGGTTTTGAGATAGTAGGCGAAGACGGTGTATTCCGTCCTGCAAAGGCCGAAATCATCAATGGTTCGTCGGTAGTCAAGGTTTGGAATGATTCCGTAAATGATCCGATGGAAGTACGTTATTGCTTTCGTAATTATGCACAGGGAGAGTTATGCAATAATGCCGGTCTGCCGGCATCTCCGTTTCGGATAGTGATAAAGAAGAAGCCTGCTCTCATGTGGATTGACGCAGAAGCCAATTTCGAGCGTTTCAGCCATAAGGATTCAATTGATTATTATTTGAACAAGATCAAAACGCTGGGATTCACACATGCTATCGTAGATATCCGCCCGATTACCGGGGAAGTGTTATACAAGAGCGATTTCGCTCCTCAGATGAAAGAATGGAAAGGAGCGAAAGCCGGAGATTTCGACTATCTGGGATATTTTATCAAGAAAGGGCATGAGTTGGGACTGGAAGTACATGCATCATTAAATGTCTTCTGCGCCGGACATAATTACTTCGATCGTGGAATGGTATATAGCGGACATCCGGAGTGGGCATCTATGGTGTATACTCCCGATAAGGGGATTATTCCGATCACGGAAGAAAAACATAAATATGGAGCTATGATTAATCCTGTCAACGAAGAATATCGTACTCATATATTGAATGTATTGAAAGAAGTTGTAACCAAGTACCCGGATATAGACGGATTGATGCTCGACCGTGTACGTTACGATGGCATCACGGCTGACTTCTCACCACTCTCGCGTGAGAAATTTGAAGCGTATACCGGCAAGAAGTTGTCTAAATTTCCGGAAGACATCTTCACCTGGAAGAAAAATACAGACGGAAAATATGTACCACAACCGGGTAGGTATTTCCCAAAATGGCTCGAATGGCGCACAAAGAATATAACAGATTTCATGGCTTTGGCACGCAAGGAGGTAAAGGCTGCCAATCCAAGAGTTTCTTTCGGAACCTATACCGGAGCCTGGTATCCGTCTTACTATGAGGTAGGAGTAAACTTTGCCAGTAAAAACTATGATCCCGGCAAAGATTTCAGTTGGGCTACTCCCGAATACAAAAATTATGGATACGCAGAGTTGCTTGATCTCTATGCAACCGGCAATTATTATACCGACATCACAATTGAGGAATACAAGAAGACAAACCGCAGTATCTGGAATGAAACCGATTCACAAGCACAATCCGGCACTTGGTATTGTGTAGAAGGTTCTTGCCGGCATTTGCGTCATATTCTGAAGGGAAACAAATTTATGGGAGGTATTTTAGTTGACCAGTTCTATGATAATCCCGCCAAACTGTCGGAAACAATAGAAATGAATCTCCGTCGTTCGGATGGTTTGATGGTATTTGATATTGTACATATCATTTCCAAGAATCTCTGGAAGGAGGTAGAGGAAGGGATGAAAAACGGAGGAAGCTTATGAATAACAGAGCTCTGGCACTAGATGCTTTGCGGGGATATGCGATTATTACGATGGTACTTTCGGCTACCATCGTAACGCATGTGCTTCCCGGCTGGATGAGTCATGCACAGACACCGCCGCCGGATCATGCATTCAACCCTATGCTGCCTGGAATTACTTGGGTCGATCTCGTATTTCCCTTCTTCCTGTTTGCTATGGGAGCAGCTTTCCCTTTCTCGATCGGAAAACGTGCAGAGAAAGGTGATTCTAAACTCAAACTGGTGTATGAAGCTATTAAGCGGGGTGTTCAACTGACTTTCTTTGCTATATTCATTCAGCACTTCTACCCCTATGTGTTGAGTTCACCACAGGATATCCGGTCATGGCTGCTGGCAATTCTCTGCTTTGCCATCTTGTTTCCGATGTTTATGCGTATTCCTCTCAAAATGCCGGAATGGGCGCATACGTGCATCAAGCTTCTTGCTTATGGAGTAGCTGTGATACTGATGGTAATCACTTCTTATGCAGACGGAAGAACGTTCAGCCTGTATTTTAGCAATGTGATTATTTTGTTGCTGGCTAATATGGCGATTTTCGGTTCCATTCTTTACATCTTTTCGATGCATAATCGCTGGATACGCATGGGTGTTCTATTGCTATTGATGGCAATTATATTGGGAAGCACCGCAGAGAACTCATGGACACAGGCGGTATTTAATTACACTCCTTTGCCTTGGATGTATCGTTTCGATTATCTGAAATATCTGTTTATTGTAATCCCCGGCAGCATTGCAGGAGAATATCTGATGGAATGGATGAAGAATCGCAAAGATACTGACCATTCGGATTCACTGCAATACCGCAAACTGAGTATTGTATTGGTTCCATTGACTATGGTACTCATCATTTTCAATCTTTACGGACTTTATACACGTATGTTAGCAATAAACTTATCGGTGACGGTCATTTTATTACTGGCCGGCAAATATCTGTTTTTACGTCCAACGGACGGGATTGCTCTGTTATGGAAAAAGTTATTTAATGCGGGAGCTTATCTGCTTCTTTTAGGCTTGTGCTTTGAGCCTTTTCAGGAAGGAATAAAGAAAGATCCTGCCACCTTTAGCTATTTCTTCGTGACTTCCGGGCTGGCATTTATGGCGCTTTTATTCTTAAGTATCGTTTGCGATTATTTCCGATGTGTACGAAGTACCCGCTTTCTTGTTATGTCCGGGCAGAATCCGATGATTGCTTATGTGGTTGGTGACTTATTTATCCTGCCTCTGGCAAACATAGTGGGGATAGCTCCATTACTTTCTTATTTTCAGCAGAATGCATGGCTGGGGTTTCTTCAAGGAGTGATATTGACCGGTATATCTGTTTTGGCAACCATGTTCTTTACGAAAATCAAGTGGTTCTGGAGAACTTAAATTTGAAGAGATAGTATTCGGTTTCCGATAACTTTCATCTATCAGAAAGATCGTAAAATAGCATAATCAAGATCATTATTCTCTTATTTTCTTGATTATGCTAGTTCTTGTTTGTGAGAAAGAGACGTAACTAGAAGAGTAATGGGATGAAAGAAGGAATTAATATACGTAATTGTGCATAAAAGAGCGGTCGTTTGCATAAAAACAACCGTATTATAGAGGAAAAACATAAGGTTGCTTTATACCAAACATACCATTGCTTTTAATGAAACATACCATTGGTTTAAAACCAACATCACATAGGTTGTAAAGTGAGGATATTTAGCTTATAAAAGGAGGGTACGGCAATTATCAGACAATGTTTCTCAAGTGGAAGGAATGCGCCGATTTGATACATAAAACGCCTAGATGCGCTCTTGTTGTGGATTTATAGGGATAACAGGAATAAAATGATTGCTTTCCTGTATCATTGACGACATTCTGATTTATCGTAACGGCAATTCTATGCGTTTTTTTTCTTTATTCGCCCCAAGTGTGGAAAGAGACAAGGCACGACACTTTAAATTAGCAAAATGACAAAATGCCATTTTGCTAATTTGTTATCTGTCCTTAATAAAATGATTCTGGTTTTAATGGCCAATCTGTAATCGTTGATATATAGGGAATCAATGATGTAGCCATTTTTGTCTGTCCTTTATAGTTGGGATGCCATACTGCTCCTAAGTCTGTAGTAACATTAAAAAGTCCTTCGGGAAGAACGGCTATATAAACTTTCTTGTCATTCAGTTCTTTGCGCATACGTTCCATGTATTGAACGATCTGTCGTTGGGCAATAGCCGGACTGACACATAGCACAGGGATATCTCCATAATTCGCACGGAGACGACTGATCAGTAGTGTATAAGCATGAATAAACTCATCTTCCAATGGATATAATCCGGTTGAGAAGTCATTGCTCCCTAAATTGATAACGACCAGATCCGGCTTGTATGTTTTAAAATCCCACTTTTTATCCAGATCCATATCAAATGTATTCAACATGCGGTCTTTCATTGTCACGGCAGATACCCGGACGGAATCACCATAATTGCGTACTACTCCTCTTCCGGAGTGTGCTATAAGTGTGTAGTCCGCATCAAAGTAGCGGGCAATAATTGTGGCATAAGACAAATTACAGTTTTCAGTTTCAGCTTTGTAGGGTTCACTACGATCTTTTCCTTCAACTCCATAGCCACACGTCAGTGAATTACCGATAAACTCGATATGTCTGGATGGACGGTCCGTTTCCTTTTCAAGTTTTCCTCCGGCAGGAAGCATAAATTGATGAATCGTTGTCTTGCCCCATTCTCCTTCAGTGCGTTTCTGAATCAATACGCGATGTACTCCCTTGTCAATGCCGGATATAAAATTAATCAGAGTGTCCTTGCCGGTAACTTTTACAATCTTATGCAAAAGACTGTCAATAAAGACGTTGTAATAATTGATGCCTGTATCTGATACTTTCAGAGACAATTCACCGCCCGAAAGCCGTGTACGGAGATATGTTCCAGTCCAGTCAAAGGAAACGGAACCATCACTCTGAATCTCGGTACGCCCTATATAAGAAACGTTCTCATCATTACTTTGATAGTATCTCTTCTTTGTAGTCTGGGCATCTGCTTCTTCAGGCAACAGACAGAAACCGACCAGCACTAAAACATATTTCCACATCTCGTTTACTAAATTAATGATTAAAGGTAATCACACAACTTCCGGGGCCATCGGATACGATCTTAAGTCCTTGGGTTGTCACTTTATTACCTGCGATTGTTATTGATTCGCTTTTCTCTCTGATAGTGAAAGTCTTCTTTATATAGCCGTCAGGTAGCTGTATCATTTTGTTGACGCTCTTCTTGCAATCAATAAAGAGGACCTTCTGATTATCTATAATACCCTCATAACACAGCAAACCATCATCATCGGAAACAGGAGACTTGAACCAAGTA
>ENA-UEQB01001839-UEQB01001839.1-human-gut-metagenome-genome-assembly--contig:-NODE-1839-length-16803-cov-4.351967_pt1 | contig 16803 bp, 8 predicted proteins | sample MGYA00242901_ERZ507918 | MGnify/ENA primary metagenome ERZ507918 (study PRJEB26167, sample SAMN06115405) | human gut metagenome | host: Homo sapiens | place: China:Sichuan | collected 2016-04-06... | reverse complement strand
CGCATCCAAAGACTTTGATTCCGGGTATTGTTTTCTTGCCACTCTGCTTACCGCCTCAACCAAAAATGAACGGAATTGTCTTTATTTGGGAGTTGGATTTTTCGGATTGTTAGGGTTTGATGCTGATTGGATTTATTTTGTACCCTTGTTTTGTATTTACTATGCAGTTTGCTTCCAAATATTATCTATCTTGCTCTTTATTCTTTTTTTGGATAGCTCTGTTTCAGGGGGCAACTAGCGGAAAAACAGGTCGTCCGGTAGAGATTCAGATGTTTCTCTACGACACTCTTATCGTTTCTCTACGACATTCGCATCGTTCCTCGTAGAGTCTCGGAGTGTTTGAAGTAATGAAATTGTAATTAATGTGCCGGAATAAATGCATTTATATCCGGATAAAGTGATAATATGCAGTTTTTGCTGCATGTTATTGCGGCTCTTTATGCAGTTTTTCTTCTGGTTGTAGCAGAACTCTAAAAGTTCTTGTTATTAAAACAAGTGATATTCGTGCAAAATATTTGTTTATTCCTTGTTTTAATGACTTTTGTACAAAATCTCCGAAGGATAAATTCATGCTGCAAGGGGGAGAGGCTGACTGACTTTTCCTTTGGGTAAGATTCTCCATATCCATGATGTTTTTGTCTATTGATTACTGTCCTTTTTTAAGCTTCCTTTGCATATGATAAACATTATTCTTATGAGTGTATAATCTTGTAATGAAATTAAGTGATGATTTAAAATAATTATGTATGGAAAAACACATGTTTGAGAAACTTTCTTTCCGGAAAGTATTTAAGTTCATTTTGGCCTTGTTGCTGTTTTCCTGTAGTGTATCGGGTTATGCGGAAGTACTCGATAACAGAGTGGTAAAGGGGGTAGTTAAAGATGAATTGGGTGAACCGCTACCTGCTGTAACCGTAGTAGTAAAGGGTACGACCAACGGAGTAACTACTGACCTGGATGGTGAATATACACTGTCTAATGTGCCAGCCGGATCTACATTGGTATTTTCTTTCTTAGGAATGCAGACTCAGGAAATTGTAGTGAGAAATCAGAAACGTATTGATGTGGAAATGAAAGAAGATGCTGTCAGTATTGATGAAGTAGTGGTGGTAGCATTTGGTACGCAGAAAAAAGAGAGTATGGTTAGTTCTATCCAGACGGTAAAACCTGCGGCTTTAAAGGTACCTTCCAGTAACCTTACTACTGCATTGGCGGGGCGTATGTCCGGTTTGATAGCTTATCAGCGCAGTGGTGAACCGGGGCAGGACAATGCTGACTTTTTTATCCGTGGTGTGACAACTTTCGGCTATAAGAAAGATCCGTTGATTTTGATTGATGGTATTGAAACTACTTCTACTGAACTGGCACGTTTGCAACCGGATGATATAGCTGCCTTCTCTATCCTGAAAGATGCTACGGCTACGGCGTTATATGGTGCACGTGGTGCCAATGGCGTCATTCAGGTACAGACAAAAGAAGGTAAGGAGGGGCCGGCTAAGGTCAGTCTGCGTGTAGAGAATTCCTTCTCTTCCAATACATCGAATATAGAGCTGGCAGATCCGATCACTTATATGCAAATGGCGAATGAGGCGGTAACAACACGCAATCCGTTGGCTCCTTTGGCATATTCACGTGAGAAAATAGCCAATACAATAGCCGGTAAGAATCCGTATCTGTATCCGGCTAATGACTGGCGCAAACTGATGACCAATCCGTTGGTAGCAAACCAGCGCGCTAACCTGAGTGTGAGCGGTGGTGGTAAAGTGGCTCGTTATTATATTGCTGCCACTTTTTCGAAAGATAATGGTAATCTGAAGAATGATAAGTATGCCGGTTATAAAAATAACATTGATCTGAGCACTTACCAGCTGAGATCGAATGTAAATATTAATCTGACGAAAACGACCGAAGCAATTGTCCGGTTGGCAGGTACATTTGATGATTATACCGGACCGCTTGATGGAGGAGATACGATGTATAAGAAGATTATGGTTTCCAATCCGGTATTGTTCCCGGCCTATTATCCTACTTCCGATCTTCCTTCTGCAAAACATGTGCTGTATGGTAACGCACTGTATAATAATAATGTGGAATATACGAATCCTTATGCGGAATTGACCAAAGGATATAAGGATTATTCTAAGTCGACAATGGATGCACAATTTGAATTGAAGCAGGATTTGTCATTTATCACGAAGGGATTGAATGTACGTGGTTTATTCAATACGTCCCGTTATGCTTATTTTGAAGTAGGTCGTGCATCGAGTCCTTATTTCTATAATGTAAGTTCTTATGACAAAGGTGGCTCATATTCTATTATGCAATTGAATGAGGATTCAAATCCGACGGAATACCTGGAGTCTACCGGTTCTTGGACAGATGTACAGTCTACTGTATATATGGAGGCTGCGATGTCTTATAACCGTTCTTTTGGGAACCATGATGTAAGCGGTTTGCTGGTATATCAGCGTCGTGAAAAAAGAGTATCGAACATTAAAGACGACTCACAAAAAGATAATCTGCAAAAGTCTTTGCCCTATCGTAATCAGGGATTGTCCGGTCGTTTTACCTATGCTTTTAATAATCGGTATATGGCTGAATTTAACTTCGGTTATAATGGTTCCGAACGTTTTTATCGTTCCGAGCGCTATGGCTTTTTTCCTGCTATCGGTATAGGTTATGATATTTCCAATGAAAAATTCTGGGAACCGTTGAAGAAGGTGCTCCCTAAGTTTAAATTGAAATATACGTATGGTTTGGTAGGAAATGATGCTATTGGTGACGAAGATGACCGTTTCTTCTATCTGTCTGAGGTAGATGCAAATGATAGTGGTAAGAGTTATGGTTTTGGTACGGACTTTAATTATACAAAGAACGGAGTAACAGTAAGGCGTTATGATAACCGGGATATTACCTGGGAAAAGGCTTATAAGTCTAATTATGGTCTTGAATTGTCGTTGTTTGACGGTCTGAATGTGCAGGTGGATTATTTTACCGAACATCGTACCAATATCCTGATGGACCGTGAGTCTATTCCTTCTACTATGGGACTTTCGGCAAAGGTACGTGCTAATGTGGGTGAGGCGAAAGCGAGAGGTCTGGATTTATCTGTAGATTATAACAAAGTGTTCCGGAAGGGGATGTGGTTACAATTACATGGTAATTTTACGTATGCTCATAGTGAGTTCCTGAAATATGAAGAACCGGAATATAACGAAAAGTATAAACTCCACGTAGGGCAGTCGCTGAAACAGGAATATGGTTATATTGCAGAACGCCTGTTTATCGATGAGGCCGATGTGGCTAACTCTCCGAAGCAGACATTTGGCGAATATGGGGCCGGTGATATAAAATATCGTGATGTAAATGGTGATGGGCAGATTACTGAACTTGACCAGGTACCTATTGGTTTCCCGACAGTTCCGGAAATTATTTATGGCTTTGGCTTCTCTTTTGGTAGTGCACGTTTTGATGTTTCGGCTTTTTTCCAGGGATCTGCCCGTTCTACTTTCTGGTTGGATGCTAAAAATACTTCTCCGTTTGTACATGTATATGAAGACACTAACTGGGATAATGTATCAATGTGGAAAGACATTCCTTTGCTAAAGGCTTATGCTGATAATCACTGGACAGAAACCAATCGTAATATCTACGCTTTGTGGCCACGTCTGAGCAGTACTCGTATGGAGAATAATATTCAAAAGAGTACCTGGTTTATGCGTAACGGAGCTTTTCTGCGTATGAAGACGTTGGAAGTTGGATATACCTTCCCGGAAACATTGACAAAGAAGGCTTATATAAATTCTGCCCGTATTTATTGTAGTGGTAATAACCTGTTTGTGCTCAGCGGATTCCATATGTGGGATATTGAGATGGGAGGTAACGGATTAGGTTATCCTATTCAGCGGGTTATTAACCTGGGTGTCCAATTAACTTTTTAAATAGAGGAGACGAAAAGCTATGAAATATAATTTGAAAAATAAACTAAGAAACCTGGCTTGTATCTCTTTGTGTGCCAGTGGAATGTGGATGTTGAGTGCTTGTGGCGATTATCTGGATGTTGTGCCCGATAATGTAGGTACTATTGAACACTCTTTCAGTAACCGTAATGAAGCCGAGAAGTATCTGTTTACCTGTTATTCTTATATTCCGGAGTATCATAGTGAACGGGCAAATGTTGGTTTGATGGGTGGTGATGAATTAGCTACTTTCTATCCTATTCAGAGTGGCGATGACTATGCTACCTGGCGTATCGGGTTGGGATATCAGAATGTGAATGATCCTTATCTTAATTATTGGGATGGAGGTAATGGTGCGGCTCATAGTCTGTATGAAGGGCTTCGTGATTGTAATACATTTCTGACTTATGTGTCTGATACGGATTATGTAGGCGATCTTGCCCCTTCGATGAGGAAGAGATGGCTGGCAGAAGTGAAGTTCCTGAAAGCCTATTACCATTATTTACTGTTGCGTATGTATGGTCCGATTGTGATAGCAGATGAAAATCTGCCAATCTCTGCTACTCCGGAAGAAGTACGGCTGAAACGTGCCCCGGTTGATAAAGTAGTCTCTTATATCTCTGATTTGCTTGATGAGGCAAAAACAGATTTACCTGTGAAGATAGATGATCAGGCAACAGAACTGGGACGTATTACTCGCCCGGCAGCTTTGATGCTGAAAGCTAAATTGCTGGTAATGGCTGCCAGCCCGTTGTTTAATGGTAACCCGGATTATGCTGATTTTGTGGATAAAGACGGTGAGCATTTATTTAATAGCGAGTATAGCGTACAGAAATGGGTCGATGCCCAGGAAGCTTGCGAACAGGCCATTGAAATATGTGAGCAGGGTGAAGGCGGAATAAGCCCGGACATTGTATTGCATGAAACACATACGAATCTGGTATTCAGTGCTAAACTGAAACGTGAGTTGAGTTTGCGTGAGTGTGTGACAGAAAAGTGGAATGACGAGTTGATCTGGGGGCTGTCCGGTCGTCTGACAGGTGGTTTACAGCAGTCCTGTATGTCACGTGTGGGTAAGTATCCGTCGAATATGCACGGTGCATCTGAAAAGATAAATCCGACAATGTACGCTACGGAATTGTACTATACAAAAAATGGTGTACCTATTGATGAAGATAAAGAATGGGAATACGCTAACCGTCTGAAGGTAAAGAAGAATACCAATAATACAGCGAATGAGTTTTATTTGATTCCGGATTATGAAACGGTAAGTGCCAATTTTGACCGGGAACCCCGTTACTATGCAAATATTGGTTTTGACGGATGCTTGTGGTATCAAAACAACTGTGTTTCTGGAAATTCATCTGATATCTGGCAACTAAAGGGACGTGCCGGACAAGCACAAGGTATTTTAGGAGCTTACGGTTATTCTAAAACAGGGTATTGGGCTAAGAAATTAGTGAACCTGGGATTCGTGAATACCGAAAGCGGATGGAATACAGAACAATATCCGTGGCCGGAGTTCCGTTTGGCCGATCTTTATTTACTTTATGCTGAAGCTGTTAATGAAGCTTCGGATTCTGAGGCTGCCCGTACACTGGCAATTAGCTATGTGGATAAAATCAGAGCACGTGCAGGGCTTTTAGGAGTGAAAGAGTCCTGGGAGCAACATTCACGTAAGTCGAATAAGTTTAGAACTCAGTTGGGATTACGCGAGATTATTCAGCGTGAACGTGCCATTGAGCTGATGTTTGAAGGACAACGCTTTTGGGATGTGCGACGTTGGAAAATAGCTGATAAGGAATATAATAAAACATTGATGGCATGGAATCCTCGCGGTAAAACGGTGGATACTTATTATCAGCTGACTGCCATGTATACTCAGCAATTTGTGGCACCACGTGATTACTTCTGGCCCATTAAAGAAAAATCATTGGTGATCAATCCCAATCTGGTACAAAATCCGGGATGGCAATAAAGCGTTTATTTGATTAAAAACAGAAAGAGATATGAAATCAATAAGAATATATATACTTATGTTGGGGATGTTGATGGCCCTTGCCGGCTGTCAGACCGACTTTGTGAAGCCTTTGGAAAATGATAGCGAGGCACCTGCACCGGTACGTGATGTAACTTATGTCAAGATGCCGGGTTCTGTACTTCTTACATATACATTACCTTCAGATCCCGATTTACTCTATGTAGCAGCCAGTTATACAAATAAAGAAGGCAAAAAATATGAATTTAAGGCTTCTTACTTCACGAATACATTGCTGGTTGAAGGTTTTGGAGATATGGATACCTACTCGCTTGATGTATATGCCGTGGATCGTAGTGAGAATTATTCTGCACCGGTAAATATACAGGTTTCTGCAGATACCCCTCCTGTACAGGCGGCTTATGAAACGCTGGAAGTACAACCCGACTTTGGGGGGATGACCTTTTCGTTTGCGAATACATCAAGAGCAGACTTAACAGTTTATGTTTCTACTCCGAATGAGGATAATGAGATGGTCAATGCAGAAACTTTCTATACAGGGCTACCCAAAGCTACATTCTCTGTGCGTGGTTATCTGGATATATCCCGTGATTTTGAAATTTATTTTCAGGATAAATGGGGTAATAAGTCACAGGTAAAGAAAGAGACCCTCACTCCGATATACGAAGCCGAACTTGATAAGAAAAAATTCAAAGAGGTGATTCTGCCCGGTGATTTTCCATGTACTTTCTATGAAAGTAAGATGGAGTATATCTGGGATGGACGGGCAGCTGCCGATGGTGACGGACAGACAGGAGCCCATACAGGTATTGAAGAGCATAACGGCCCTACCTGGTTTACTTTTGACCTTGGAGTCCTGGCGAAGTTGAGTCGTTTTAACTTGAAGTTTGTACAGGATGACAAGCACTTTTATAACGATGTTTCTCCGAAAGTGTATGAGGTCTGGGGATGTGCAGAACTGGATAAATCCGGTAGCTGGGATAGTTGGATAAAATTACTTCATATTGAAAATGAGAAGCCTTCCGGTTTGCCTGGAAGTGAACTGACTGAGGATGATCGTCTGGCTGCACGGGAAGGTGATAATGCTGATTTTCCGTTGGATGCGCCACGTGTGCGTTATATCCGTATCAAATGTATTGATAACTGGACCGGTAACTCTAATATGGTATTTACTGAGGTTACTTTCTGGGGAGATGATAAATCAGAAACGAATAATTGATAAATGCTTGAATTATGAAATTGATGTTTAAATATATAGTGGCAATAGCGGCTTGGTTCTTATTTCTTGGCGGTTTTTCTTCTTGTACACAGATGGATGAGTATCTGAAGTATACGGATGGAAAGGAGATACTGTATATTGGTAAGCCGGAGGGTATGCAGATGTGTTCCGGAAAAGGGCGTGTACAATTCTATGGTATTCTTATTGACCCTAAAATTACCCGGCTTCGTATTACCTATAATATGGGGAAAGAAGTAATTGACTTACCTATTCAGCGTGGAGAAGGAGCGGAAGTATTTACTTACGATATCCCATTGAAAGAGGGGATTTATAATTTTGTTGTTCAGACTTTTGATGACAACGGACATGCTTCTGTACCGGAATCACTCATTGGCTCTTCTTATGGTACTATTTATGAAAGTACATTGTATAACAGAGGCATTTCGTCTGTGGTATGTGAAAATAATGCTACTACGATAAAATGGGCTACTGCTGATACTCATTCACCTTATGTCCGTATCTGGTATACGGATGTTAATGGTCAGGAGCGTATGGTAGAAGTAGAACAAGCTGAGCAGGAAACGATTCTGGAAGACTACAAGTCGATGAGTGGCTTTAAGATGAAAACTTACTATCTGCCGGATGTTACAGCCGTGGATATCTTTGAGATTGAGGCAAATGTAGAAGCGGATGAAACGTTGACGGCCAGCGTATTGAAAAATGCCACTGACCCTGTGATGCGGAGTGACGATAGTACAGAGAAAAGTGGAATTCTGAAAGACTGGAAGTATACCTCTAATCTGTTGACACAGAATAATGGTACTACCGGTACTTTTTATGAGGCTTCTGCAGGTAAGACATTTATAAATATATCTACGATGAATTATGCCGCTGCCATCGAAAATGGTAAAATATGGCAGGAAGTAACTCTGCCTGCCGGGACATACGAGTTCTCATTCAATGTGAATACTTCGAAAGGTAATAACCTGAATCCATATGGGGTAGTGGTTACTGGTAGTGAAATACCAAATGTAGATCAGGTTGAAGCACAGTCCTTGGCTTATCTTAATTGGGGACGTACCACGGGAGTAAAAACATTGAATTTTACATTGGATGAAGAGACAACCGTTCAATTGGGATGGGTTGCAAGTATGGGCGAAAAGAGTGCCGATATTCGTATAAATAGTGTTGCTCTGAATAAAATACATAAAATAAATACGATAGAAAGAGGCATTGAATGATGCTATTTGCTTATCTAAATGAACATTAGTAATAATATGAAGAAAAAGAGCTTTTTGATAGTTTTAGGAATATGTATCGGGACTACCGGTTTTGTATGGGGAACCAATGATAAACCATTGTATAAGAATCCGGATGCCCCCATTGAAAACCGTGTGGAAGACCTACTACGGCGTATGACTTTGCAGGAGAAGGTATTACAACTACAGAATAAACCCGTTGGCAGGATTGATGAGATAGAACGTGTTTTTGGCGGACAGAGTTATGGATGTACCCATGAAATGGGCCAGACAGCAGAAGAATGTGCCCGAATCTATAACGAGTTACAGAATTATATGCTGACTAAAACCCGGTTGGGGATCCCAATTTTAACAGCTGTAGAAGGAATCCAGGGCATTTTACAAAATAATTCTACCTTGTTTCCGCATGCTATTGCACAAGGAAGCACGTTTAACCCCGGGTTGATAGAGCGCATGACGGAGGCGGCAGGTGCCGAAGCGGCAACGATGGGTATTCATCAGGTTTTATCTCCTGTGTTTGATATTGCCCGAGAACTGCGCTGGGGCAGGGTGGAGGAGACTTATGGCGAGGATCCTTATCTGATTGCTGAAATGGGGATTGGCTTTGTGAAGGGATACCAGAAGCACCGGATTACATGTACCCCGAAACATTTTGTAGCACACGGTACACCGACGGGAGGACTGAATTGTGCCTTTGTCAGTGGTGGTGAACGCGAATTCCGAAGTATGCATCTTTATCCTTTTGCACGCGTTATTAAAGAAGCTGATCCGCTTTGTATTATGAGTTGCTATAGTGCCTATGATGGCATTCCTGTATCAGCATCTCCTTATTATATGACCGATGTATTGCGCGATGAACTCGGATTTAAAGGATATGTATATTCTGATTGGGGATCCGTTGATCGGGTGATGACTTTTCATTATGCTGCCTCTACCCGTGAAGAAGCTGCCCGCCTATCGTTGATAGCCGGTGTTGATCTGGACGTGGATTCTGATTATGAAACACTGGAACAACAGGTGAAAGAGAACATTATAGATGAAAGCTATATCGATAAGGCTGTACGGCGTGTTTTGTATGTGAAGTTTGCTTTAGGTTTATTTGACCGTCCTTATTTCGGTGATCCGGAACTGGTGAAAAAGGTCGTTCGTTCTGCCGAACACATCGCTTTGGCAAAAGAGATCGCGGATGAGAGTGCTATCTTGCTTGAAAACAAGAATAACATCTTACCACTTGATTTATCGAAATATAAATCGATTGCTGTAATAGGGCCTAATAGTAATCAGACTATCTTCGGAGATTATGCATGGACTACTCCGGATACGAAAGAGGGGGTAACTTTATACCAGGGTTTAAAAGAAGTAATGAAGAATAAGGTAAAACTGCAACAGGCAGATGGTTGTGACTGGTGGAGCCAGAAGGAGGAGAATATTGCGGATGCAGTAAGAATTGTAGAACAAAGTGATTTGGCTATTGTGGCGGTAGGTACGCGTAGTACTTTTCTGGGACGCGGACCACGTTATTCTACGGCAGGTGAAGGATTCGATTTGTCTTCTTTAGAGTTACCTGGTAAGCAAATGGAACTATTGAAAGCTGTAAAAGCAACAGGCAAACCGATGGTAGTTGTTTTTATATCGGGTAAGCCATTGGTGATGACCTGGGCGAAAGAAAATGCGGATGCTGTATTGGCGCAGTGGTATGCTGGTGAGCAGCAAGGGCGTTCTATGGCCGATATTCTGGTTGGTAATGTGAATCCTTCAGGACGTGTAAATGTATCGTTTCCGCGCAGTACGGGAAATACACCTTGCTTTTATAATTATTTTCCTACGGACCGTGTACAGCGATTTGACCGTCCGGGTACTTACGAAGAACCGGCAGGGCATTATATTTTTGAGCACCCTTATGCGCTATGGGAATTTGGCTATGGTTTGAGTTATACCGAATTTAAGTATACCGATTGTAATTTAAGTGATTCTATTTTCTCAGACAGAGGTAAGTTGACTGTTACTGTTGAGATTGAGAATACCGGAAAACGGGATGGAAAAGAGGTTGTTCAGTTGTACGTTCGTGATAAGATTAGTTCGGTTGCTACCCCTATCAAACAATTGAAAGCTTTCAAAAAGGTATTGGTTAAAGCAGGTAAAAAGGAAACGATAACGTTGGAGCTGCCGATTTCGGAGTTAGCTCTTTATGATGCCCGTATGAAGCATATAGTAGAACCTGGTGAATTTGAGATACAGGTTGGCAGCTCTTCTGATCATATCCATTTCAATAAGACCATTGTGGTGAAATAAAAGGAATTACAGAGTGTACATTTATGTATCATAAGAATGTACATTCTTATATAACAAAAGTGTACACTCTTGACATACAAGAATGTACACTTTTATATTCGTTGATTATCAGCGTGTTAGTACTTGTGCTTTTGTGGAAAACTTTTACTTTATTGCTTCTTTCTGCAATAGATCCATAATCCTGCTATTGCTCCGATAATTAGTAATGCCAATCCACTGTAAGCAATGCCCTCTGTAACATGCAGACTCTTCGGATCGAAACGCATTTCGACGGTGTGTTTGCCTGCAGGAACGTTTACAGCACGCAGAATATAGTTGGCTCGGGCAATATCTACCGGCTGACCGTCAATGGTAGCTTGCCATCCCGGATAGAATATCTCTGAGAATACTACAACTCCCTCTTTCGGAGAGGACGTTTCATAAATCAGGTGATTGGGCTCATAATTGGTCAACTTAATTGTGCTTAGGGAATCTACTTTGAGATTTTCAGTTTTTCCTTTCAAAGCCTCTTTGAATTTAGTATCTGCAACAGCTGTATTCTTCAGATCCACTTCACCAACAGCAGCAATTTCTTCGTTGGCGTTATTGACATACTTCACATTGTTTACAAACCATGCGTTACCGTATGCGTAGGGGTTGAGGATAGGAGCTGTCTGGCCTTGTTGGTTGACAGGGAATATAAAGTATTTCGTATTCAGCATATTCAGAATACGGAACTTATTGGCATCTACACTGTCCATTTCTCCACCGGCTGCTGCTATCTCTTTGAATGTGGCTTGCATCTCCGGAGCAATATGGTGATCTATCATTTCCTGATAACGGCGTAACTTGGCGGCATGATACCCTCCTATGCTCTTGTGCCAGTACGAAGTATTGTTTTCGTTGAATGTATTGGATGCAAAGTTCAATACACGATAATCCAATGATTTATCTTGCAGGATTTGTTCATCGGTAGGAGTCTTTTGGAAGGTTTCTATACGTGCGGATTGTGGGACAAACATATCGTCATACAGGTAGCGTTTATTGATATGCCACATTTCTCCTATACAAAGTACGGCAATGGCGCTTACTGTCCATACAGTACTCAACTTACCTCGCTGATAGAGGAAAAGAAGAACGAACCCAGCACAGATAAACAGGAAACTTGCCCACGCATCTGAGGTTACCATATTCATGCGCATCTCTTTCAGATTATCAAGAATTGGCAAGAGCTGATCTCCGGGGATAGCTTGTTGCAGGGCTGCCAGTTCACGTGCAGGAATAAAACTGGGTACAAGTATGCCCGGAGCTACTGCCAGAATCAATGCTACACCTGCAGTTAATGCAAAGCTGATGATTACTCCGCGGCGGTTTTGTTTTAATACCTCGGGCTTATCAATGATTGCTTTTAAGGCGAATATGGCTAACAGTGGTATTGTAAACTCTGCAATAACCAGTATGGAAGATACTGCGCGGAATTTATTGTACATCGGTATGTAATCGATGAAGAAATCAGTGAGTGGCATGAAATTCTTGCCCCACGACAGTAGAATGGAGAAAAGGGTAGCCCCAAGCAGTGCCCACTTCATAGGACCTTTTACGATAAAGCATCCCAATATAAAAAGTGCCATGACAAAAGCACCTACATAGACCGGACCGGAGGTCATTGGCTGGTCACCAAAGTATTGGGTGATCTGTGAGTACAACCCGTTGTACATTGGGTTGGCTTTTTCCATGGCAGCCTTGTTCTCCGATAGCGGAACAGAAGCTCCACCTCTTACATTAGGAACGAAAAGGCTGAGCGTTTCGCCGATGCCATAGCTCCATTGGGTAATATAGTCACGGTCGAGTCCGCTACTGGTTTGTTCGGCTTTAGGACCTTCGTGTACCAATTCGCTCTTTCCCCGCATCGTTTCTTTACTGTATTCGTAAGTATGATAGAGGTTAGACAGGTTGGTAGATACTCCGATGAGGGCGGCTACTACCAATATAGCACTGGCTTTAAAAAAATGAGGCAACTCTTTTTTACGCCATGCTTCTTCAAAAAAAGCACCTACCATAAATAAGATGACAAATAAGAAGTAATATGACATCTGTACATGGTTGGATTGTATTTGTAAAGCTATGAACAGAGCGGTGACAATGGCTCCTAATAAATATTTCTTTCGATATGCGAGCACAATGCCGGCTATCGTGGGGGGGATGTAGGCTAAAGTGATAAACTTCCAGATGTGTCCGGCAGCTATCAGTATGAAAAAATAGGAAGAGAAGGCCCAGATAACACCTCCTAACCCAGCCAGCCATGCTGGCAATCCGAATGCTCGCAGCAGGATATAAAACCCTAACATCATAATGAATGTAAGCCATACATAGGGTGGAAGATAGAGGCGGTAGATGTTTTCTATCCATTTTAGTGGCTTGACAGAATCGTAACTGGGAGAAATCTGATAGGTGGGCATACCACCAAAAAGACTGTTTGTCCAACGGGTTGTTTCACCGGTACGTTCGTGAAATTCTTTAGCCTCTTGGCCTGCTCCTACTCCGGCAACACTGTCATGTTGAAAAAGTGCCCGGTCTTCAATGACTGCCGGAAAGAAATAAGCGAAGGAGAGAATAATAAATGCCAGAATGGCGATGAGGTCGGGGAGAAACTTTTTCATTTACAATTTGACGATTTATGATTTACAATTGAGTTTTGTATCATTTCTGATTTGACGATTTACGGATTCGGATGTTGATAACCAAAGGGTTTTCAATCGTAAATCGTAAATCGTCAAATTGAAAAATTAATAACGGTAGTGCTCTGCTTTATACGGTCCATCTACTGATACGCCAATATATGCAGCTTGCTCGGGAGTTAACTTAGTTAGTTTTACCCCGATCTTCTCAAGATGTAGACGAGCTACTTCCTCATCAAGATGTTTAGGCAGGCGATATACATTGATATCGTATTTCTTGCTGAATAGCTCAATTTGTGCCAGCGTCTGATTTGTGAAAGAGTTACTCATTACGAAAGATGGATGTCCGGTAGCACATCCTAAATTTACCAGACGGCCGTCAGCCAACAGGATGATACTATGTCCGTCGGGGAAATAATAACGGTCTACCTGCGGTTTGATATTTACGCATTTGATACCCGGATAATGTTTCAGAGCTTCTACCTGAATTTCGTTGTCAAAGTGACCGATATTACAAACAATAGCCTGGTCTTTCATCTGTTCCATGTGGTCAATGCGGATAATATCGATATTGCCGGTGGTAGTTACGAATATATTACCCTCTTTACATGCGTCTTCCATAGTTACTACTTCGAAGCCTTCCATTGCAGCTTGTAATGCGCAGATCGGGTCTACCTCTGTTACCAGTACGCGGGCTCCGTAAGAACGCATTGAATGGGAGCAACCTTTGCCTACATCACCATAACCACACACTACTACCACTTTACCGGCGATCATTACATCTGTGGCACGTTTGATACCATCGGCCAGTGATTCGCGGCAACCATAGAGGTTGTCAAACTTTGATTTGGTTACTGAGTCATTTACATTGAATGCCGGGAAAAGTAGTTTTCCTTCTTCCTGCATCTGATACAGGCGGTGTACACCTGTGGTTGTCTCTTCCGATACACCACGCATCTCAGCTGCTACACGATGCCAGCGATCTTTATCTTCTGCCAGCACTTTTTTCAAGATAGCGTTCAGTTCTATTTCATCTTCTGCATGTACTTCTTTATCAAGTACGGCTGCGTTATTTTCGGCGTCGTATCCTACGTGAATCATCATAGTGGCATCGCCACCGTCATCTACGATAACCGTAGGTCCTTTGCCACCGGGGAAGTTCAATGCCTGAAGCGTACACCACCAGTAATCTTCCAGTGTTTCACCTTTCCATGCATATACGGCAACACCTGAAGCAGCAATGGCAGCTGCGGCATGATCCTGGGTTGAGTATATGTTACAAGAACACCAGCGTACTTCGGCACCCAAAGTAACGAGTGTTTCAATCAGTACGGCAGTTTGAATGGTCATGTGCAATGAACCCATGATACGGGCACCTTTCAACGGTTTGGATTCTCCATACTTTTCGCGAAGAGCCATAAGGCCAGGCATTTCTTTTTCTGCCAGATCGATTTCCTTGCGACCGAAGTCTGCAAGTGTAATGTCTGCCACTTTGTAGGGCAGGGTAGAGAATAATTCTGTGGACATAAATGTAAATTGTTTAAAATATAAAGTGGTGCAAAGATAGAACATTCTGAATAGTAGGGCAAAAGCTATGACTTTTTTTATCAATAATAATTTGGAGATATGTATCTATTTTTATGTAAAAAAACATATATTTGCATGTAAATGATCAACATATACAACAATATACCTCTGAGGAAGATGCTTTTTTATGGGACTATATGAACAAAAAACGAAAGAAGAAATACTAATAATTGTAGAGAATTTAGAGAAAAAAGTAGAAAAACTTTCTTCAGAACTATCCTCACTAAAGACGGGGAGATTTCGAGAGAAATATAGCACCCGTATTTTAGATGCATTACCTGATATGCTTACTGTTTTTGATCATGATGCAAACATTGTGGAACTTGCATCTTCTCCGGCAACTAATCATGTAGAAGGTACTGATTCAGGTAGCATTGTAGGATCAAATGTAAAAGATATTGTTCCGGAAGAAGCGTATGATAGTGTTCGGAAAAATATGGATAAAGTGATTGCTACCGGGCAGGGGTCTATAGCGAAACATTCACTTATGCTTGATGGTGTTTTGCATCATTATGAAAATCGTATTTTTCCTTTGGACGAAAAATATCTGCTTTGTATGTGTAGAGATGTTTCTGAAAAGGTTAAAGCGGAAGTATTGAATGCCTCTCAGCGAAACGAGATAATTCGCTTGAATTCTTTGATGCATGCAATTTTAAACAATGTTCCTGTATATTTATTCGTAAAAGACACAGGCGATAATTTTCGTTATCTTTATTGGAGTAGAGCTTTTGCGGAACAAACAGGCATTGCTGTAGAAGTGGCCGTAGGGAAGACTGATATTGAGATTTTTCCAAATAGTGAGGAAGCCAGACGGTTCCGTGCAGGTGATTTTGCTGTGATGCAAACTGGAAGAATGGAATATTTGGAAGAATATACTCCACTTTCCGGAGATATACGTATGGTGACGATGATAAAAACCTTGGTCCCTTCAGGTAATGAGCATCCATATATCATTGGCGTAGGCTGGGATGTAACTGATATTAAGAAGGTAGAAAAAGAGTTGATTAAAGCACGTATTAAGGCAGAAGAAGCTGATAAGTTAAAATCTTCTTTCCTTGCTAATATGAGTCATGAAATTCGTACACCGTTGAATGCGATTGTAGGTTTTTCTAAACTTATTATAGAATCGATAAACAAAGAAGAACAACTTCAGTATGCAGAACTTGTAGAAAAGAATTCAGGTTTACTTCTGAACTTGTTTAATGATATACTCGATTTGTCTGCTCTTGAGGCTGGTTCATTAAGATTTTCGATACGCTCGGTGAGATTGATAGATGTGTGCGCACAATTATATTATTTGAACCATAGTTCTGTTCAGCCTGGTGTGAAACTTATTTTGGACGAAGTTGATCCTGAATTGTCCATTCAAGGTGATTGGGACCGTATTTCTCAGATATGGTTGAATCTGCTCAGTAATGCTATTAAATTCACTTCAAATGGAGAAATTCATTTCGGTTTTGAGAAGAAAGACCAGATCGTACAGGGATATGTTTCTGATACGGGTATTGGTATACCAGCAGAGCGTGTAACTACTATTTTCAGCCGTTTTGGTAAAGTAAATGATTTTGTACAAGGTACCGGGCTTGGACTGACTATATGCAGAATGCTGACCGAAAAGATGGGTGGTCGTATATGGGTACGTTCCAAAGTAGGAATAGGAACAACATTTTATTTTACTTTGCCGATAGAGTTTAAAGAAATGTGAGTGAGAAATGTCATACTATAGTGGCGATTTGTATTTACTTTTATTCAATTTTTGCAGCTTTCGTTTGTCTGGTACTGGCGGTATATTTTGTCTTTTATAAATAGGATGAATGTGATGTCTAACGGT
>ENA-UEQB01001834-UEQB01001834.1-human-gut-metagenome-genome-assembly--contig:-NODE-1834-length-16846-cov-6.416542_pt1 | contig 16846 bp, 13 predicted proteins | sample MGYA00242901_ERZ507918 | MGnify/ENA primary metagenome ERZ507918 (study PRJEB26167, sample SAMN06115405) | human gut metagenome | host: Homo sapiens | place: China:Sichuan | collected 2016-04-06... | reverse complement strand
CATTGATAAATACTGGCTCTACTATATCCAATGTCTTCTGAAACATATTTTATATTTTCTCCGAGCTCATAGCAACGGTGAATTGCATCTAATTTTACTTCTAATGGAGGATTGCGAGGATGATCAGGAGGATTATCAATTACAGGGTATTCTTTCCTTGTTTTGGGTGGGGTATTTTCCTCAGCAATCCATGTGTACAGATTTCTGCGTGTTGGATACCCTAGAATCCTAATAGTTTCAGTTACAGACTCTGTTTGATGATATATCCGTAGTGCAATATCCTTTTGTTCTTTTGAATACATAAAAAGGCTCCTTTCGAAGCCCTATAGTAGTCCAGAATTTTGTCCGCACTCTCCACTCCACTCAAAAGAGGGCTCATTGCCCTCTTTTATCAATCCTCATAGTGTCCACGGCAGGAAATAATCCACAAAAATCCGTTTTCATCAATGTTGTAGACGAGTCTGTTTACATCATCAATTCTTCGGCTCCACGCTTTTCTGTGACGAAGCGGTTCCGGTTTCTCTGTCAACCGATGTGATTCATGAATCGTATAAAAATCATGGAATAAATAATATCAATATGATAGATTATAATTTGAAAAGACCCTCTTGAATCGTTTGGATCAGGTGTTTATGATAAGATGAAATAAGAACATAGCGTAGCTTATTAGGAGATCATTATGTGTGGACGGTATTATGTGGATGACGAAACAGCAGAAGAAATCGAAAAAGTAATCCGCTTGGAGAGATCCGGACCATCAAACAGCTGCAGATACACTCCCAGGAACGAAAGAACTATGCAGGTATTCCATCCATAGAGTTTGATTGTACGATTGTCATTTTAGGCAGACAGCTAGCCGCAAAGCTGATATACTATATGTCAGAGGGCAGGTGGGTGCTGAATTTTAAATAGTAAGAATGGAAACCATACCTATGAAAATGAAAACTGAGGAAACCATAAAACTGATCAAATATGTTACCGGCTCCGTAGCTGCCGTATTGCTTGCAGCAGCCCTGCAGCTTCAGTTTGCGTATGCCGCAGGAATTATCACTCTCCTGACGATCCAGGACACGAAGAAGGAAACTGTGCGGATAACAGCGAAGCGCATGATCATATTTGTGATCATGACGATCTTGTCAGCAGTGATCTTTCCACTTGCCGGATATCACGTGTGGGCGTTCGGTATTGTACTGATCCCATATCTGTTTAGCTGCATGGCATTAGACATGAAGGAAGCGATTGCTCCTATTGCAGTGCTTTGTACACATTATGTTTCAGCTAAGAGCTGCAGTCCGTCCATGATCCTGAACGAATTCCTGATCCTGGTGATCGGAGCGGGGATAGGCACACTGTGGAATCTCTATATGCCGGATGGCAGAAGACAACTGTTGGAGTATCAGAAAACAGTGGATGACAAAATCGTGTACATCCTCCGTAGAATGGCGATCTATATAGAACTGGAGGACAAGACGGATTATACAGGAAGCTGTTTTGATGAACTGGACGCAATGCTTGTGAATCTGAAAAAAGAGGCATTACGATATATGAATAATCATCTGATCACAGAGGATGATTACTATTACGAATATATGCAGATGAGAGCAAGACAGTGCGTGATACTGAAAAGAATATATGCAGATATCATCCGTCTGACCACTACGCCGGAGCAGGGGAAAGCACTGGCAGATTTTATACGTCAGACTGCCGATGAATTTGAAGAACAAAATAATGTGGAAACCCTGCTGTCGGAGTTAGAGACACTGCACCACTATTATGAACAGCAGCCGCTCCCAGTTACGAGACAGGAATTTGAAAACCGGTCCATGCTGTATCATATCCTGGAAGACATGAAAGCGTTTCTTGACATCAAAAAAGACTTTATCACAGCAAGATAATGCGAGACTTTGACCAGAGAACATAACAATATAAAAAACGAGATCAGGAGGCTATCAGAAATGACGGAAAGAGAAAAAATGTTACGTGGAGAGTTGTATGATTCGTCGGATAACGAATTGGAACAATTACGTTTGCATGCACGTAAATTAGCAAGAAGATATAATTTGACAGATGAGGATCAGCAAGAGGTGCAGACACAGATATTGCGGGAATTATTGCCGGCAACAGAAGAGCTTCCGTATTTGCAGGCACCGGTCTATTTTGATTATGGATGTCATACTTACTTCGGAAAATATAGCTCTGCTAATTTTAATTTCACATGCTTAGACGTAGGTGAAATACATATAGGGGATAATGTGATGATCGGTCCTAATGTTACATTGGCAACTCCTATGCATCCATTATTGCCTGAGGAGCGTAATGTCAGGAAAAGAGAAGATGGCAGCCTTTATACTCTTGAGTATGCGAAGCCGATCACTATAAAAGATAATTGCTGGCTGGCATCCAATGTGGTTGTTTGTGGTGGTGTTACCATAGGGGAGGGATGCGTCATAGGAGCAGGAAGTGTTGTGACGAGAGATATTCCTCCCTATAGTCTGGCGGCCGGAAACCCATGCCGTGTTATTCGTAAAATAACCGAAAAAGATCATATGATTTTGACATAGAGCATTCGTGAGGGTTAACATGTTAAACAGAGAAATACAATCAGACAGGAAAAACAAAAATATAATAGGTATGATGCAAAGCTGTCTTATATTGATCCTGGTGGTTCTTATTATTATGATAATGGTACAGATTACCAGGTTACAGGGGACTGCGCGTGTGATCAATTATGCAGGTCTGGTGCGTGGAGCCACGCAGCGCATGGTGAAATTAGAAATTACAGGAAGCCGGAGCGATGAATTGATAAAATATCTGGATGATATTCTGAGCGGATTAAGATATCAGGATGGACATTATGATCTGGTAAAGCTTCACGATAAAGAATATCAGGATAAATTGCAGGTTCAGAGTGATTATTGGGAGAAATTAAAAACAGAAATCGAGGCAGTAAGAAGCAAGGGCTATCAAAATACAGATATTGTGAATATGAGCGAAATTTATTTTCATATGACAGATGAAACGGTATTTGCTGCGGAAAATTATTCAGAAAAAATTGCAGTAAAGATACGTACGATAGAACTGTTGTCAGCGCTGGATATGTTGTGTCTGGTGATTCTGGTTATTATGCAGACGCTGACAGCTATGAAGATGGCAATGAAAAATAAGCTGTTAGAACAGAGGGCATATACGGATGCCCATACCGGACTGCCTAATAAAGGCGCCTGTGAGGCTCTGCTTAGAGATCAGGATACCATTGTTGAGCCTACAGCCTGCATCATGTTTGATCTGAATAATCTGAAGACTACAAATGATACCATGGGACATTCGGCAGGAGACCGGTTGATCATGGATTTCGCCCGGCTTTTACGCAGCGTGATCCCGGACAAGCATTTTGTGGGAAGATATGGCGGAGATGAATTCATGGCTGTGATTTATCATACAAGCAAAACGGAGATTGAGGAACTGTTACAAGGCTTAAGCAGAGAAAAAGACAGATGGAATAATAACGAAAATCAAATCCCGATCGACTATGCATGCGGATGGGCACACTCAACGGATGAAGGAACCTGCACGCTGCAGATGTTACTGGATAAGGCAGATTCCGATATGTATGAAAATAAACAACTATGCAAGAAACGTAATTTAGGTTCACATCAAGAAACTCAAAAATAGAGTAACTATTCAGAACCTCATTCGCAGAACGCAGTTTTGCAGCTCCGAATAGTTACAAAAAGAATACAAACTAGAATTATGAAAAGCCTCCATACGGGAGACAGAATTTAGATTGATTTTCACCAGTTTATTGCAATAGAATCACTAATATTTGGTAAAAAAAATTATATTTTTTAATAGATTTTTCCAATCAACTGTGCTATAATACGGACGTTTAAGCACATAGAAGTTGAATTGAAAATTTACAAAGGAAGGGAAAACTATCATGGAAAAGATCAAAAAGCATATAGCTAACTTAAAGGTTGCAGGAAAATTAAAATTATATCGAATGACAGTGCTTGTTATGACATTATTTTTAGTGTTGGTGGCACTGATCTCGACATTAGTGATCCGTTCAAATATAGAGAAGATCACGGAGGTCTGGTCTCCGGCATTGGAAGATCTGCAGGAATTAGAAACAATGACTGCAAAATATAGAATCAAACAGTATCAACATCTGGTAGAATCAGATGATGCTGTTATGACCTCTTGTGAAGAAGAAATTCAGAAGCTGGAGAGTCAGATCCAGGATACCGATGCGAATCTGGAGGCAATCATGTCTGCAGACAGAGATGCTCAAGAAGGACAGGACGATTACGAAGTAGCAAACGCTGCATGGGAAGAATACAGGGCTGCTTCGGATGAAATCCTGAAGTTGAGCCGTGAAGGTAAACAGCAGGAAGCAGCGAAACTGATGATCGGAGAGGTGTATGAAGAGTATAAGGCATTTGCTGAGAAATTAACTACATTACGTGACAAGTTCCAGGTAGAATTAGACCGGGCAAAGACCATGGCCAATGTATGCACCATCATCATATTTGTCGTGATTGTGGCAGCAGGTCTTGCGATTGCTGTAGTGACAACACTGATCGGAAGGATCATTACCAATTCCATTACAGAGCCGGTAGAACAGATAGAGGCAGCAGTTGCCAGCCTGCGCAAGGGCGAACTGTCCAACGTAGAAATGCTTACCTATGAGTCTGAGGATGAGCTGGGTGGTACCATCAGGAATCTGAAAGAAGCCATGGGTATTCTGGCAGATTATGTCAGCGAGATCTCTGTGGAGGTAAAGGCAATAGCGCAGGGTGACCTGACCAGAAATGGTGATGATATTACAGATTTCCTAGGCGATTTCTCGGAATTGAAGACATCACTGCTGTATATTCTGAAACGGTTTAACAGTACCCTGACCGAGATTAGCAATCTGGCAGAACAGGTATCATCGAATTCATCCGAGGTGGAAAATGCATCAAAATCCCTGGCGGATGGTGCAACAGAGCAGGCAGGAGTCATCGAGGAATTGAATGCCACCATTGACACTGTCGTGGATCTGGCTGCAGATACAGCGAAGGAAACGCAGAGCGCATCGGCACGTGTAAAAACCTCTGCAAACAAAGCGAACGAAGAAAAAGAAAAGATGAACGAGCTGCTGACGGAGATGGAGCACATTACAGAAATCTCCAAGGAGATCGGTAATATTATCACAGATATCGAGGATATTGCATCCCAGACCAACCTGTTATCCCTGAATGCTTCCATTGAAGCTGCCAGAGCAGGAGAAGCAGGAAGAGGCTTTGCGGTGGTTGCGGATCAGATCGGCAAGCTGGCAGCAGACAGTGCGAAGTCGGCTGTGAATACAAGAGATCTGATCGATAAGACCTTAGTGGAAATCGAAAAGGGCAATACGATCACAAGAACAACAGCAGACGCATTCAATCAGATCATTGCAGATATGGAGTCCTTTGCAGAGATTGCACAGAGCACCATGGAGAAAGCCAACTCCCAGGCAGAGTCCTTGGAGCAGATCGGCAAGGGAATTGAACAGCTGTCAGGCGTAGTACAGGGCAATGCAGCATCCTCAGAAGAGAATACCGCGATCAGTGTTAATCTGGCAGAGGGAGCAGCCAAGATGCAAGACCGTGTGAAGATCTTTAAGCTATTCTAGTATAACAGTTTTAAATAAACTACCCCATATCACTTGCCTATTTTCCCGATAGCACAGGCTAAAAATCCTCAGCGTAGCCCGCTACGCCTACGTTTTTTATCCTGCACTCTCAGAAAAATATTCTACGTGAATGGTGTAGTTATTTAGAAACCGTTATCCTAGAAAAATGGCAGGAATAGAGTGAAGCTGTCGGAAGGAAGGTTCTTGTTGTGATTAATGATATATTTAAAGTGTTTGGAGAGCAGACAGCAGAAATCTTATTTCAGATCATTACAGAATGTATGGATGATTACCTGTATATATTTGATCTGCAGAATAATATCTTTGAGATTTCACAGTCAGCTGTGGAACGGTTTAATATGTCGAAAAATGTCCTGACAGATGCTGCAAATGAAGTTATGAAGGTAGTGTATGAGGAAGACCGTGAGATGCTTACAAAGCATCTCGCGGATATATGCGAAGGAAGAGAAAAGGTACATAATCTTCATTACAGGTGGCTTGATAAAGAAGGTATGCCGGTCTGGATCAACTGCCGTGGTATCGTGATCAATGATCAGCAGGGAAAGGCAGAGTATCTGATCGGATGTCTGAACGAGACCGGCAACAAGAGAAGAGCCGATAATGTTACAGGACTGCTTGGCGGTCCGGAATTCCTTGCTTACCTGCGTGCACAAAAAGAACCCATTACCAAGGGATTTTTTATGCATGTAGGAATTGATGATTTTGGAGCGATCAATAGCTCCAGGGGAGCTGATTATGGTAATTATATCCTGAAAAGCGTAGCCGGCTGTATGAAGGAATGCCTTTCAGACAAGCAGAGAATTTACCATCTGGTAGCGGATCAGTATGTGATCGTGGATTTGGAAGCTTCCTCCGCAGAAGACGCTGTGGCACTGAAAGAAAAGATTACAGATAAACTTCGTAATTTCATAGTAGCCGAAAATTATGAAGCTATATTTTCTATTTCTATTGGTGTTATAGATGCAGCAACATTTTGTGAGGGAACCGAAGAATGCCGCAAAAAGTTTGAATTTGCCTTGAAACAGGCAAAAAGCATGGGCAAAAACGGATTCTATGTTTTTGACCAGAATGACTATGAGGATTTTTTACAAAAAGGAAGAATCGTAGCAGCACTTCGTAATGCTATTGTAAACAATTATGAAGGCTTTGAAGTCAATTATCAGCCGATCGTGGATTGCCAGACGGAACAGATCATTGGAGCAGAGGCACTGATGCGTTTTTCCATGATAACGGAAGAAGGACGGAAGTTTGTTTCACCGATGGAGTTTATCCCACTATTGGAAGAGACCGGATTGATCATTCCCGCCGGAAGATATATTTTGAACGAAGCCGCAGCAATGTGCCGTGAAATGCAGAAATATATTCCAGATTTCAGGATAAATGTCAATGTTTCTTATGTTCAGATCCTGCAGGGCAATGTGGAGCGGGATATTCTGAATGCGATTCAAAAGTACGCTTTAAAGCCGGAATGTTTATGCGTTGAAATGACAGAAAGCGGATTTATGGATATGACACCGGCGTTCTGCAAATTCCGTAAAAGCTTGGAAAAGAACGGGATCTCCTTTGTGATCGATGATTTTGGAACAGGATATTCTAACCTTCATTGTATCCGTGATATGAATCCGAGTTATGTGAAAATGGACAGGGATTTTACTGCCAAGGCGATGAACAGTGACAGGGATTATGAATTATATAAAAATATCATCCCCATGGTACATAGTATTAACGTCAGGATATGCGCAGAAGGCATCGAGGAAAGAGAATGGCTTCTGAAAATGAAAGAAATGAAGGTGGATTATCTGCAGGGATATTATTTTGGCAGACCCTGCGGGAAGGAACAGTTTCTACAGCAATATGCCAGTGGCATCAATGTTAAATAAAGAGAGTAAGGCAGACTCAGCTATGTGGGGCTGCCTTATTTTATGGTCTTATCAGAAGGATGAGTTCCTAACGGCTTGTCTGAGTCTCTCCAGGTCATCTACATCAGGGTGAGACAATGCACAGTCAAAATTCTGGATCAATACATCAAGATTTGCCGGATGATCAGGAGCTTCCTTCATTTTCAAGTAGCGTTCCCGGACAGACTGCGGCATTCTGCCCTGACACATATACTCTCCGACGATAACATTGCTTGCGTCAACGAACTGCTTAACATGATTCAGGATTTTCCGGAAATAGACATCACTGCCACCAAAGCCTGCAGTTCCAAACAGAAAAATCTGTTTGTTCTTTAACTGCGATAATAGCTGTAATGTCTTGGTATCTGCATTTCCCTTGTCTGTCCAAAATCCGATATAGAGCAGTTCGGAAGAAGGGATCACTGTGTCGGACACACCGAAATACTCACATTCATCCTGTGGTAATGCCTCGTGGATCGCATCAGCCAGCACCTTGGTATTACCTGTTAAACTGCTATAAATGATGGAATATTTTTTATTCTTCATATCATGTTTTCTCCTTTCATAGGATCATGAAATTATCATATCGCATTCCTATTTTAGTTCGGAAAGCATGATTTGTCGAATGAATTTTCCATAAACATTTTACGGGGTAAAATAGATAGTTACTTTTTTCAGCTACGTGTGATAAACTTGTTGATAAGTGGGTAAAAGATCATGGACAGAACCCCGATAAGGGAATAAAAGCGGGGGCTGCCCCGGTATCATTTAATGAGGTAGAAAAGTTGACAGAAGAGAAATATACGATCCGAAAGTATAAATGAATTTTATTTTATGTAGTGATATGTGTGCTGCTTGCGGCATTCCTTTTGGGACAATATATTTACCCAAGTGAAAGGGAACCGGTCACGGAGGAAAGCATTACTTATACCGGAACCTTTTACCGGGTGCTGGCAGACGGAACCAAAGAGGAAATCCCGGTTCCGGGCCGGTATAATGTGCCTGCCGGAGAGCCTCTGGTCATCCGGTCAGTGCTCCCACAGGATTATCATGAAAATACGATCGCCATCAGATCCTCTCTGGAGAATGTGCGCATTTACATCGGTGGGGAACTGAGGGCGGTGTATGATACGGAGAATACCAGACCTTTTGGGAAAAATTCTGCCAGTGGGTATGTGTTCTGCGAGACATCCGGCGAGGATGCGGGAAAGGAAGTGCGGATCGAACTGCAGTCCTTTACCGACAAGTATTCCGGTGTCGTCAACACGGTATATTGTGGGGATAAATCAGATATCTGGGCATATATGTTCCACTGCTATTTTATGGTAACTCTGATCGCCTGCGCCATGCTGTTTGCCGGACTGGTCGTGCTGATCATCAGTCTGGTGCTTGATATTATATATAAGACGAGATTTGATCTGGAGTACCTGGGATGGTGCATGCTCCTGGGAGCAGTGTGGATGCTGGGAGAATCGAAGCTGCGCCAGCTGTTTGTTTCCAATGCTTCTATTCTGTCGAATATGTGCTTCTTCGTTGTGATGCTCTGCCCGGTTCCGATCATGTTCTATATTGACAGTGTGCAGCAGGGAAGGTACCGGAAGGTCTATCATGTGGCAGAGTGTATCACCTATGTGAATTTTGTACTATGCACGGCCTTACAGCTACTGAATATCGCAGATTTTATCTCGACAATGTTCTTGTCCCACCTAGTGATCGCAGGAACGTTCCTGACGATATTTATCACCATTTGCCGGGATCTCATCAAGGGAACGGCGAAACATTACAAGCTTCCGCTGATCGGACTGGTAGCTGCCATGATCGCAGTCATGCTGGAAGTGACAGCGGTGTATCGAGTGGTGTCATTGTCCGGGATCTTTATCGCAACCGGACTGGTGGTCCTGCTGGTCGTTACGCTGATCCAGACAATGGACCGCATCCGCGAGCTGGAGCTGGCCAGGCAGAGAGAGGCCAGGGAAAGCCTGGATTATCTGACTGGTCTTCCCATGCGTCATAAGGGTGAAAAGCTGATCCTTGAGAAAATGCAGGAGCATGATGGCTGTCTGGGGTTTGTCGATATGGATAATCTGAAGAAGATCAACGATGTCTATGGACATAAGGCAGGGGACCGTGCTCTCAGGCTGGTAGGAGCAATGCTCACAGAGTGCATGGAGAACGCAGTGGTCTGCCGGCTGGGAGGAGATGAATTCCTGTTCTATCTGCCGGAGGCATCAGAAGCAGAGATGAGCATGCGGATAAGAAAGCTGTTTGACAGCTTTGGTGCGGCAAAAAATGTCACGGCGGAGACTTCACCGGCATCCTTGTCCTGCGGTCTGTGCATGTGCAGACAGGGAGGAAACTTTGAAGAATATTATATAAAAGCGGATAAGGCGTTGTATTATGTCAAACAGAACGGTAAAAACAGTTACCGGTTTTATGAGGAGCTGGAGGAACAGCAGCCGGATGCACAGGCCAGAAAAAATGACCTGGAGGTAATCGCCGGAGCATTGCTGGAGAGCGGAAGCTATACAGGAGCATTAGATCTTGACTATCGTGAGTTTGCCAGACTGTATCAATATGTAAGCAGCCTGGGAGAACGATACCGGCACCGCTGTTATCTGGTGCTGGTCACCATGGATGCAAAATCAGACCAGACGATGTACATTGATCATATCGATAAAGCAATGGAGTGCATGGAGAAAGCAATCCGGCAAAATATCCGGAAGAACGATATATGCACCCGATACAGCTCTCTCCAGCACCTGATCATACTGGTGGAAGCAGAAGAATCGTATATCCCGGATATTTTACAGCGGATATTCATGAATTATTATGATGCCTACGGCAGGAATGATTTTCTTCCCCGGTATGAGTACAGGAAGATGACACAGGCATCAGATGGAATCCCGGGAAAAACAGAAGATGAAGATTAAAAAGCATGCTGTAAGCTCCATGACGGGTGCTTACATGGAATCATATGAAATCATATCAAAAAACCCAGGCACATCGGCTCAGCTGATGTGCCTGTTTTAAGCAAATTTTTTATTAAAAAGTTTACAAAATTTTACGATAATGTTCAAAAATATACAATTTATCAAAAGTGATGTAGACAAACAATAAAAAAGTGGGTAATATGTATATATAATAAGCTCGACAGGCAAAAAGTATGTACAATATGCTACATAATTAAAGCAAGAAATATAAAATAGGGAGGAATGTTGTCGATGAAACAGTTCAGCTATGTTATTAAGGATGAAATCGGTCTGCATGCACGTCCTGCGGGATTGCTCGCCAAGGAGGCAAAAAAGTATCAGAGCACAGTGACACTTTCCTGTAAGGGGAAATCAGCTGCAGCAAGCAAGCTGATGGCGATCATGGGAATGGGTGTGAAGCACGGAGACAACGTGGAAGTCACGATAGAAGGAGCGGATGAAGACACCGCCGCAGCAGAGCTTCAGAAGTTTTTCCGTGAGAACCTCTAGGAGAAGACCTGCACGACAGAGTTTGGAAGGTAGAAAATGGAAAAATATATTGGAAAATCCGTATATAAGGGAACAGCGATCGGACCTGTCAGTGTTTTGAAGAAAAAGGACAGTCTCGTTAAGAGGATCCATATCGACAACACAGCGGAAGAACTGAAACGGCTGGATGCAGCTAAGGAACGTACGATGACGCAGCTGGGGCAGTTATACGAGAAGGCGCTGCAGGAGGTCGGAGAAGTCAATGCAGCCATTTTCGAGGTGCATCAGATGATGCTCGAGGATGACGATTATCAGGATGCCATTCACAGCATGATTCAGAACGAAGAAGTGAATGCAGAGTATGCGGTGGCAGTGACCGGTGATAATTTTGCAGAGATGTTCGCCAACATGGATGATGAATATATGCAGGCCCGCTCTGCGGATGTCAGGGATATCTCCAACCGGCTCGTCCGCAATCTGTCCGGGGAGGAGCAGATTGACTGGAGTACCATGGAGCCGTCGATCATTGTGGCTGATGATCTGACACCCAGTGAGACGGTACAGATGGATAAGAGCAAGATCCTGGCGTTTGTCACAGTACATGGATCAACGAATTCCCATACTGCGATCCTGGCACGTATGATGAATATTCCGGCACTGATCGGGGTACCATTGGAACTGGAGAAAATCCATAACGGGACCCGCGCCATTGTGGACGGCAGGGAAGCAGTATTTTACCTGGATCCGGAGGAAGAGCAGCTCCGGCAGGCAGAAGCGGCACAGCAGACAGAGCAGAGACAGAGAAGCCTGCTGGCAGATTACAAGGGACGGGAATCCGTGACAAAGAGCGGACGCAAGGTCAATGTATATGCCAATATCGGCAGCGTATCGGATGTGGCATATGTACTGGAGAATGATGCGGAGGGTATCGGCCTGTTCCGCAGTGAATTCTTATATCTCGGAAGGGATTCTCTTCCGGATGAGACAGAACAGTTCAATGCTTACCGTCAGGTGCTACAGATGATGGCAGGGAAAAAGGTCATCATCCGTACCCTTGATATCGGTGCGGACAAAAATGTAGATTACCTCGGACTGGGCAAGGAAGATAATCCTGCCATGGGATACCGCGCGATCCGGATCTGTCTGGAGCAGCCGGAGATCTTTAAGACGCAGCTGAGAGCACTTCTCAGGGCGGCAAAATACGGAACATTGGCTATTATGTATCCGATGATCATTTCCGTGGAGGAAGTGTTGGATATTCAGAAAATCGTGGCTGAGGTGGCTAAGGAGCTGGAGGAAGAAAAGATTCCTTACGCAATTCCGGAACAGGGAATTATGATCGAGACTCCTGCGGCTGTCATGATGAGTGAGGAGCTGGCGGAGCATGTTGATTTCTTCAGTATCGGCACGAATGATCTGACACAGTATACGCTGGCTATCGACAGGCAGAACAACAGACTGGACAGATTCTATAATCCACATCATGAGGCAGTCCTGCGTATGATACAGATGACTGTTGACGGAGCGCATAAGCATGGAAAATGGGTCGGCATCTGCGGAGAACTGGGAGCGGATACGACACTGACCACACGATTTGTGCAGATGGGAATTGATGAACTCAGTGTGGCACCGTCCATGGTACTGAATGTCCGTAGTAAAATATGCGAAATGGAGTGAGAGATTCATGAGAATATACAAAGCAAAAGATTATGCAGATATGAGCAGAAAGGCTGCAAATATCGTATCGGCACAGGTTATCATGAAACCGAACTGTGTTCTCGGACTGGCTACGGGATCTACTCCCATCGGCCTGTATAAACAGCTGGTGGAATGGTTCCGCAAGGGAGATCTGGACTTTTCTGAGGTTATGACGGTGAACCTGGATGAATATAAAGGTCTGAGCCGGGAAAACGAGCAGAGTTATTATTATTTTATGCACCAGAATCTGTTTGACCATGTGAATATCCCGGTAGAAAATACACATCTGCCAAACGGAATGGAGCCGGATTCGGAGAAAGAATGCCGTAGATATACGGAACTGATCCAGTCACTGGGCGGTGTGGATCTGCAGCTGTTGGGAATCGGACATAACGGGCACATCGGCTTCAACGAACCGGGAGAGAGTTTTGACAAGCAGGTACATTGTGTGAACCTGACAGAGTCTACGATCGAAGCCAACAAGAGATTCTTCGCATCGGCTGAGGATGTCCCGAAGCAGGCATATACCATGGGGATCAAGACCATTATGCAGGCGAAGAAAATATTGATCGTAGCCAGCGGCGAAGACAAGGCGGAGATCGTACAGAAAGCTTTCTTCGGCCCCATTACACCGCAGGTGCCGGCATCGGTATTACAGCTTCATAATGATGTGACGCTGGTGGCAGACGAAGCAGCACTCAGTAAGCTTTCTGAATAAGAAAGGGGAAGCTGATAGGTCATGAGAATCAGAAATGCAAATATATATACAGAGGAGCATCGGTTTGTCAGAGGGGATGCAGCCGTGGAGAACGGCAGGTTCGTAAGCTGTACCGGGGAACCGGCAGGTGAGGAAGCTGTTGTGGATGCGGAAGGCATGTATCTGATACCGGGACTGGTGGATATTCATTTCCATGGTTGTAAGGGCGCAGATATGTGTGACGGTACGAAGGAAGCACTGGATGTCATCACATCATATGAAGCATCTGTCGGTGTGACAAGTGTCTGCCCGGCTACCATGACGATCCCTAAGGATGAACTGCTGGAGGTCATGAAAAATGCCGGCAGCTATGAGTATTCCGGTGGATCCCACCTGGTGGGCATCAATATGGAAGGACCCTTTATCAGTCCGGCGAAAAAGGGTGCTCAGGCGGCGGAAAATATCATGCACTGCGATTATGAATATTTCAGTCAGCTGCAGAAAGCGGTGAACGGGCTGATCAAGCTGGTAGATATCGCACCGGAAGAGCCGGGAGCGATGGAATTTATCGACAGAGCCAAAGGAGAAGTGGTCATTTCACTGGCGCATACAGCTTCCGACTATGATACAGCAAGGGAAGCCATTGAACATGGAGCATCGCATGCGACACATTTATATAATGCAATGCCGCCGCTGAACCACAGGGAGCCCGGCGTGATCGGAGCAGTGAGAGATTCAGAGAAATGTCATCCGGAGCTGATCTGTGATGGTGTACACATTCATCCATCAGTGATCCGTGCAACATTTGCGATGTTTGGTGCTGACCGCATGATCCTGATCAGTGACAGTATGCGTGCAACGGGCCTGGAGGATGGTGAATATACGTTGGGAGGACAGCCGGTTACCGTCAGAGGCAATCTGGCTACCCTGCATGACGGTACGATCGCCGGATCGGCGACGAATCTGATGGATTGTATGCGGTTTGTAGTAAAAACGGTCGGTCTGCCGTTAGAGACGGCAGTGATGTGTGCCACGGAGAATCCGGCGAAGGAGATCGGCATTTTCAATGAAGTGGGCAGTATATCCGTTGGTAAAAGGGCAGATTTCGTACTCCTGGATCAGGAACTGAACATTGCAGCGGTATATATCGACGGAAAGGAGTTCACATGTTAGATTTTTTGAAAGGTAAGCGAAAAGGGAATTGTATCGGATCTCCCTGTAAGGGGAAGGCAGTTGCTCTTACGGAGGTACCGGATCCTACATTTTCCGAGAAGATATTGGGAGACGGATTTGCAGTGATCCCCTCTGAGGGGAAAATATATGCTCCCGCAGACGGAGAGGTGACCGTGGTATTTGATACGCTTCATGCGATCACCATGACAACGGATCAGGGAGCGGAGCTTCTGATCCACATCGGACTGGACACCGTGACGCTCAAGGGGGCCCCCTTCACGGCACATGTTGCTGCCGGAGACCATGTCAAAAAGGGCGATCTTCTGCTGGATGCGGATCTGGAGAAGATTCAGGAAGCCGGACTGCATATCATCACTCCGGTCCTGGTCTGCAATACCGATGAATATAACAAGATCAGTATTCTGAAAGAGGGAGAGGTATCTCCCGGCGAGGACGTGCTCCAGATCTCTTAAGAGCGGTACGTCCGTATCAACTAACGAAACTGACCGGAGCTGTTCCGGTTGAGTATAATGTAAAGGAGGAGAAATGTATGAAGTTTCTTCAAAAACTGGGTAAAGCGTTAATGCTTCCCGTAGCGGTTCTGCCGATCTGCGGTATCCTCATGGGTATTGGTTACTGGTTGTGCCCGGCAACGATGCAGGGTGGTGAGATCTCGGGCGTGGCAAATCTGATCGGTCTGTTCCTCGTAAAAGCAGGTGGTGCTTTGATCGACAACATGGCGATCCTGTTTGCAATTGGTGTAGGTGTCGGTATGTCAGAGAAAAATGACGGTACCGGAGCCATCGCAGCGCTGGCTTCCTGGCTGATGCTCACAACACTTTTGTCTACCGGATTTGTTACGACCATTATGCCCTCCATCGCTGAGGATGCTACCAAGACACTGGCATTCAATAAGATTGCGAATCCCTTTATCGGTATTATTGCCGGTATTATCGGTTCCATGTGCTACAACAAGTTCAAGGATACCAAGCTTCCCGACTGGCTGTCCTTCTTCAGTGGTAAGCGTTGCGTAGCTATCGTAGCAGGTGTGGTATCTATTCTGGCATCTGTTGTACTGCTGTTCGTATGGCCTTTACTGTTCGGCGGTCTGGTAGCTCTCGGTGAAGCCATTGTAGGTCTGGATGTAGTCGGCGCAGGTATTTATGCTTTCCTGAACCGTCTGCTGATCCCTACCGGATTACATCACGCACTGAACAACGTATTCTGGTTCGATACCATCGGACTTGGAGATCTGCAGCACTTCTGGAAAGGTGAGACAAGCGCTGATGTATCCTGGAGCCTTGGAATGTATATGTCCGGCTTCTTCCCTTGTATGATGTTCGGTGTCCCCGGTGCGGCTCTGGCAATGGTAAAATGTGCAAAGCCCGCCAAGAAAAAGGCAGCGATCGGTCTGGTAGCTTCCGCAGCAATCTGTTCCTTCATCTGCGGCGTTACCGAGCCCTTTGAGTTTGCATTCATGTTCTTAGCTCCCGGACTGTATGTGATCTACGCAGCACTGTACGGCATCTTCACCATGATCACTGTTGCTCTTGGCTTCCGTGCAGGCTTCAGCTTCTCCGCAGGTGCGATGGATCTGCTGTTCTCATCCTCCCTGCCTGCAGCAGCCAGAATCTGGCTGATCATCCCTCTGGGCATTGCAGCATTTGCTGTATTCTACTTCGTATTCCTCTTCGCTATCAAGAAATGGGATCTGAAGACCCCCGGTAGAGAAGATGATGATGTAGAAGCAGAGAAGAAGATCGAGCTGGCAAATGATGATTTCGCAGCAATCGCAGCAACCATTCTGGAAGGCTGCGGCGGCAAGGACAACATTGCAAGCATTGACAACTGCATTACAAGACTGAGACTGGAAGTAAAAGACATTACCGCAGTGAATGATAAGGTGATCAAATCTGCAGGCGTAGCCGGTGTCATGAAACCCGGTAAGACCTCCGTTCAGGTAATCATCGGACCTAAGGTTCAGTTCGTAGCAGATGCATTTTCCAAGCTTTGCGAATAATAAAGCACTGATAAAACTGAATATATGACCGGAAGAAAGACCTGCTTGGGAAGACCACGCGGGTCTTTCTTATATATGATGTCGGGGTCAAAAGCCCCCGACTTTGATGCCTACGGATTGTTCCGTGCTATGCACTCTCACAATCCTACCCTCTATTCGCATATCGTGGGATTATCATCCCACTTTTATGCTCATATCGGGGCGGGTCCTAAGGTCTTTCACCCA
>ENA-UEQB01001833-UEQB01001833.1-human-gut-metagenome-genome-assembly--contig:-NODE-1833-length-16850-cov-13.593931_pt1 | contig 16850 bp, 15 predicted proteins | sample MGYA00242901_ERZ507918 | MGnify/ENA primary metagenome ERZ507918 (study PRJEB26167, sample SAMN06115405) | human gut metagenome | host: Homo sapiens | place: China:Sichuan | collected 2016-04-06... | reverse complement strand
ACCCCTATGACAAAGTCGCTTTGTCGAATGTGACAAATTCGCTGTGGGCGACGTGACATAATCGCTGTGGCGTAACAGTCTTTTTCTGCCGGCAAGAGCACTCAAAAATCGTAGGAAAATCAGCCCGTTTCCATTAAAATAAGTGGATTCAACAGCGTTTTTATAGGACATCGGAATTGAAGCTCAGCATTAAGACTCAAGCTATTGACAAAATCAGCGCCCAAGCGCTCATTATCGGGCTTTTTGAAAAAGCCAAATCGCCCAGAACCGGCGCCGATGTCGAGGCTCTTGCCGATTCAGTGAGCGACATGGTGGCTATCGACGGCTTTCAAGCTCGTCTGGGTGAAGTCACACGGGTGCTTCGTCCTATGGGATTGGCTGCACGGGAACTGGTTCTTGTGGGCCTGGGCGCTCAGGAAAAATTTGACGAAGAAACTTTAACGACTGCAGCGCGCGCTGCTTTTTCCGCTACCCGAGCTGAAAGCGTAGCGGTCATGCTTGATGATTGGCGGCTTGAAAATAAAACCGATGAATGGTCTGTTTTACAAGTTGCCATGGCAGCCGGCACCGCTATTGAGCCTTTAAGCGAAGAAAACCGCCGCCTCATTGAAAAGCGCCGCGTAAGTATCGTAGTGTCAGAAAAAGGAACAGCTTTAAACGAAGCGGCAAAAATCGGCGAAGCGATCGCTCAGGCGATTAATCGGGCAAAAGTGCTCGGCAACCTTCCTGCCAATATCTGCACACCTTCTTACCTTGCCGATGAAGCAAAAAAACTCGCCGAACTCAAATCGGTATCGGTCAAAATTCACAATGAAAAAGCCATTGCCTCAATCGGTATGAACGCCTTTTTGGCTGTGGCTCGCGGCTCACGCGAAGAACCGCGCTTTATTGAACTTCACTATAACGGCGGCGCCAAGAGCGATGCTCCGGTCTGTCTTGTCGGCAAAGCCATTACGCTTGATGCGGGCGGCCTGTGCTTAAAGCCCTCGGCTCATATCTCGGATATGAAGTACGATATGTGCGGTGGCGCTGCAGTTTTGGCTGTTTTTGAAGCTGCGGCCGAGCAAAAGTGGCCCATTAACTTGGTGGTTCTCATTCCTGCCTGTGAAAATCTGCCTGACGGAGCTGCCTATAAGCCCTCAGACGTTATTAAAACGCTTTCGGGCAAAACCGTTGAAATCACGAATACGGACGCTGAAGGCCGCCTGATTTTAGCCGATGCGCTCACCTATGCTGCCCGCTTTAAGCCGCAGGCGATCATTGATGTCGCAACGCTCACCGGTGCGGTTGAAGTGGCACTGGGGTCGGACATCAGCGGTCTTTTTGTCAACGACCCGATTTTGTGTGACATGATTGAAAGTTCGGCCGATGTGGCCAATGATCCAGTTTGGGTGCTGCCGTACGGCGGCAAGCGCTTTACCGATCTCATCAAGAGCAACGTCGGCGATTGTGTCAATACCGGTCCCCGCGGAGTGGGCGGCTCTTCCGTTGCGGCCACATTCCTGTCGCAATTTATTGATGAAGATACCCCCTGGGCGCACCTTGATGTTGCCGCCACGGCTTTCCGCGGTGGGAAAAATCCTCACAGCACGGGACGCCCGGTGGCACTTCTTATGATGCTTTTGCATCAAATGGCCTCTTTAGCTGAGTAACCGGTTATGGCTCAACGCATTGACTTTCACTTCAATGTACCCAACCGGCTTTTATATGCCTGCCGGGTGGTCCGCAAGGCTCGTGCCAACAATATGACGGTGGCCGTTTGGACGCGGGACGCCAACCGCCTGGATTTTTTTGCCCGTCAGCTCTGGAGTTTTGAACCGACGGGGTTTTATCCGCATGTAGCAGCCGACGATGAATTGGCCGCCGAAACCCCGATTGTTTACCATAGCGACGAGACGCTGCTGCCGGCCCGAGACGTACTGATTCTGCTCGATGATGAAGTGCCTGATGACTGGAAGACACTCTTTAACCGTTTCGGACGCGTCATTGATATTGTCGGAGCAAGTGAAGCGGAGCGGCAGCCTGCCCGTCAACGATTTAAGATTTACCGAGCCGCAGGACTTTCTCCTGTTGCTCATGATCAAGGAGCCAAAAGCGCATGACCAATGAACTCCTTCGTAAAGAGCCTACCATTGCTCACCACGATGACATTCCGGTTCTAAATGACCGAATCAATGTCTCCTGGGATAAATTAAGCCGAGTGCTTGAGCCTGTGAAATTGCCCTCTTCGCTTGAAGATGGCGGCAGTCTCTCAGATAAAGAAATGCAATTGGTGCTGGCAGGCGACCGGATTGCTCAAAATATCTCAGCTCAAATGGACGATATTTTGAGTATGGCCATTAACAACAGCTACCACCGTCTGAGAGCTGATCTGACGAATCAATTACGCGCCGCTGTCAAAGAAGCGGTGCATGAAGAGATTGAAAAAATCGTACAATCCGACAAACGTTCGACTTTGTCGTAGTGCATGGAATTGACTAAAAACTTTGTTTAGAAAGATTGAAAAATGAGTACTGAAGAACTTGCCAAGAGTTTTGAGCCCTCGCAAATTGAAAAGCGTTGGTATGAGACTTGGGAAAAGCGCGGCTACTTTGCCGGCAAATTGGATCCCTCTAAGCCCTCATTTAGCATCCAACTGCCCCCGCCCAACATCACGGGTATTTTGCACATGGGGCACGCCTTTAACCAAACCGTCATGGATACTCTTGTGCGCTATCACCGCATGAAGGGCTACAACACGGCCTGGATCCCCGGAACGGACCACGCCGGTATTGCCACGCAAATCGTGGTGGAACGCCAGCTTGAAAAAGAAGGGCTTAACCGCCGCGACATGAAGCGTGAAGATTTCATCGCCCGTGTTTGGGAGTGGCAAAAGTTCTCAGGCGGCACCATCCTGCAGCAAATCCGCCGCATGGGTGACTCGGTTGACTGGGACCGACTCTACTTTACGATGGATCAGAAACTCTCTAAAGTCGTGGTAGATACTTTTGTGAAGTTATATAACGACGGTCTTATCTATCGCGGTACTCGTCTAGTGAACTGGGACCCGAAACTGCAAAGTGCCGTGAGCGACCTTGAAGTCGAAAGCGAAGAAGAAAACGGACACCTTTGGGAAATCCGTTATCCGGCAGCCGACGGCGGTGAAGGCGTAGTGGTTGCTACGACCCGTCCGGAAACGCTTTTCGGCGACCAGGCTGTTGCCGTGCACCCGGAAGACGAACGCTATAAAGCGCTTGTCGGTAAAGAATTGGTTCTTCCGCTCTGTAACCGTACGATTCCTGTGATCGCCGATGAATACGTTGACCGTGAATTCGGTTCAGGCTGCGTGAAGATTACGCCCGCTCACGACTTTAACGACTTTGCTGTGGGCCAGCGCCATCACTTAAAGCCGCTTAATGTCCTTACGAAGACCGCTAAGATGAACGATAACGTCCCGGAAAAATACCGCGGTATGGATCGTTATGAAGCCCGTAAGGCCGTTATTAAAGACTTGCAAGAGCAGGGACTTTTAGTCGGCATCAAAGATCATAAGCACATGGTGCCGCGTGTGTCCCGTACGGGAGAAATCGTTGAACCGATGCTCTCCGAGCAGTGGTATATGGCCATGAGTAAGCCCGCCCCTGCTACCGCTCACTTCCCCGGCAAATCGATCGGTGAAATCGGCCTGGAAGCGGTTGAGTCGGGTGAAGTCAATATTCAGCCTAAAGAATGGCGCGGTGTTTATCGTCAGTGGCTTGAAAACATTCAGGACTGGTGCTTGTCCCGTCAATTGTGGTGGGGTCACCAAATTCCGGCTTGGTATGACGAAGAAGGTCACGTTTACGTTGCCCACAACGAAGAAGAGGCTCAAGAGCAAGCCGGCGCCGGTGTCAAACTCACCCGCGATGAAGACGTGTTAGATACATGGTTCTCTTCAGCCATGGTCCCCTTCTCCACGCTGGGCTGGCCTGATGAAAAGAAGATGGCCCAAGAAGGCTACGACTTATTCTTGCCGAGCTCAATCCTTGTAACGGGCTACGACATTATCTTCTTCTGGGTAGCCCGCATGGTGATGATGACCCGTTACTTTACGGGCCGCGTCCCCTTCAAGGGTGTATATCTGCACGGACTTGTGCGTGATGCCGAAGGCAAGAAAATGTCTAAGAGCGAAGGCAATACCCTCGACCCCTTGGACATCATGGACGGCATTGACCTTGAAAGTCTGGTTAAGAAGAACACCCGCGGCTTGCGTCAGCCTGAAAAAGCTCCGCAGGTGGAAAAGAAGATTCGCAAGAATTACCCCAACGGTATTGCTCCGCACGGCGCCGACGCCCTGCGCTTTACGATGGCTGCCTACGCCACCTTGGGCCGCAACATCAACTTTGACCTGCGCCGCGCTGAAGGCTACCGCAATTTCTGCAACAAGCTTTGGAACGCCACGCGCTTTGTGCTCATGAACGTTCAGGGCAAAGACTGCGGAACGGATGCTTCCCTGCCGCAAGAACTCTCCTTTGTGGATGAATGGATTTTGCGAGAATTGGACCGCACGATTAACGAAGTGCAAAAGGCCTTTGCCGAATGGCGTCTGGATAACGCGGCGAACGCCATCTATTCCTTCGTTTGGGACCAATACTGCGACTGGTACCTGGAACTTTCTAAAGTTCAGTTGGCTAACGGCAACGAAGCTCAGCAGCGCGCAACCCGCCATACGTTGATTACTGTGCTTGAAGCCGTGCTGCGTTTAGCTCACCCGATTATTCCGTTTATCACGGAAGAACTCTGGCAAAAGGTAAGCGTTGTTGCCGGTACCCGCGCCAAAGACGAAGAGACTTCCGTCATGATTCAGGCCTATCCTGAAGCCGGCTTTGCCGGTGAAGACACCGGAGCCGATCACAAGATGGCGCTCACCAAAGAGATGATTGATGCAGTGCGCAATCTGCGAGGGGAAATGCAGCTTTCACCTTCTCAGCGTATTCCGTTGGCTGTCCAAGGTGATGAAACGGTCCTTAAGACCGTCGCGCCCTACATCATGCATCTGGCTCGAGTCAGTGAAGTCACCATTTGCGAAGACATCAACAAGGCCAACGAAGGCTCTATTGCTCCGGTGGCTATCGTTGAAGACTATAAGCTGATGCTGGTCGTTAAGATTGACGTGGCAGCCGAACGTGAACGCCTGAGCAAGGAAGCCGCTCGTCTGCAAGGCGAAATCGCTAAGGCTAACGCAAAACTGAGTAATGAAAAGTTCACGGCAAGAGCTCCTGAAGCGGTCGTGAATCAGGAACGCGAACGTCTGGCTAACTTCACTAAACTTTTCAATAAAGTTCAGGAACAGCTCGACAAATTGCCTAAAGCTTAATCAGGCTTTATCCGGCTTACTGCCTCCGCCGTTTCTTTTATAGAAACGGCGGATTTTTTTTTGAACGAAAATGTTAAAGTTACGCATCTGTTTTACTTTCGCTGAGTCACTTAACTCAGCAAAAAAAAAGGATCTCACCATGACAAACTGTTATCAAGGAAAACGTCCCCGCGAATTAGGCATCTCTTTCGGTGTTTTACCCACCGGCAAAAATAATGCCATTACCGATGTCAAAGGCGTCAAAGTCGGTCAGGTCACATTAATTGACGACACAAAAGGCATGCGCACGGGTGTGACCGCTATTGTCCCGCACACGGACAATATCTTTAAGCACAAGGTGCCCGCCGGTATTTTCCTCGGTAACGCTTTCGGCAAGATGGTGGGGTACCCCCAGGTTAAAGAACTCGGCAACATGGAAACGCCGATCGTTTTAACCAACACTTTAAATCTGGCCGCTGCCATTGACGGCATCATTGATTACACCTTCGGTTTTGATGAAAATAATGACGTTCGCTCCATTAACTGTGTGGTAGGCGAAACCAACGACGGCACGATTAACGACATCCGTTCCCGCTTTGTCAGCCGTGAAGATGTGCTCAAAGCCATTGTTGAAGCCAAAGACGGCCCGGTGGAAGAAGGCGGGGTCGGTGCCGGCACCGGTACCAAAGCCTTTAACTTCAAGGGCGGTATCGGCACGGCTTCACGTAAGCTGCCCGAAAACATGGGCGGCTATACCGTGGGCGTCATCGTCCAAAGTAATTTCGGGGGCCTTCTTAATATCAACGGAGTTGAAGTCGGCAAGGCACTCGGCGGCTACCCCTATCAGAAAGAAATTGAAAGCGCTGACGGTTCCATCATGATGATTGTGGCAACCGATGCGCCGCTTGAAGCTAGAAACCTGGAACGTGTTGCTAAGCGTGCCTTCATGGGATTGGCTAAAACCGGAGGCGTTGCCTCAAACGGTTCGGGCGACTTTGTAATTGCTTTTTCCACCAATGAAGCGATGCGGATTGATCACAACGCAGAAAAATTAGCCAAACAAACCATGTCTGTTGTTCGCAACGATGATATGACGCCGATTTTCATGGCAACAATTGAAGCCACGGAAGAAGCCATCATTAATTCCCTTTTTGCCGCTCACGACACACCGACCCATGACGGTCGGGTCATCAAGGCCTTGCCTTTGGATAAAGTGATGGAGATGATGCGCGAACACAAAAAGGTAGCGCAATAACGCACTTTGGATCGTATTTAACTGAACTCGTTTAAGCCTCCCGGAGTCAAAATTCTTCGGGAGGTTTTCTTTTTGATAGAACATAACGCCGCAAACCTCTGACTTAATCGTGAGAGGAATTGGCACTCGCCCCAATCGGGGCGATTTTTTGTATAATACAACTATCATGTGATTGATAATAATTATGCTTGAAATAGTATATGACAGGAATTGCGTATATCAGACTGCTTATCATGTGGTATGGTGTCCAAAGTACAGAAAGTCCATTTTGATCGGCTCTATCGCCGATGAGACTAAAAGGGTTATTGAGGGAATTTGCCTTGAGCGAAACTGGCCGGTTTTAGCTCTTGAAGTTCAACCCGACCACATTCACCTTTTTGTCAGCATACCTCCCTCTACTTCAGTTGCTGATGCAACTAAAATTTTGAAAGGCAGCACCGCCAGAAAGTTATTCGTTAAATTTCCTGAGTTGAAAAAACAGTTGTGGGGAGGTCATCTCTGGTCTCCGTCTTATTACGTAGGTACTGCCGGCAACGTCAGTTCCGAAACTATTCAGAAATACATTGAAAGAACTGAACATATCAAAGGGCGCCGGTAAACTGAAGGCTCCTGCTAAATTAACCACTACCGTTTGCATCAAGCTGCAAATGGATTGCTTATCGGCTCAGAAGTTGATGAAAACTCGACTTCTGTACCGAGACGCCTGTAATTTTTTAGTTCAATACGTCTGTCGCGATCCTAGTGAGCGTAATTGGCAGCGCTATAACCTGCATCATGCAGCTTACTACGACTTAAGATCCGCATTGCCATCATTAGGTTCTCAGTTAGCTTGCAACGCCATTCGTTCAGTTTCTTCGGTTTACAAAACGCAATTAACCAATCACCCGAGAAAAAATAAGACCGATCCTTTAAAAGAAATTGTTTTTAAAAATCCCTCTATCCACTTGGATAAAAACACAATTGCTTATCAAGAGAATATGACTGAAGCAACGGTTTTCACAATCGACGGTCGTGTGAAAGTCAGATTATGTCCGGGAGATTTTCAAAAGCGATTGCTTCAATTCGGTCAACGTAAAGAAAGCAATCTTGTCTATCGAAAAACTAAAAAAGGAGAATCCTGGTTCCTGCATATCAGTTTGGAGTTGGACACAATACCGGCGGATTTGAGTGATCAACTCAAAAAAGAGGAAGTGATCGGTGTCGATGTAGGAGAAAATAACATAGCGGCTGCTTCAACCGGTCAAATATGGAAAGCAGGAGCGTTAAAACATAAGCGAGATAAATATTTGGGGTTACGAGCACGTTTACAAAGCAATGGCTCGCAAAGTGCAAGGCAGCACTTGCGGAAAGCTTCGGGCAAGGAAAGACGGCATGTGACCCATGTCAACCACGTCGTGAGTAAATCAATTGTTGAAGAGGCAGTCAAGCAACAGGCAAAAGTGATCGTTCTGGAAGATCTGACACATATCAGAGATCGGGTAAAGGCGGGCAAAAGAGTTAGAAGCCGCCTACACCGATGGTCCTTCCGAGAGCTTCAACAACAAATTGAATACAAAGCCCAAAGACGAGGGATAAACGTGATATATGTGGATCCTCGGTATACCTCACAGACATGTTCGGGATGTTGGCAATTGGGGAAACGAACGAAACATCGATTTGTTTGCCCGCACTGTGGTCTCCGTGCGCACAGCGACTTGAATGCAAGTCGGAATCTGCAGGGATTGGGCTATCAGCTGATAGCCCAAGGGCTGGTGTAAATCGGCCTAATGTCGGATTGCTCGTCAGTCACGATAAATAAAAGCTTGCGATTAGTCGCGAGTTATTTACGAACAATATGTCTGTGGATTGCGACTGTGTGGCTCATCCTGCAGAAGTCGATATGAAAGATATCGGCATTTTGGCCTCCTTAAATCCGGTCGCTCTCGATCAGGCTTGTGTAGACTTGGTGTATGAAGCCCCTGACGGCCATTCGCTGGCTGAACGGATTCAAAGCAGAAACGGCGAATTAATTCTTGAGCATACCCAAAGAATCGGTTTCGGAGAACGCCGCTACCGCTTGGTCTGTGTGGATTGAATCTAACTGCCTGCGTTTTTATGAGCCTCGCAGGAACCGTCAACTGAGAGGCTTTGACTTTTAGAAAACTCATCGGAGCTGACAATGCCTGTCAATGCAGTACTGGCCGGAGATTACGAAGGCTGCCAAATCTTATATAACGAAATCAAACTGCCATTGCTTGAAACCTGTCGGATTCAGAAGGAAGTTGAAGCGCAAGGCTATCGAACTGTCCGCAGCGACAACTTCGTACCACTCAATAAAGACTTTGTTGAAAGCTATAAGCTCGTAGATTCAATCAACGATATCCAAAAAGATGTCTTCAGCGCCATGTTTAGAGGCGGCGTCGGTCAGATGATTTTCGGTGACGCAGGAGGCGTAGCGGGCGCAGCTACAGCTAAAAGCCGCAATGACGGATACAAAATTGTCGATGTTCGTTTCAGAAACGGCAAAAGAAGCCTCATTCGCCTGGACTTAAAAGCTTGGGAAACATTTCTCTCTGAAACCTATTGTTCGCCTGATTACACCCCAAAACCAATCATTCGTCCGAAACTTACTAAGCCTTTTCAAATCGCCCGAAGCATCTTGGCTGTAGCAATAATCATTGGGATAGTCTGGCTGTTAGTCAAATGTACAACCTGAAAATGACACAAGAATTCTTCTAGAGAGTCCGGAAAGTTGAAAAACAAATTTAAATCTTATAAAATCATTATTCTTACTGAGCAACGCTCAGTGTGTGCGGAGAAGTGGCCGAGAGGCTGAAGGCACACCCCTGCTAAGGGTGCAAGCTCGCAAAACGGGCTTCGGGGGTTCGAATCCCCCCTTCTCCGCCAACCTCTTGGCAATGGGGAAGCTTGAGATTCAAACTCAGGCTTTTTTGTTATCTAGAACATCCAACCCAACTTTAATCCCAAATTGACACCGGACTGATCGTCGGTGAAGCAGTGACTTGAGTCAGGAAACACCATGGCCAGTGAAACAGCAACAGCAAGATGAGAAAAACGAAACCGCATACCCGACTACGCAAGCGCTATAAGCTCGTTTTATCCTCTACTCATTTTTTACATTTACTACCCGCCCTTTCGTTTTTAGGCGAAATAATCTGTGAGCACACTCCCCTCAGAAGGTCAACTTCAGGCTGGGTCAACTGAGTGCGGGAAAAAAGTCTTCTGACTCGAGGCATAAAAAGTTTGGGCTCATTGGGATCGAGCACTCCGCAATGAATCATCGCCTTTTCAAAATGATTCAAAAAGCCTTCGACCGCTTGAGGACCGGCCAGCTTTTCACCTGCAAAACGCTCCTGCCAATCGTACAACCCGTCATGCGTTTGTTTTTTGTCCATCATCGCCATATGCATTTCATAGGCCATGATCTGAACAGCCTGAGCCAGATTAAGACTTGTGCAGTCAGGATCAGCCGGAATGGCCGCACAGCCCTGGCACATGGCCATCTGGTCATTGGACAGTCCCGTGCGCTCGCAACCGAAGACAAAAGCGATATGACTGCCATCGGCCTCAACCAGTGCTTTAGCTTTTTGGGCAACGGTTCTCACCGGTTCAATGGCCGGTCCAAATTCCCGGTCGTAACCCGACATCGCCCAGGCAAACTGCACACCCTCTAAAGCATCCAGTAAGGAGTTATAAGAGCGGCTTGATTGAAGGACGTCGACGCTGCTTGTTGAATAGGCAATTGCCTCCGGATGCCGGCGGTAATCAGACTCCCAGGAACTCACCACACGTAAATCTCTGAAGCCCATGGTTTTAATCGCTCGCGCAGCCGATCCGATATTGCCGGGATGCGCCGGTTCAACCAAAATAAAAGAAACATTTTGAGCAAGGGGATTTGTGGACATGGTGAGCGCCAAATCATCAAAAATCATTAAAATATATAGATTCTACACGTAGTTATCTCAATCACTGATTTAAATTTTCAAGAAGGATTCTGACGATGAGTTCTCCTATGCTCAACACGGCTATGAAAGCAGCACGCGCTGCCTGCTCCATTCTCAACCGTGCTGTTGATAATCTCTCGACAATCGAAGTCCATAAAAAGGGACACTCTGACTATGTGAGCGAAGTCGATGTCGCCTGCGAACGCACGGTTGTTGAGATTTTGCGTGAAGCCTATCCGAAGCACCAGATTCTCGGTGAAGAAAACGGTTTGACGGGGCCTGAAAAGAGCGACTTTCAATGGATTATCGATCCCTTGGACGGAACCACCAATTTTCTGCACGGCTTCCCGCAATACGCCGTTTCCATTGCTTTAAAGCGTGAAAATGAAATTATTGAAGCCGTGATCGCCGATCCGGTTAAAAATGAAATTTTTACGGCTACCCGCGGTGTCGGCGCCTTCTTAAACGGTCGTCGTATTCGTGTGAGTAAGCGCACCTCCATGGCTGAGTCTCTGATCGGTGCAGGCTTCCCCTTCCGCAAGTCCGATGACGTTGAAGCCTATATGCGCGTTTTCAGTCAATTGGCTAAAAACACTTCTGGCGTGCGCCGTGCGGGTGCCGCTTCTTTAGACCTCGCCTATGTGGCTGCGGGCCGTCTGGATGCATTCTGGGAACCCAATTTGAAACCCTGGGATATCGCGGCCGGCTCTCTTTTAGTACTTGAAGCCGGAGGTCTTGTCACCGATTTTAAGGGTGAATCCGATTACCTCACCACCGGTCAGATCATTGCCGGTACCCCCAAAGTTTTCGGTCAGCTTTTAGCGACTGTCAACAAAAACTACGGCGACATTCGCTAAAAAACTGAAAGCGACTTAACCATGGTAAAGACAAAGACGTTTGAAGGCGAGAAAGACCCTTTGGCAGGCCACACCCCTGCCATCCGCCGTTTTCTCGAAATTAAAGCCGAGCATCCCGATACACTCTTGATGTATCGGATGGGAGACTTTTACGAAACGTTTTTTGACGATGCCATTAAGGCTAATAAACTGTTGGGGATTACGCTCACTTCGCGTGGCACAGACGCTCAGGGGCGCCCCATTCCGATGGCTGGTGTCCCGGAAAAAACGCTTGAGCAGTATCTTGCCCGGCTCGTTAAACAAGGCGTCTCGGTTGCCATCTGTGAGCAAATCGGCGACCCAAGTAAAGGCCCGCTTGAGCGAGAATTGGCCCGTATTGTGACGCCGGGCACCCTCACGGAAAATGAGCTTTTGCCACAAAAGCAAGACGCGGCACTTTTGGCCGTAAGCCCCGCAGGGCGCCATGGCAGCCGTCTGGGCCTGGCATGGCTTGTACTCAGTAACGGCCGCTTTCATGTTGCCAACACAAGTCTTGAAGAGCTCCCGACCGAGGTCACCCGCATTGCTCCGACAGAAATTTTGGTGCCTGAAGACTTCAAAGAAACAATTGAAGCTTTAAGACTCCCGGCAGCGATCACGGCGCTGCCCAAGTGGCATTTTTCCGTCGATCACGGTACGGCCAAACTGAAGCATCAGTTTCAGGTTCAGGAGCTCACAGCCTGGGGCTTAGACGATGTACCCGATGCCGTGAGCGCCGCGGGCGCCCTTTTAACTTACGCTGAAAACACTCAGTGCGAAGCCATTCCTCATCTGCTGCCGCCTGTTTTGGAAGTCCAAAGCCAGTTTGTCGGGATGGATTCGGCAAGCAGACGCAATCTGGAATTAACCCAAACCCTCAGAGGCGATGACGGTCCTACCCTTTTTTCATTGCTCGATCAATGTAAAACGAGCATGGGTTCGCGGCTGCTTCGTCAATGGATTCATAATCCCTTAAGAGACACTGCTGTTGTGGGTGCCCGACACCAGGCTGTTGAAAGCTTTTTAATAGCTGAGAGTCTGCGCGAGAGCACAAGAGAAAAACTCAAAGCCATTCCTGACTTTGAGCGCCTGGCCGCGCGCATTGCCATGCGATCGATTCGTCCTAAAGAATTGGCTGCGCTGCGTGATGCTCTGCCTCTTTTAGCCCAAGTCGCGCAAGAGCTTCTTCGAGCCGACGATCCCCTCATTGAGGAAAAAGCCGCCGACCTGGTACTGGATCCTGCGCTTTTTGAGAAACTTAATGCTGCGCTTTTACCCGACCCCGCTGTTTTGTTACGTGACGGAGATGTGATTGCGAGTTCCTACAACGAAGAACTGGCAACACTGCGTGAGCTTCGTGATAACGTGGGCGACTTTTTAAATGAAATGGAAGCACGCGAGCGGCAGGCTACCGGCATTTCTACCTTGCGTGTACAGTACAACAAAGTTCAGGGATTTTTTATTGAAATTTCCCGCGGTCAGGCCGATCGCGTTCCGGTGCACTATCACAGAAAGCAGACGCTCAAAAATTCCGAGCGCTATATCACTCCTGAATTAAAAGAGTACGAAGATAAGGCCCTCTCGGCTCAAGAGCGCTCTCAGGCACTGCAAAAGTCGCTTTATAACGAATTGCTCGATTTTGCCGAGCAGTTTGTTCCTGCACTTCAAAAAGCTTCAGCTGCGGTGGCCGGCATTGATGTTTTATGCGCATTTGCTTTTCATGCGGCTCAAGCCAATTGGGTCCGCCCTCAATTGGAAAAGGCACCGGGCATTGAAATTATCGGCGCCCGTCACCCCGTGGTGGAAGACTCGGTTGAAACCTACACCCCGAACGACTGCCGATTAATCCCCGGCAGACGCCTTCTGGTCATTACCGGCCCCAATATGGGCGGCAAATCCACCTATATGCGATCGATTGCGCTCATTGTGCTTCTGGCCTATATCGGCAGTTTCGTGCCGGCAACGAGCGCAAAAATCGGGCCGGTTGACAGGATCCTGACGCGAATCGGCGCTAGCGATGATCTCGCGCGCGGCCGTTCAACCTTTATGGTGGAAATGACGGAAGCGGCGGCGATTTTGCATCAGTCAACCGATCAAAGTCTTGTTTTAATGGACGAAATTGGACGCGGTACTTCAACTTTTGACGGCTTAAGTCTGGCGGCAGCCATTGCCCATGAATTGGCTTTGGTAAAAAAGAGTTTTACCCTTTTTGCCACGCACTACTTTGAACTCACAAAGCTTGAGCAAACCGCGCCTGAAGTGGCAAACGTCCATGTTGCAGCCGCAGAAAATAAAAACCGCATTGTCTTTTTGCACGAAGTGCAGGACGGTCCTGCCAACCAAAGTTACGGGATTGCCGTCGCTCAGTTAGCGGGTGTTCCCAACTCAGTCATTCGCCGCGCCCGCAAAATGTTGAACGAACTTCAAGAGCGCAGTCAAATCAATGAGCAGCTCGATTTGTTTGCGGACAATCAGGTGGAAATGCCCGATGAAAAAGCGCCCGAGCCTGAAAAGACTCAAGCGCTCTGCGAAGAAATTGATGCCCTGGACGTCGATCAGCTCACGCCACGACAGGCCTTGACGCTGCTCTATGACTTAAAAGACAAGGCCCGCAGCGTCTTAAACGATTAGTGCACTGTAGGATTAGTTTCCTCGTCGCCCGCATCATCGACAATGTTAGCCACCATGGGCTTATCGGACACCTGTAAAAAGGACGGTACCACCACATCATCGGTGCCGATCGTTTCCATTCCTTTTTTCACGGGCTCAACATTTTTAACAGTGATTTCAAACTTCAGTCCTATGCCGGCCAAAGGGTGGTTGCCGTCAAGCACCACCACGCCGTCGGCGATATCAGTGACGCGGTAGGGACGATCAAGCGTCTCACCTCGGATTTCCGTGTAGCTCAACCCCACTTCAACACCTTCTTCAAAGTCGGTTTCGGGACGAATAATGAGAGCCGTTTCATCGTAGTCTCCGAATGCCTCTTCAGGCTCAAGCTGAACCCTCACCGTCTCTCCGGGCTTCTTGCCTTCCAGTGCCTTCTCAATCACCGGGAAGATATCACTGTGACCGTGCAGATAAACCAATTCATCGGCTGACTCCATCAGGTCGCCCTGAAGGTTGTACATTTTGGCTGAAATCGTCACCAATGTATCTTTAGCTACTTGCATTTTTTTCCTTTATTTCAAAATAGAGCTTTTAGCTTTTTCGTATTCGCTTTCAGACAAAAGTCCCTTTTCAAAAAGCGAAGCTAAATCTTTTAATTCTTTCACGCGCATTTCTTCATTGCCGGGGAAGTAGACATTGTTTTCTCCGAGAGGGTTCAATCCGTAGCGATTCGCCCCTCTTTGAGAGCCTATCAGGCCGATCACAAGATAGGCGATAAATTCCACACCGGGAATAAATAAAAGAATCGCCCAGAGGCCGCTTGCGTCAAAGTCGTGCAGACGGCGCACCGCCGCCGAGACGGTACTGAAGAGGGAAATCACAGTCAAAACCGCATAAAGTTTGCCTGCTTCAAAAATTTCGGGGCTTGCCGTTGCATCCTGAATATCCAGTGACTGTCCGGGCAGCATGGCAAAGGTGTAAAGCAGATAGGGCACTCCAATGCGCACCAAAATCCAAAAAGCAATGATGCCCCAGAACCTTGAACGATTAATGCGGCCTTTGAACGAAAAAAAGAGTTTAAACATTTTTGTCACTCTAATATGAGAAAAGGGAGCCAAGTCAAAACCCAGCTCCCCGTTTTTCTCTTCCGAGACCCGGTTACTTCGTCTGTTCGCTCAAAAGCGTCAGAATTCTTGGGGCAACACCGGTCGTATCGGCCTTGCCGTCAGGTCCCAAAACGTGCACGCGGCATTCCGTATCGGACAAGCGCTGCAGATAGATTACATACTGAGGAGCTTCAACGGGCGTATCACGACCGAAGACATTGCTCCAGAAGCCCTGTTCGGAGCGCTTCTGTTCTTCATATTCTTCATCGAGATAACGCACGAGGAAGAAGCCGCGCGAACGATCGCGGTCTTCAACGGTAAAGCCCATGCGGTCCACGGCCAAAGCAAGGCGTCTCCAAGCGCGTTCAAAGTCTTCCTTAATGAAGATGCTCGTTGCCACGCCTTCGGCGTTTTGTTCAAGTTGGCTCACAGAGTTTTCAACTTGGTAAGCTGCCAGTTTTTCAACTTCAGCTTCGTGCTCAGCGGGCGTTTGCTTCGTGGCATTCGGATTAAATTCCTGATTGATGCGCTGAGTCATGCGGGTGAGCATTTCAGCTTCCATTTCCGGATCGCTCGGACCGGGCTGCCAAACAGTGGTTTCGTTGTCGCCGCCGAGACTCTTGACCACTTCAACCATTGCACGGTGAGTAATGAAAATATCGCAGCCGCCGTTTGCACTGCGTTCGACACGTGCCCGGTACTGATCGCGTTCACCGGTGGAATAAACCATATCGATCACACGGCCCAACGTCGCGCGGATAATATCCTGCGGCAGTTTGGCGCGGTTTTCAGCCCAGTTGGTTTCCATGACACCGGTGGCTGCGTCCTGGCGCGACAGCGACAGTCCAACCGTGCTCCAGAAGTCCTGCATAATCGGCCAAACCATTTCGGGGGCCATATTCACATGGATCCAGCGATTGTTGCCTTCGCGAACGATCTTAGCGACTTCACCCTGAGGCAAAAGCAAAGAAGCGGCCTGGTTGCCGTCAGCAGCCTGAGCCGCATCAAGCTGAGCCTGTTGGCTTGCCCAAACCGTTTGAGGACGAGAAGGAACGTTGTAGCGGTCGGAACCCGGCACCGAACTTAAATCCGGCGGCACTTCCAACGGCGCGCGTGAGTCACTCGTTTCATATTGAATGCGGTCATTGCTGAAGTCAAAGGTTGAACAGGCGGCCAAAGCCGTCGTTAATGCAACCGCCAACCCCGTACGGACAACTTTTTTAATCATTTTGTATTCACACTCATTCGTGCGCGGCATCAGCCGCGCACAGTTACGTTAAATTAACCCGACTATTGTACCGATTTCATCTTCGGCATGCGACAGAGATTTTGTTCAAAATTTGAAACAATTTTCAAAGCAAAGCCCATGTCAGCAAACGTCTTGCAGTCCAAACGAAGGGATGCATGAAATAGGTCAGAAAACCCGACAGAATCAATACGACGAGAATCACCATCCCGTAGCGCTCAAGCTCGGAGAATTTGACGGCTGCCTCATAAGGCAGAAGCATCGTGACGATGCGGCCGCCGTCCAATGGCGGCAAAGGCAAAAGATTAAAAGCCATCAGATAGAAATTCACCATCACGCCCGCAATGGTTAAATCTAAAAGAGACTGCGTTAAAAATCCCGTCCAAATAAAGATTTTCAGTAGCAGCAGCCAAACGAAAGCCTGAAGAAGGTTACTCGCAGGCCCCGCCAGGGCAACCATAAACATCCCCTGCCGAAAGGGTCTTAAGTTGCGCGTATTG
>ENA-UEQB01001832-UEQB01001832.1-human-gut-metagenome-genome-assembly--contig:-NODE-1832-length-16851-cov-7.518660_pt1 | contig 16851 bp, 12 predicted proteins | sample MGYA00242901_ERZ507918 | MGnify/ENA primary metagenome ERZ507918 (study PRJEB26167, sample SAMN06115405) | human gut metagenome | host: Homo sapiens | place: China:Sichuan | collected 2016-04-06... | reverse complement strand
ACCGTGGAGCAACTGATGAACGATAACTCTCCCGAAGCCATAGCCCTTGCCGAGAAGTATCTGAAAGCCATGAAGCCATCATTGCATCCAGCCTGGGATGGGTATACGGCGAACAGGGGGATAAAGACCAGGCACTGACCTATCTGATACGCGCCGCCATCGGCGACATCCGTTCGGCAACGAAGGAGACGACCGCCCTGCGTGTACTGGCCGGACTGCTCTATGAGCGCGGCGACATCAACCGTGCCAACCGATACGTAAAATCGGCCCTGGAAGATGCCAACTTCTACAACGCCCGTCAGCGCAAGATAGAGATAGGCTCCATCCTGCCCATCATCGAGCAAGACCGCTTCGACATTGTAAAGAAGCAACGCAACGTACTCATCGGCGGCATTACGCTCTTCTCCATACTCTTCATTCTGCTTTTCACCGCCACCCTTATCATCTACAAGCAGATGAAGAAACTGCGCACCGCCCGGCAAACCATTGTGGAGCGCAACCAGCAGCTGCAACAGATCAACGAAGAGCTGTCCGAAGCCAACAACATCAAAGACGAATATATCGGCTATTCATTCTACCTGAACTCCGAGTATATCGGGAAGATGGAGAATCTCTACAAGATGATAAACCGCAAGATTGCCGCCAAGCAATTCGACGACCTGCGCACTTCGTTCAAAGAATCGACCCTGAACAATGAGCGGGATAATATGTACGCTTCCTTCGACGAAACATTCCTGAAGTTATTCCCCAATTTCATCACTGCCTATAACCAGTTATTCCCCCCGGGAGAAACCAACCGCAGCGAAAATAATTCCCTTACCCCGGAGATGCGTATCTTCGCCCTCATCCGCCTGGGTATATGCGAGAGCGAACGGATTGCCAAATTCCTCAATTACTCCGTCCACACTATCAATACTTACAAAACGCGGGTGAAGAACAAGTCGATTGTATCTAACGAACTTTTCGAGGCAAAGATTATGGAGATAGCATCCGTATCACCCGAAAGCTGATTCCGGACAAGTATTTTCCCCTGTCCGCCCCTCTTTTTCCTGTTATAAACGGTTATACTCCCGTTATACAACCGCGCCTTTTTGTTTTCAGATATTCACTGATTATGAGCATCTTAATCTTTGATAAGCGTAATAATCCGTTATACAAACCGTAGGTATTTTCCTTTTCTCTCCCCAAACCTATAGTTTTGCAATGTCAACCGGAAGAAACGGCTTCCATTGACCAATGCATTGTACAAGTTAACCTGATTTATTTACTTAAAACTACAACCTATGAAGGCATTCAAGACTATCCATGCTTTTCTATTGTTTTCGTTACTTGTCGGCGGACTGTGCTTCACAGCCTGCAACGGCACAGAAGACGGTTCTTATGTAGCTCCCATCACCCTGAGTGAGAAAATCAACGGCCAGTGGGTGCTCTCTTCCATTAAACAAGTAGATGAAATCGCCTCGAAGGACATTGAACTGACCGGGCAACTCGATTTCATGTCGTTCGGTATCGACCTGCAAGCCGATGCCGAGAACAACCCCACCACCTTCAGCGTGACGGGCAACGCCCCTGCCCTGCTACCCGCATCGGGCAACTGGGAAATGGAGCACCCCTTCACCAACTCCGACGGCACGCCTGCCCGGATATTCCTTTACTCCGGCGCCGACAAGAGCCAGAAGGCTGCGGTGCTGACCGTGACCGCTACTCCGGGAGCCAACCGCATCCTGGAATTCAAGCTGACCCGCAAGCAGAAAGGTCAGGCATTCGTTTCGTATATCTATAACCTGGTACCCGCTACCGCAAACCATTAAGGAGGACTGAATATGAAGAAGATTTTATCTCTTGCCATCGTGCTGATGTGCACACTGCTACCTGTAAAACTATGGGCGCAAGTAGAAGCCGGCTCTCCTTATAAGATATGGACAGACCCGGTAGTTTACCGTGCTTCCGACCAGGTGACCTGGTACTTCGACATGACCGACACCAAGTTCAAGGCCGGCGAAGACCTCTACCTCTGGAGTTGGGCGCCCAGCGAACCCGATGCAGGCAACTGGGACAACTCCTCGGACTTTGCCAAGCTGACCTACGTAGGCGATAACGTCTACGCCATGACCATGATTCCCGAGAAATACTACGGCGTGCCCGCAGCCGACATGAACGCCAACGACGACATCTTCTGGGGACGACTGAAAACCAAAACCGGCGATGCGCAGAGCGACGTGTTCCAGGTTTATTCCTCGCACGCCGAGTGGACTACGTTCACAGAAAGTGGCGAAGCCTGGAAGTCCTTCCCCGAGAAGTTCGGACTGAAAGACCCGTTCTCTCTCCTGGTGGACATCAACAAACTGGTATTTGCCGGAAAAGCCGGCGGACTGAACGATATCAGCTGGGAGTCCCTGCACTTCCATAGCGGACTGAACGACTGGAGCGTGTCCCAGGAAGCACAGATGTGGCTGCCGGAAATCGTAGAAAAGACCAAACTTACCCATGTAGAAGGCAGCATCTACCGCATGGACCTGGTTCCGATGCAATACTACGGCGTGGAAAGCGACTATGAGGCCGAGAACATCGCCTGGCTCATCACCACCCACAACCCCGACTGGGCAGGCACCAGCCCCGACGCCGTACTGAAAGCCGCTGCCGCCGCTCCCTATCCCGACCCGGCATTCTCCTTCTTCCCGCAGAAGTTCAGTGCACTGGACATCCTGACACTGACCCGCCAATACAACGGAAAGACCGACGGCGACCTGACCTACACCCTCACCGCCGGAGAGAAAACCATCACAGGCACACTGGCAGGCAACCGCGACAAGCGCGAAGCCGTGATTAACCTGGAAAAAGAACTGGCAGGCATGACCAGCCTCACCAAGATTCACCTGAAGATAACGAACAGCAACGACGTAACGGTAGTCGATACCGACCTTCCGCTTGTTCCGCTGTCGGAAATCACTTACGAATAATCAACTCTTCTAAATGGGAAAAGATATGAAAAACAAAACCATATATACCATTTGTTCCCTCTTCACGCTACTCGTACTATTGGGAACAAGCCAAAACCTGTTGGCACAAAACATCACAGCTACCGGTAAGGTAGTGGACAGAAACCAAGAACCGCTGATTGGCGCCAACGTAAAAGTAACGGGCACGCAAGGCGGAACCATCACCGGACTGGACGGAGACTTCACCCTGAGCTGCCCGCAAGGAAGCACCCTCGAAATCTCCTTCATCGGATTCATCACCCAGCAAGTGCCTGCCGGCAGAAACCTGACCATCACGATGCAGGAAGATGCCATCGCACTGGAAGAGACCGTCATCGTGGGCATCGGTTACGGAACCATGCGTAAGGGCGACCTTACCGGTTCCATCGCATCCGTCAGCGCCAAGGACATGAAACAGGGCGTCATCACCAGTGCCGAGCAACTGCTGCAAGGCAAGGTAGCGGGACTCTCCGTAGTACAAAGCTCCGGTGCGCCCGAAGCAGGTGCCAGCATCCGCCTTCGCGGTGGTACGTCGCTCTCCGCCAGCAACGGCCCGCTGATTGTAGTGGACGGCATCCCCGGAGTGGACATGAACTCCGTGCAACCCACCGAGATTCTCTCCATCGACGTGCTGAAGGATGCTTCGGCAGCCGCCATCTACGGTTCGCGCGGTGCCAACGGTGTCATCATCGTCACCACCAACCGCACTTCCACCGACACGGAGCAGAAGAGCATACAGTACAACGGCTATGTAGCCATCGGCCAGACCGCCAAGCACATGGACCTGCTTAGCGCCAACCAATGGAGAGCCTACGTACGCGACAACAACATAGGCAGCGCCATCGACTACGGTTACGACACCGACTGGCAGGACGAACTGGAACGCACCGCCATCTCGCACTCGCACAACGTATCCATCAGCAACTCAAAGAAGGAAAGCGGCTACCGCGCCTCTATCACTTACCAGGACAACCAGGGCGTCATCAAGCGCAATGACATGAACCGCCTGGCAGGCAGCCTCGCCGCCTATCAGACCGGATGGGACGGACGCCTGCGCATCGACGCCGGCATCAACGCCAACTTCGACAACTGGAACCCCATCGACACGCGTATCTTTGAGCGCATGGCGAACATGAACCCCACGTTCCCCGTCCGCAACCCCGACGGCAGCTTTGCCCAGATAGGCGGAACCAATACCGAGAACCCCGCGGAACTGAACACCAACCGCACCGACGACCGCAAGCGCCACCGCTTCCTGGGCTACGGAAAGGTAGAACTGGAACTGCTGAAAGGACTGAAGGGCGTAGCCAACGGCTCTTATGAATACCAATCCACCGAAGGCGGACTCTACAAGCCCACCTATGCACAGTTGGAAGGACAAAGCGAAAAGGGCTGGGGACAACGCACCCACGGCGAATACACCAACCAGCAACTGGAAGCCTACCTGAACTACGACGTAGAACTCGCCGAGATTCACCGGCTGAACCTGATGGGCGGTTACTCCTACCTGAAAACCACTGCCGAAGGCTTCGGCTCCACCCGCAGCGGCTTCGACACAGATGCTTTCGGCTACAACAACCTGGCTGCCGGCAGCGACTTCCGCGCCACGGACGTTTACTCCTACAAGAACGAATCGAAACTGATTTCCTTCTTCGGCCGTGTGAACTACAACCTGATGGGCAAATACATGCTGACCGCCACCGTCCGCCACGACGGTTCCAGCCGCTTCGGCGACAACCACAAGTGGGGTACCTTCCCTTCCGTCTCCCTGGCATGGCGCCTCAGCGACGAAGCCTTCATGCAAGGCGCGTCCGGCTGGCTGAACAACCTGAAACTGCGTGCAGGCTACGGTGTGACGGGTAACCAGAACGGTATAGAGCCCTATAAGTCGCTCGCCATCCTGAGCGCCGACGGAGCCAGCTACTACGATGCCACCACCGGCACCTGGAAGAAGAGCTACGTGCAGGCACAGAACACCAACCCCGACTTGAAGTGGGAATCTACCGCCCAACTGAACATCGGCGTGGACTTCGGCATACTGAACCGCATCAACGGTACCATCGAATACTATCACAAGAAGACCAGCGACCTGCTCTGGACCTACCCCGTTCCGCAGCCCCCGTACCTGGTGGGCACCATGCTTGCCAACGTGGGCGACCTGGTGAACCAGGGTCTGGAAGTAACCCTGAACGCCAACATCCTGCGCCAGCGAGACCTGACCCTGGATGCCAACGTCAGCTTCGCCTACAACAAACAGGAGATTACGAAACTCTCTAACGACACCTACCAGGCCGTGGGCCTGCAAGCCGGTTCGCTCCACGGACTGCGCGGCATGTCGGGACAATACTCGCAGATTATCAAAGAAGGTTATCCCGCAGGCGCTTTCTACGGACCTAAGTGCCAGGGCATCGACGCCGACGGCAAGTACATCATCAACCGCGACGAAGACGGCAAGCCCATCAACGAATACCTGGGCAGCGCCATGCCCAAGTTCAACCTCGGCGTAGGCATCAACATGACGTATAAGGCGTTCGACCTCGCCGTAGCCGGTTACGGAATGTTCGGTCAGAAGGTACTCAACGCCACCCGCATGGCCATGTTCGACCCCACCCGCCTGCCGGCACAGAACGTGCCCGACGACCTGCTGACCAGCGGCATCAAGGACGACCTCATCTTCTCCAGCTACTTCATCGAGAAGGGCGACTTCTTCCGCCTGCAATCCGTCACCCTGGGCTACACCCTGCCCGGCGTCAAGAAGATTGGGCTACAGAAAGTGCGCCTCTACCTCACGGGCGAGAATCTCTTCTGCCTGAGCGGATACAGCGGCATCGACCCCGAAGTCTCCATCCCCGACAACGTGCTCGACGGCCCCGGCATCGACTGGTTCAACAGCTACCCGCGCCCGCGCACTTACTCTATCGGCGTAAACATCTCGTTCTAAAAAACAACTCGTAATCAAAGAAACTATGAATAAGAAACTATCAACTCTGCTTATCTCTTCGCTCCTCTTCGGCGCATGTACCGACCTGGGCGAGACATTATACGACAAGGTATCCATGGACGACTACGGCAAGACTCCCGCCGAAGTGCAGACCATCGTTTCCGGAGCCTACGCCACCCTGCGCGGCTACGGCGCCGACACGCCCGAAGGCAACGGCGTGAACTGCTACCCCACCTGCGAATACGTGTTCTTCCTCGAAGAGTGCGCATCCGACGAAGCCTGCATCCCCACCCGCGGTACCGACTGGTACGACGGCGGACGCTACCAGCAAGTACAGTTCCACACCTGGGCGCCGGACAACCAGATGGTGCTGAGCGCCTGGCGCTACTCCTTCACCGGCGTGTCCAAGATTAACTCCATCATCTACCAGGTAGAGGCTTCCGAACTCTCCGACGAGGCCAAAGCCAGCGTCACCGCCGAGCTGCGCGGACTGCGCGCCTACTACTACTGGCAGCTGGTGGACAAGTTCGGCAACGTGCCCATCACCACCGACTTCACCGACACCGACCTGCCCACTACCTCGAGCCGCACGGAAGTCTTCAACTTCGTAGAGCAGGAACTGAAAGAGATTCTGCCCCTGCTGCCCACCGGCGTACAGTACGGCCGCTTCACGCAGAACGTGGGCTACACCCTGCTGGCACGCCTCTACCTCAACGCCGAAGTCTACACCGGCACCCCGCGCTGGCAGGACTGCCTCGACGCCTGCGAGAAGGTGACCGGCTACAGCCTCACCGCCTACTTCGACAACTTCGCCATTCAGAACGAGACGTCGCCCGAAATCATCTTCGCCATCCCCTACGACCACAAGCAAGGCACCGTGGGCAACTACCTGGCGTCCATGACCTACCATTACAACCAGAAGGTAGCCTTCGACCCCAACGGCGTTTACCAATGGTGCGGTAACGGCATCTGCGCCCAGCCCGGCGTCTACTCCTCGTTCGAGGCCACCGACGTACGCCGCCAGTCCCTGCTCATCGGTCAGCAGAAGAGCGCCAAAGACGGCAGCGACGTGCTGATGGACAACGGCGAACCGCTGAACTACACCGAAGAGATAGAAGACTACACCAACGCCCTGCAAAACGAAGGCGCCCGCCTCGACAAGTACGCCTGGGCGCCCAACGACGCCTGGGAGCGCGACAACGACTGGGTGCTGATGCGCTACGCCGAAATCCTGATGATGCAGGCCGAGTGCAACTTCCGCCTGGGCTATCCCGATGCAGGCCTGCCCTTCATCAACCAGGTACGTACCCGCTCCGGCGTGGCTGCGCTGACCTCGCTCACCGAAGAGGCGCTGGACAAGGAATGGTTGCGCGAGTTTGTATTCGAAGGCATGCGCCGCACGGTCAACATCCGCTTCGGTACCTTCTTCAAGGAATGGTGGCAGAAGGGCGCCGACCCGGCAGACAAGCACACTGGCCTCTTCCCTATTCCGAAGGAAGAACGGGATAAGAATCCGGGACTGGCACAGAATCCGGGATACTAATAAGAAGTTCCGGTGCCGGCGCCTGATGTTCTGAGGACATCCTATAGAGTTCCAATTGTTCCCACGGTTTGGAACTGGGAGTTTCAAGTAATGAAACTCTCAGTTTCCTATAATGAAACCGGTAGTTTCCTATAATGAAACTGAGAGTTTCCTACGTTGAAACTGAAGGTTCCCCGTGTTGAAACTGAGAACATCCTGCGTCGGCACCGATTCAAACAAATAAGTAGCTTAATACATCCTCATAATGAAATCATCCATGTACAGCCTTTTACTGGCAATCTTCTTACTGGCAGGCACCGCCTGCGGCAGTGGGAACGACAATTCCGGCGGCGACGGTGGCGGCGGCGGCGGCAAAGAACTGCCCGGCGCCCTCGACCCCGCCCCGGTTGTCAAGACCAATCCTATGAAAATATACGCCCACTACATGCCCTGGTTCGAGACTCCCGAAACCTCTGCCGACAAGAAGTGGGGGCAGCACTGGACCATGGCCACCTGCAACCCCGACCAGCAGGACGCCAACGGCCGGCGGCAGATAGCCTCGCACTACTACCCCCTCATCGGCCCCTACGCCTCGAGCGACGCCACAGTGCTGAACTATCACCTGCTGCTGATGAAGTACTCCGGCCTGGACGGCATCATGATAGACTGGTACGGCACGCAGGACAAGTACGACTACGCCGCCAACCGCCGCAACACCGAAGAAGTGGTGAAAGCCGCCGACCGCGTCGGCCTGCAATTCGCCATTGTCTACGAAGACCAGACGCTCTCCGAATTGCCCGCTGGCAGCTCCCGCGTAGTACAAGCCACCCGCGATATGCAGTACCTGCAAAGCAACTTCTTCGGCAAGGCGGGCTATGCCAAAGCCGACGGCAAGCCCCTGCTCCTCGTCTTCGGCCCGCAAGCCATCACCGCGCCCGGCGACTGGACGAAAGTTTTCGGCAACCTGTCCTCGAAGCCCACCTTCGTGGTGCTGAACAGCCATCTGCACCTTGCCAATAATGCCAGCGACAAGAACGCTGCCGGCGAGTACCTGTGGGTGAATCCCGATCCCGCCACCTATTATGCCAAGTCCGCCGACATGGGCCTCTGCATAGGCGGTGCCATGCCCGGCTTCTACGACTACTACAAGCAGGGCGGATGGGGTACCGGCTACACCACCTACGATGCCGAGGGCGGCGCCCTCTTCGACCGCCAACTCGCCGCCGCCAAGACCGCCGGACTGGAATATCTGCAAATCAGCACCTGGAACGACTTCGGCGAAGGCACCACCATAGAGCCTGCCGAAGAATACGGCTACAGCTACCTCACCAAGCTGCAACAGTTCTCCGGGACTTCCTACAACGAGCAGGCGCTGAAACAAATCCACCGCTGGTACACGCTGAAGCAGCAATATGCCGGCGACAAAGGCGACGCGGCGAAGTATCTGTCGCAAGCCTTTTACTATTTCATCGCCCTGCAACCGGACAAGGCGGAAGAAATGATGAACGAAGTAAAATAACTCATAACCCAATAGGTAAATGATAAATTACGGTGTACACTGATATATATTTTTGCTCACGGAGCACACGGAACACACGGATAGCACGGATTTCTTATATCTCTCTGTTATCAGTGTACTCCGTACCTGAAATCTTATCCGTGAAGTCCGTGTGTTACGTGTGATTCGTGAGCAAAAAGAATTCTCATTTATCAAACTAATAACAAATAATTGCATGAATAAACTGAAACAATTAACCGCCACTTGCCTCTGCGCCCTGTTACTCGCGGCTTGTACCGGCGGAACGGTAGAAACCTTGCAGTCACCCGACGGACAACTCAGCCTGACAGCCGGAGTGAAGGACGGCCGTCCCTACTACTCGCTGGCGCAAGGCACAGAAACCCTTATCAACCCTTCCGCCCTCGGCTTCATCCTCGAAGACGGCCCGCTGGACAGTAACTTCCGCCTGAAAGATGTACGCCGCGACTCCTTCGACGAAACCTGGGCGCAACCCTGGGGAGAAGATATAGAAGTACGCAACCATTACAACGAACTCACCCTCGACCTGGAAGAACGGGACGGACTGAAGCGCCAACTCAGCATTGTCTTCCGCCTCTTCGACGACGGACTGGGATTCCGCTACGTCTTTCCCGAACAGGAGAATCTGAAACAGTTCGTCATCATGGACGAAATGACCGAATACGCCTTCCCCTGGGATGCCAAAACGTGGTCTATCCCCACCAACGGCACCAAGTACTACGAAGCGCTCTACACCGCCGCCCCGCTCAGCCGGAAGGATACCATCTCCACCCCCGCCACCCTCGAAGTGCGGGACGACCTCTACTTGACGCTGCACGAAGCCAATCTGACGGACTATGCCAGTCTGAACCTGACGCCCCGAACCAACGGACAGGAAGAAAGCGTGACGCTCCGCGCCGCCCTCACCCCCTGGAGCACAGGCGAGAAAGTATTTGCCCACGCCCCCTTCGCCACACCCTGGCGCACGGTCATCGTCGGCCATAAGCCCGGCGACCTCATCCTCTCGCGACTGATGCTGAACCTGAACGAGCCCTGCAAACTGGAAGACACTTCCTGGATAGAACCGGGACGATACGTCGGCATCTGGTGGGGAATGCACATGGAAGCCTATACCTGGGCGCAAGGCCCCAAGCACGGAGCCAACACCGCCAACACCATGCGCTACATCGACTTTGCCGCCAAGCATGGCTTCAACGGCGTACTTGTCGAAGGCTGGAACTACGGTTGGGACGGCGACTGGACGGAGAACGGCGATGCCTTCAGCTTCACCAAGCCCTATCCCGACTACGACCTGAAGCGGCTTGCCGACTATGCCCGCCAGAAGGGAGTACGCCTCATCGGTCATAACGAAACCGGCGGAGCCGCCACCAACTACGAGCAGCAGTTGGACAGCGCCTACGCCCTCTACCGCTCGCTCGGCATCCATGCCGTAAAGACGGGATACGTCAACCCGATGCTCGACCACAAAGAGCTGCAACACAGCCAGTACGGCGTGCGCCACTACCGCAAGGTCATCGAAACCGCCGCCCGCTACGGCATCATGATTGACAACCACGAACCCGCCATGCCCACCGGCTTGCAGCGCACCTATCCCAACCTGATGACTCAGGAAGGCGTGCGCGGACAGGAGTACAACGCCTGGAGTCCCGACGGCGGCAATCCGCCCGAACATACCTGCATTCTCCCCTTCACCCGTGGGCTGGCTGGGCCGATGGACTTTACGCCCGGCATCTTCAACTTCAAGAACCCGGTTTACCCCGGCACGCATCCGCAGACTACCATTGCCAAGCAGTTGGCGCTGTACGTCGTGCTGTTCAGCCCCTTGCAGATGGCAGCGGATATGATAGAGAATTACGAGAACCAACCCGCCTTCTCGTTCATCACCTCTTGCCCCACAACCTGGGCAAAGACCGTGATACCCAGCGCCAAGATAGGCGACTACGTCACCATCGCCCGCAAAGACCGCAGCAGCGACAACTGGTTCGTAGGCAGCATCACCAATGCCGAAGCCCGCAACCTGACGCTGCCGCTCGACTTCCTGGACAAGGACGCCAGCTACAAAGCCACCATCTATGAAGACGGAGAGGGCGCGGACTACAAAAGCAATCCATATCCCGTAAAGATAACCGAAGAAGAAGTAACGGCAGACAGCATACTGACGCTACAGTTGGCACCCGGCGGCGGCACTGCCATACGTATCGAAAAGATGTAAAAGGGAGAAAGGTTGCAGGATAACCGACTATCTACCGTGAACAGTAAGGTCCCACCCGTTGCCAACAGGATGGGACCTTATTTATTGCAGACAGAAAGTTAAGTTCGCAACGCCACTATGCCAGCAGATGATACACTCCACCTACCATTGCCTTCACCACTCCCTTCATCTCCATTTCAAAAAGCAGCGCACTCATGCGGTTTACCGGAATATCGGCTTCCACTACCAACGTATTAATATGTAAATCTCCCTGACGGGTGAAGATACGGACGATGAGTTCTTCTTCTTCCGTCAACTCGGGGAAGAGGTTGCGCTGGATGCCTGCCTGCTTGGCGGGTTGTTCCGGCTCCACCCAACCCATGATCCGCACAAAGTCTTCGGCACTTTGGATGAGGGCGGCTTTGTTGTCGCGTATCAGTTGGTTGCAGCCGATGGAAGAAGCATCCGTTACGCGACCGGGCACGGCAAAGCAATCGCGGTGATAGCCTTCCGCCAGTTCGGCGGTAATAAGGGAACCGCCTTTGGCGGCGGATTCTACTACGATGGTGGCATCGCTCATGCCCGCCACGATGCGGTTGCGGCTGACGAAGTTGTGCTTGTCCGGATTGGTTTCAGTCAGAAACTCGGTGAGCAGGCCGCCGGTTACCAGCATATCGATGGCAGTCTTCCGGTGAACATAAGGGTAAATGCGGTCCAGCCCGTGGGCAAGGACGGCAACGGTAGAGAGGCGGTTTGCCAATGCGGCGCGATGGGCATGGATGTCGATACCGTAAGCCAGCCCGCTCACTACAAGCACATCGGGGCAAAGAGCGGACAAGTCGCGCAGGAAGTCGGCACAGAACTGCTTGCCGTAGTCCGTAGCGCGGCGGGTACCTACCATGTTGATGACGCGCAGGCGGTTGAAGTCGGTGTTTCCCTTAAAGAAAAGCACTACCGGAGCATCCTCACACTCGCGCAGGCGAGAGGGGTAAGCCTCATCTTTCAGGGTAAGACAGGAGAGACGGTTCTTCTCCACAAACTCCACCTCGCGCTCGGCGCGCAGGAAGGCAGCGGGGCAATCGAGTGCCGACACTACCGAAGAGGAGATGCCGGGGAGAAGTTCGGGAAGTTCTGCCCGCCGGTGGAACACTTCGGCGGCACTGCCCATGCCGTCTATTAAACGTTTTGCCCCGATATGTCCTATACCGGGGCAAAGCATGAGGGCTATACTGCAAATGCGTTCGTCGCTATTCATGGTTCAGGTAGGGTGCAAAGACTTTATCAAACAGTTCGCTGTCGCTCAGACGTCCATTCACCACACAAACAGTTTCTACAACTCCTTTCAGGGAGAGCTTAAGTTGACAAGGAGACGAGGAAGTAAGTTGACGAGGCTCCTCCTTGTCCCCTTGTCCCCTCGTCTCCTTGTCAACTTTAAAGATGTCCTGATAGAAAACGTACTTGATGCCTTCTTTCTTCATATAGAGCTTGGAGATAAACTCATCGCCACTCTTCAGCGGTGTCTTGAATGCCATACTGATGCGTGCCACCACCGGGTCTACTCCCTGCTCGTGGAGCGCTGCGAAGCTGACGCCCGTAGATAAGAGGAACTCATGGCGCGTATGTTCCAGGTAATGCTGATAGTTGGCGTTGTTGACGATGCCTTGCAGGTCGCACTCGTAGTCGCGCACCTTCATCGTCAGTTCATAAATGTAGTCCATATCACTTTATTATCGATTTAACCTCGCTTTTGTTCTACGTCCAGCCCCTTGAACTTCTTCAGTTCTTCCACGGAGACCAGCTTGTAGAGTTTGTCGCTTGGGCGTATTTTAACCGATTTCATCGAGAAGTGTTGCCCTTTCTTCACCGTCGGCACAGGCTTCAAATCGACACGCGCCTCTTCCAAAGTCAGGAACTCGGCACCTGTCGTAGGACCTGTTATCAGCAGCTTGTCGCCTACGTTGACTTCGGCAGCCTCTACCAGGAATTCAGCCACGCCGATGTTGGAGAAGTAGCGGATGCCCTTGCCCACGTATATCTTGCGTTCCGTAGCGGCGGAGCCGTAGTTCTTCGTCCACTCTCCGAGGCGCTGCCCCAGGTAGTAGCCGTCCCAGAAGCCGCGGTTGAACACGGTTTTCAGGCGCTCGTCCCATGCTGCAATCTTCTCGTCGGTGAATGTATCGTCCAGGTAGGAACGGATGGCCTCTTTATAGCACTCCACCACTGTGCGCACGTACTCGGGGCCGCGGGCACGCCCCTCGATCTTGAACACGCGTACGCCTGCATCCATCATCTTGTTCATAAAATGGATGGTCTTCAGGTCTTTGGGCGACATGATGTATTGGTTGTCTACTTCGAGCTCCACATCCGTCTCCTTGTCGCGCACGGTGTAGGAGCGGCGGCACACTTGCATACAAGCGCCCCGGTTGGCGGAGTGGTTCATCTCGTGCAGGGAGAGATAGCACTTGCCGGACACGGCCATGCAGAGCGCCCCGTGGCAGAACATCTCGATGCGTATCTGCTGCCCGTTCGGTCCGCAGATATTCTCCTCGCAGATGTGGCGGTAGATTTCCGCTACCTGTTCCAGGTTCAACTCGCGTGCCAGTACCACTACATCGGCAAACTGGGCATAGAAGCGCAGGGCTTCTACGTTGGATATATTCAATTGCGTACTGAGGTGTACTTCCTGGCCTATCTGCCGCGCGTAGCTCATCACTGCCACATCCGCCGCAATCACAGCGGAAATGCCCGCAGCCTTTGCCGCATCGATAATGGTACGCATCAGCGCAATGTCCTGGTCGTATATGATAGTATTGACAGTGAGATAGCTTTTCATGCCGTGCTCGTCGCACGTCTGGGCAATCTCCCGCAAATCATCAATCGTGAAGGTATTTGCGGAACGGGCGCGCATGTTCAGGTTCTCAATGCCGAAATAGATGGAATCGGCACCTGCCTGGATGGCTGCTGCGAGTGATTCGCGCGAGCCGACGGGTGCCATGATTTCAAAATCTTTTAAGTTCATAGCCGATTAATGAAGAAGTATATAAAGAAGTTATCGCTAAAGAATCATTTATTTGCTCTGCCCCTGCAATTCCTGTTGAAGCTCGTTGGCAATCTCCATTCCCAGCTTCTGTCCTACCTGCATACCTTCGCTCATCATGGCAGGGGTAGAGGCGGCGAGTTTCTTTCCGGCAGGCGATTCATAGAAAGCAACCACTTTCTTCAGGTCGTCCAGTGTCAGGTACTTCTGGTAGATAGGGGCGTAGAGTTCCGTCAGTCTGCTGCCGAACTTGGCTTCCCATTTCTTCTGAAAGCCATCCCAGAAAGAAGCGTCCAACGAAGGCGACTGTTGCTTGAACATAGCTATCATCTGCGGTATCATTGCCTTGACCGAGGCTACAGAGCCGGATAATTCCAACATCTTTCCCAATGTTGCCTTGTACTCGTCATTCGGAGTTTGCGCCAAAGCCGAAGGTGCAGCAGCAAACAACATAGCCACACACATTACTATCAAAACCAAACCTTTTTTCATAATTCCATATTAGTTAAATAAATAATGATACAAAGGTAGGCTTTTTTTGCAGCAAAGCGCTCTTTTTTCCGTACTTTTGCACGAAACTGACAGACACTGGCCCTTCTCCTGACAGACACCAGTGCCTGTTGTGAAGGACACCAGTGTTTGTCGCGACAGACACCAGTGTTTGTCACGAAGAACACCAGTGTCTGTCAGGCTGAATTTAACCGTATGAAAATCAAAGACATAGAACTGGGGGCGCACCCCGTACTTTTAGCTCCGATGGAAGACGTCACCGACCCTGCTTTCCGCCTGATGTGCAAACAGTTTGGTGCGGACATGGTATATACGGAATTCGTATCTGCCGACGCTCTGATACGCTCCGTCAGCAAAACGGAGCAGAAGCTGAAAATAAGCGATGCGGAGCGTCCCGTAGCCATACAGATATACGGCAAAGACACCGAAACAATGGTAGAAGCCGCCCGCATTGTGGAACAGGCGCAGCCCGATATTCTCGACATCAACTTCGGCTGTCCCGTGAAGCGCGTAGCAGGCAAAGGTGCCGGTGCAGGTATGCTACAGAATATTCCGCTGATGCTGGAAATCACCCGCGCCGTAGTGGATGCCGTGAAAATCCCCGTCACCGTCAAAACCCGCCTCGGCTGGGATGCCAACAATAAAATCATTGTAGACCTTGCCGAACAGTTGCAGGATTGCGGCATTGCCGCCCTCACCATCCACGGCCGCACCCGTGCACAGATGTACACCGGCGAAGCGGACTGGACGCTTATCGGCGAAGTAAAAAAGAACCCGCGCATGCACATCCCCATCATCGGCAACGGCGACATCACCACTCCCCAACGTGCCCGTGAGTGCTTCGACCTCTACGGGATAGATGCCATAATGATAGGTCGTGCCAGCTTCGGCCGCCCGTGGATATTCAAGGAAGTGAAGCATTATCTGGAAACCGGCGAAGAACTCCCCCCACTCAGCAGCGAATGGCGATTGAATGTATTACGGCAGGAAGTGGCGGACAGCGTCAACCTGCTGGACGAGCGCAGAGGCATTCTGCACGTACGCCGCCACTTGGCAGCAAGTCCGCTGTTCAAAGGCATCCCCAACTTCAGGGAAACAAGAATAGCTATGCTTCGGGCAGAGACAAAAGAAGAGTTGTACCGTATCTTTGACGAAATCGAGCCGCTGCTTACTTAAACATCGGCTTTGCAAACCAACGCTTGAACATCCACGTAGCTACTATATAGAACAGGAAAGCGGAGAGGAAACCTGCAATAGCATCAATCAGGTAATGGGCCTGGATGTAGACCGTAGCACCGCACAGCAACAGATAGAAAGGGAAAAGACAAGTGAATAACCGTCGGTCGCCACGCCACGCCATAATCATCAGGATAGTGGATATGCCGACGTGCGAACTGGGAAAAGCCGCCGTAGGACGCTCACCCACCTGCTGGGAGCCCTCGACCAGGTTATAGAAGAAACCATGCTCATATCCGGGGCCCGGGAGAAGTTCCTGGTGATGATGGAAATAATCGCCGATAGAAGGGAATATGCCCCGCGCCACGTTATCGTCGCCAATGGCAGGGAAGTAGAATTGCGGTCCGGCAACCGGAACGAAAATATAAATCAGATAATAGATGAAGAAAGCGGTGACAATGACGAACGACACCTTCTCGAACAACTCGAAACGGCAGAAGAAGTACCACAGCACCACCACCAGAATCATCGGATAATAGGAAAAGTACCCCATATTGAACGGCTCGCTCACCCACATCTGCGGGAACTTGGCACAGAACCACACAGCCGGTTGCCCCCCGAAAATCCATTGCTCTGCCGAAGCAAACACGTGGTCGAGATTGGGGAATATGCGGTTGAACTCGAATGTATCGGGATACCAATAAGAAAGCAGTGACATCTGAATGCCGATACGGACAAAAGCGGAAAACTTGCAAGGTGCCAGGCGGTAGAGATACATCAGCAAGAAAGTCATAGCCGCAATCATGGCACGGTCAATGAGCATCTGCACCGGGTGATCCATTTCCTGAAAAAGAAACAGAATGAGAATCGAAGTCAACAAATTATATATAAGTGTTATCTTCTCAACTTCAAATAACCCCTTCCGGGTTTCTACCTTTTTAAATAAATCTAAAGCCATC
>ENA-UEQB01001803-UEQB01001803.1-human-gut-metagenome-genome-assembly--contig:-NODE-1803-length-17070-cov-6.028894_pt1 | contig 17070 bp, 16 predicted proteins | sample MGYA00242901_ERZ507918 | MGnify/ENA primary metagenome ERZ507918 (study PRJEB26167, sample SAMN06115405) | human gut metagenome | host: Homo sapiens | place: China:Sichuan | collected 2016-04-06... | reverse complement strand
GATAAATACTGGGGGTATGGCTGTTTTTTGCTCTATAAAGTGTCAAAGATGGGATTTTAATCCATTTTAATCGGGATATTTGATCAAATCGTATAATTTTCCGTAGTTTCATAAATCCCTGATGCCTTCAAGATGCATCCCGAGGTGTATGTATTTATCGCATTTTGACTTTGCATCTGTCTCCAGAATCACCGGAACCTTCAGACGGTTACCTTCTGCATAGGCAAGTTCCATCACGCTCCTCATATAGCCCTGCCCCTGAAATTCTTCCGGTACACAGACCATGCCGACGAAGATGCAGGGCTTTTTCGCTTTTTTCATCCGATCCTCCAAAGAGGTTCCGCCCTTCGAGATAGCAACTCCCATACGGAAGATCTCCTTCAGGCTCATAGAATGGAAAAGAGCCTTTACAAGTTCCATGCTCGCTCCAAAGCCCAGCTTCTGTCCCGGCAACTTATAGGCGATATAGCCCCTACCAGGCTCACGGATGCCATAAAGCATACCGCCAGCAAATGCCATCCGCACATATCCGGCGATATAGTCTGCCACCGCATCTTTACTGCGGAAAAAGGAATCCATGCCGATTTCCTCTCCATAATCATAATAGCCAAAGGCATGACCGATCTGATCAGGTATCTGTGCATCTAAATCTGTTACCCTCATAATATTCTCCCTCCGAATGGTCATTCAGTGTGTGTTATGTAGAAAACGCAAGGTTAGCATACGCTAACTGATAATATAGTACCATATCTTACGCGATATGAAAATACATTTCCGAGGGAAAATTTATGCAGAAGACTTCGTTTCAGGCGTTGTTCCGGTCGTGGCTGTTATCATACAGAGCCTGAATATCAGCGGGAAGTTTATCCGGAAGCATGGCGTGAATTTCGTCTTCGTTGCCGTCCTCCATGGCCTTTTCGTAATACCAGCATTTGAATTTCAGCATATCCAGAGTTTTTTCCAACTGCTTCATTTCTTCTTCCACAGCCGCTTTTCTGGCTTCGAACATCGCCTTGCGGTTCGGATAAGTGGAAGGCCCTTCCTCTACCCATTCAAAAAACTGTCGTATGTCCTTGATCTCCAGACCGGAGCGCTTCAGACATTCGATCATACGGATGGCATCCAGTTCTGCCTGACTGAACCGCCGGATTCCGGACTGCTTCTCCAGATTCGGGAAAAATCCCTCTTTATCATAATATCTTAAAGTGGAAATCGGTAAATTTGTCATTGCGGAAACTTGTCCGATACTATACATATATAATCCTCCTTGTTTTTGCAAAGCAAAAATCCGAGCTTCATGTCGAGGAGAGGATTTCGTCTCCCTGCATAAAATTATCTAAAGCTGACTTTAGGTATTACTGCTGCTATTATAAAGTGGCAATATGCAAAAAACAAGAGTTTTGTACTATAAAGTTTCCCCCGGGCTGTGTCGATATTATTTATATAGGAAAATACAGACACCATGGATGGAGAAAAAGCTACGGATGGCGGCCTTGAGAGAGGCAGCCATCCGTTTTTTGCGGCAGTAATCGCTGTCGGAGAGGGAGATATTATGGCAATTACAGGAATCGGCTATGGAAGGACTTTCGTGTATGAGACACAGAAGAGAGTGAATGAGGGAGTTTTGCAGAGTACGTCAGATGCGGAAAATCGTTTTGCGGAAAACCTGGAGGCTGCGGAGGAAAATGACAAGGCACTGGCGCCGGTGACGCGGGGGGTGCGGCTGAACCATCGTATCGAAGGCAAGGATAAGGTGCCTTATGGGGAGATGGCGGAGAACGGTGTTATCGAATATGAAGGTGTGGTCTTTGTCTGTGACTATGATCATAACCGTCTGACCCTGGGGGATACTTCGAATGAGAAAAACTGTATCAACATTCCGCTGTCCGGCGGTGGAAGCCTGCTGGTTAACCGGAATAACATCGATGCCCTGTCCAAGGCCATCGGCATGTTCAGCCCGGAGGATGTGAACCGGATCCTGCGTGCACTGGCACAGGATAAGAAGATACGGGAGATGGAGAAAGAACTGGATGATATGGAGAACGGTGACAATGTAGACAGCAACGAGGAAACTTCGGAGACGCCCGATGCGGACAAAGCAGCGGAAACGGACCCGGCCGGAACCGCCGGAGAACCGGAAAAAGAGGATCTGAGTCTCATGGAGCAGATCCGCGAGAAAATGCAGGAGATCTACGACAAGCTTCAGAACGGCGATACAGAGACGAAATTCATGATCGGCAATCAGGAATTCAGCATCAAAGAATGGGACAGTTTTCTGGAGAAGTTCGACAGCGTACAGGATGCAATCCGGGAGGCACTGGAAGAGAAAATCGAAAAACAGACGGAAGAACATTTCGAAGAGGAAGACTTAGAGGAGACTGCCGATAAGAAACCCGATGTCAATCCGGATTTTTCCGATATTCCCGAGGAGACTTTCCGTAAACTTTTTTGAACAGATCCTTGAAATAATTGCTGTCGTTGAAGCCGTATTCCAGAGCAATATCCGTGATGGAACTGTTGGTGGTAAGAAGCGCCGTCTGGGCGTGTTTGAGCCGTACATAGTTTAAATATTCCTTGAAGCCCATGCCGGTGATCAATTTGAATTTCTTGCTGAAATAAGTGGGGCTTAGGGAAGCCACGGAGGAGACTTCCTCCAGTGTCAGGGGCTTGCGGAAGTTGTTGTAAATGTATCTTGTGGCAAGCAGGATGTCCGCATCCCGGGAGTTCAGCAGATCCGGTTCCTTTTCATTCATGACGGAATGCCGCATCAGCATGAGCAGAAGCTCTTCCAGATAGCAACGCTCAAAATGTTCGGAGTATTGGTCGAAGCGGGAATTCTCGGTGAGCATCCGGGTCAGCAGAGAGTGCAGATATTCCTGGTATACCGTAGCAACGCTGCCCATGAAGGAATGCAGCTGTAGCCCCTGCCCGGATATGGAAGTGAGGCTGTCGGCAGACCGGTCCGATAAATGCAGATATTCTTCTTTGAAATAGATCATTACGATCTCGCAGACCTCTCCGGCGGAATACAGAGAGTGATGCAGTTCTCCCGGAGCGATGAAGACCAGATCTCCGGCTTCCATCTGATAGACCGTATCTTTTAACAGGAAACGGCAGCTTCCCGACCAGAGATAAAAAATTTCATAAAAGCTGTGATAATGATCGGGCTGCAGGGGAGAAAAATCACCTCTGCGGCCTTTTTCCACGATGATCCGGTCAATATCCTTTCTGCCGCGTCTGCCTTTTTTCGTTGTGATATCCATAGCTGCTCCTTCACTTTTTAAATCTACTGACATTGATACAGTCAGAATACCACAAAAAAACAGTGTTTTCAACACAAACAAGCTATAAAAACAGCAGTAAATATAAATAAATTACGCTATTATAATAACTGAAAAAGGAACCCGCCTCTTTCAAAAATACTTTTCTCTCTATCCCCCTCGGTACACTCCCCCCTCGCCGAGGGGAATTTTTTGCGCAAAAATCACAGAAAACAGGCAGTCTCGTTACAATGGATTGCGCATTTTCCAAAGGATTGTTACCATAAGGGTACAGATAGGCCGGCATACGGTGCTAAAGCAAAGGTGCTAAAGCAAAGGTGCTAAAGCAAAGGTGCTAAAGCACCTAGAGTTTGCAGAGTACAGAAAGGTATAGGGATTAGTATGGATAAAAAGAAAACGGGCAATCTGATCCGGGAAGCCAGACAATGCAAAAATTATACCCAGAGTGAACTGGGAAGGATGTTAGGGGTGACCAACAAAGCGGTATCCCGGTGGGAGAATGGAGAAAGTTTTCCGGATATCGGCGTATTGGAGTCCCTGTCTCATCTGTTGGAACTGCCGATTCAGGACATTGTGACCGGAGAGCGGGCGGGAGACCGGGAGGAGGCTGTGACGGAAGTCGTGAGACTGGCAAAGCTCCAGGAGCAGCGGAAACGTGAAAAGAGGATCCTGTATCTGATCGTGCTGGGGCTTTTGATCTATCACTGTGTCATCGGGATCCGTTTATTTTCCGGAAGAGGGTTGTTTGGGGGAAGAGATATTGCCTGCCTGGTGGCCGGAATCTCCATGGCGGGGACGCTGACGATGCTGGGGCTTGTATACCGGTATTTCGGAAAGGAAGAGGATGTGAAAATGATTCCCTCCAGTCAATTAAGCAGAGGACTTGGAATAGCATCCCTTGCGATGCTATTATGGAGTGTTGGAATCATGTATTTAAGCTTCGGAATGGTCCGGGCAGGAAGTGTTCCCCTTGGTATGGAACTCAGCTCCCTGGGACCGTTTTTGAACAATCAGCTTTGTGTGGGCTATGCCCTGAATGTAATATTTCTGGCAGTGGAAATGTACCGTCTGCTCATGGAGCGGACGGTACTGCATCCGGGATGTGTGATCTCACCGGCGGTCATCTATCTGGATTTCTTTTACATAGACATCCTGGGCCGGATGGATACCCTGGACAGCGTCTGGAAGGCACTGGACAGAGGGACGGTACTCATTTTGCTAGAGGCAGTGTTGGGAATTGTATTTCTGTTTATACAGTCCCACCGTTCTCGTTCTCACGCATCCGATAGCCCACACCAATCTCAGTGAAGACATACTGGGGCTGGGCAGGATTCTGTTCCAGCTTCCTGCGGATGTTGGCCATGTTGACTCTAAGGATCTGGTTGTTATTGTCCATGTAGGGGCCCCAGATGGCATTCATGATGTAACTGTAGGTCAGGACTCTGCCGGAATTCTCTGCTAAAAGTGTGAGCAGCTGGTACTCAATCTGGGTCAGATGCACCTCTTCACCCCGCAGGCGGATCAGTCGTTTCTCGAAATCAATCTCCAGATCCAGTGCCTTATATACATGACCGGGAGTCTGGGCGTGGCTGTGCCGCAGAGAAGTGCGGATCCTTGCCATGAGCTCGCCGGTGCCGAAAGGTTTTGTGATATAATCATCCGCCCCCAGATCCAGAGCGGAGACCTTCTCCTGCTCCTTGGTGCGGGCAGATATGATGATCACCGGAACATCGCTCCAGGAACGGAGTTTCTGTAATACCTCCAGCCCGTCCATGTCCGGCAGCCCTAAATCTAACAGGATCACATTGGGGCAGAAAGAAGTGCTGAGACTCAGTCCCTCTCTGCCGTTTAAGGCGTGCATGATCTTGTAGCCTTCTCGGTCCATGGTAGCGGTAATGAAATTACTGATACTTCTATCATCTTCGATTAAGAGAACTTTGATCTTATTCATATCTGTGATCCATATCCTTTCCGGTATTTTCAACAGTTCTATCGTATGTGGCTGAGTATACTTATTTTTCCGTAGCGCTAGCTCCAGCCTTGGGAAGTGTGAAACAGAATTCCGCGCCATCCGCATGATTCCTGCCACTCAGCGTTCCGTGATGGGCGGTGATGATGGTCTTGCAGATGGACAGACCGATACCCATGCCTTTGCGGGAATCCGAGCTCCGGGAATTGTTGTAGGTACCCGTCTCGAACAGATTCTGTAATTTTTCTTCCGACAGTCCTTTTCCGTAGTCTCTCACAATAAAAGAGACATGCTCCGGATGATCCTCCACGATGAAATCAATGGGCAGGATACTTCCGGAATGAACGATGGCATTTTCCAGCAGATTGATGGTGACCTGCTCAATCAGCACCGCATCCATGGGTATCATCAGAAATTCCTCGGGGATCTTGACCCGGATGGCGGCATCGGGATAGCGTTTTTTCAGCTTCTCCAAAGCTTCTCCCACCACTTCCTCCACCGGCTCCTCTGTGGTATTGATGCTTAAGCTGTCTCCCTGGATACGGGTGACGGACAGCAGATTTTCCACCATATTCAACAGCCAGTTGGAATCCTCGTAGATATTGGTCATGATCGTACGCTGTTCGGTGGAGCTTAGATCGTTCTGACTTTCCAGAAACAGGGAGCTGTTGCCGATGATGCCGGTGAGCGGCGTGCGCAGATCGTGGGAGATGGCGCGCAGAAGATTCGCACGCATCTTTTCCATTTCGGCCTCTGCCAGCCGCTTTTCCCGCTCTGCGATCATCTCGGACTGGATGGTCATATGAGAGGTCATGGTACACAGGATCAGAGTGATCCCACTCATCAGCAGGAAAGTGATAGGGTAGCCGGTCAGTGTGAAATTAAGCTTATAATATGGATAGGTGAACAGATAATTGATCGCTATTACGGAAAAAAGGGTGCAGGCAATGCCGTAGCCGTAGCCCACCGTCCATCTGGCGATGATCACCAGTGCCAGAATGTAGAACAGTGCTACATTGGCATGGTTGTCCGGGACAATATGCTGATATAAAAAAGAGGCAAGTGTGGCGCACAGCATGCAGGCAGCACAGATCAGGATACTGATGGCGTGCCTGGTAAAGGGTGGTTTTAAGCGGAAGCTTTTCCGCGGAGATTTTTTATCGGAAAATGATCGGAACACGGTGTGATCCTCCATGAAATATTGTTAGTTGTTTTGTAAATTTATTATAACTATAGTACCATTACTTTGCAATGCAAGGTGTAAAGAAGTAGTTAAGGATATATGAAAACCGGAATATTTTTCCCTAAAGCTGTGGCAAAAGGCAGGCAGGTATCCTCCGGAAAAGCTAAGACACAAAAAATAGGAACATATACTTTCGTTAGGTTGACATCAGGAAAAACATTAGATTAAAATGTAGTATGGCGGCGGTCCTGAAAGGGCGGACCGTCTATGTGGACAAGAGAGGAATAGGTTATGTTTCTGACAGGATTGGCACTATTGCCGGCCATCGCACTGGTGGTATGGATCTATAGACAGGATAAGGTGGAGAAGGAGCCGAGGGGATTATTGTGGAAGATTTTCCTGTTCGGCGTGTTGTCCGTGATCCCGGCCATGATACTGGAAATCATTCTGGATGAAGTATTTCTGGTATTTGTGGATGCAGATACGCTGTGCTACGTGATCCTGGATAATTTTATCGGGGTGGCACTGATCGAGGAACTTTGCAAGATGCAGGCGGCCAAATGGGCGGCATGGAAGCATCCGGCATTCAATTATAAATTCGATGCCATCGTGTACTGCGTGACTTCGGCATTGGGATTTGCAGCCATTGAAAATGTTCTGTATTGTCTGGGCGGTGACTTTGGGACGGCAGTGACCAGAGCCCTGTTGTCCGTGCCTTCCCATGCCATCGATGGCGTGATCATGGGATATTTCTTCGGTGTGGCGAAGGAGGCAGAACTTGCAGGCGATAAAAAACGCAGGAAACGCTACCTGAAGCTCAGCGTGTTCATGCCGATGATCGAGCATGGAATCTATGATTCCGCACTGTCTCTGGATGCGGACTGGATCTTCGTTTTCTTTTTCCTGTTTGTGATCGTGGTGGATGTCTGGGCCTATAAATTTGTGAAAAAGCAGTCTGGGCAGGACCGGGAGCTGTCTGCATAAAGATTGCGTTAAGAACCCGTGAAAATTTTATAAATTCACGAAAAACGGTAGGATCGGGTCTTTGCTTCATGTTAAGATAAAGAAAACCTAAAGAAAGGAAAGACCAATATTGAAGTTATTGAATCCAAAGATCCGGCAAAAATTTGCAGAATCCTTGAAGGCGGTCCTGCCGGTAGTAGGGATCGTGATCGTATTAAGCTTTACCATAGCTCCAATTACCTCCAGTATCCTGCTGTGCTTTCTGGTGGGGGCGGTGATGGTCATGGCCGGTATGATGTTTTTCACCCTGGGTGCGGAGATGTCCATGACCCCCATGGGAGAAAAAGTGGGTGCCAGAATGACCCAGAGTAAAAATATTCTGCTGATCGTAGTGTTATCTTTTCTGTTGGGAGTGGTGATCACCATTTCCGAGCCTGACTTGCAGGTGTTGGCGACACAGGTGCCTTCGGTTCCGAACATGACGCTGATCCTGGCAGTGGCAGTGGGCGTGGGAATCTTCCTGGTCATTGCCCTTCTGCGTATGCTGATCGGTGTGGCACTGCCGCCGTTGTTAACTTTTTTCTACATAGCAGTGTTCGTTCTTGCATTTCTCGTACCGGAGAATTTCCGGGCAGTGGCGTTTGATTCCGGAGGTGTGACCACGGGACCCATGACCGTTCCTTTTATCATGGCACTTGGTGTCGGTATTGCGTCCATCCGTAATGACCATCATGCGGCAGACGACAGCTTCGGTCTGGTAGCACTGTGCTCCATCGGCCCGATCCTGGCGGTCATGGTGCTGGGGCTGATCTATAAGCCGACCAATGCGGATTACCAGCCGGTGGCGATCCCGGAGGTCTCTGATTCCGTGGAACTGGCGCAGCTTTTTGCCCATGGGCTGCCGGATTATATGAAAGAGATCGCACTCTCATTACTTCCCATTGTATTGTTTTTCGGTCTGTTCCAGATATTTGCCCTGCGGCTGTCGGGGAAGACACTGGCGAAGATCCTGATCGGCCTGGTGTATACTTATATCGGTCTGGTACTGTTCCTGACCGGCGCAAATGTGGGCTTTATGCCTGCCGGTAATTACCTCGGTCAGGTCATGGCAGCCAGATCCTACCGGTGGGTACTGGTGCCGGTGGGAGCACTGATCGGTTACTTTATCGTAAAAGCGGAGCCCGCGGTCTATGTACTGAATCATCAGGTAGAGGAGCTGACGGACGGTGCTATTTCGGCCCGTTCCATGGGCGTGAGCTTGTCCGTGGGTGTCTCCTTATCCGTAGCACTGGCGATGATCCGCGTGCTGACGGGGATCCCGATTCTATGGTTTTTGATCCCGGGCTACGGTGTGGCGATCGGACTATCCTTTTTTGTACCGAAGATATTCACAGCGATCGCCTTCGACTCCGGCGGTGTGGCAAGCGGTCCCATGACAGCTACCTTTTTACTGCCGTTAGCGCAGGGTGCCTGTGTGGCGGTGGGCGGCAATTTAGTCGCAGATGCTTTCGGTGTGGTAGCAATGGTAGCCATGACACCGCTGATCACGATCCAGATATTGGGAATGGTATATCAGTTAAAGCAGCAGAAGAGCGGTGCAGGCGTATTTGCCGGTGCGGCGGATGCATTTGGTGCTTTGGATGAGAATGCCATCATTGAACTGTAGGAGGTGTGCCCATGAGTGAATTATATATGATGGTCACCATCACCAATCGTCAGCTGACGAGGAAATTCGTGGAATGCTATAAAGAAAACGGCGCACAGGTCGGCAGTGTTACCGTCGGCATGGGAACCGCGGCGAATGAGATCTTAGATTATTTTGGACTGGACGGCATGGAGAAGAGCGTATTGTTCCATCTTGTCACAGATGCTGCCTGGCGGCAGATCAAGCCTGCTCTGCGTAAGAAAATGCAGATCGATCTCCCGGGAATGGGAATCGCATTTATCATTCCCGTGAGCAGTGTCGGTGGCAAGAAAGCATTGAATTACCTGACCTGCGGGCAGGAATTCGTAAAAGGAGAGGAGTCCACATTGAAAGAGACGAAGAATGAGCTTCTGGTAGTGATAGCCAATCATGGATATACGGAACTGGTCATGGATGCAGCGAGAGAAGTACATGCGGCGGGCGGCACAGTCATCCATGCCAAGGGCACCGGAACAGAGAATGCACAGCAGTTTCTGGGCGTGACACTGGTGCCGGAAAAAGAAATGTTGTTCATTGTGGTAAAAAGTGAGCAGAAAAATTCCATCATGCGTGCTATAATGGAAAAAGCAGGACTGGAGAGTAAAGCACAAAGCATAGTATTCTCCCTTCCTGTGACAGATACTGCAGGCATGCGCCTGATGGAGGAGATGGGAGAGACATGACAAACGGCTTATCCGGACCCAGGAAGCAGTTCCTGGATGTGCTCCGGGTACTGGCAACCTGTGCGGTGGTGCTGATGCATGTACTGACAGGTGCGACAGATGTGACAGATGCGTCGATAGTGCCGGAATACCGGTCATTATTGCTGTCAGTTATGGATCTGGTGACCTGGTGTGTTCCTATATTTTTATTGATCTCGGGATATTTGTTCCTGAATCCGGAACGTACATTGACTTATCCGGTCATGATTAAAAAATATTGCAGGAGGATTGCGCTGGCGATCCTCCTATTCGGCGTTCCGTATGCAGCTTCCGAGCTGGTAGTGGCGGAGCGGATCTTCCGGATCAGGATGATCCCGGAGGCACTGAAGATGACTCTGATGGGACATACCTGGTCCCATATGTGGTATCTGTATCTGATCTTGTTTTTATATCTGATCACGCCGCTTCTGAAAAAAGTGCTGCGGGTGCTGCCGGTGTGGGGTGTTGTAGCAATGATGGCAGTGATCTTCTTAGGAAGCAGTGTGGCACCGTTTCTGAATAAGGTACTGGATGTCAACAGTATTCCGGTATTGCCGGATGGCGGTGTGTATTTCCTGTATTATCTGTGTGGATATTTCTTCGCGGTGAGAGAAGTATGTGTGGACAAGGCAGAGAGTTCCGGCACGTCCGGGAAAGGCATGGAAGCCGGGCTCGATACGGAGCCGGTCAGAGGGAAACGGATAGGAAACGTGTGGCTGATGGCAGCGGCAGTGCTGATGATGGGAATGATCCTCAGCAGGACACTCGCCGGATTCTCCATCCAGATGGCATACAATTATCCGTTTACAGTACTGCTTGCAGTGCTTCTGTTCGCTGCAGGATGGAATGGAAGACGGGACGGCGCGGCTTCTACTGCCCGGGAGAAAACACACCGGATCCCCTGGCAGGAGGCGGGAGCTTTGAGCTTTGCCGTATACCTGGTACATCCGGTGTATGTGAACCTACTGTATAAATTTGTGAAGATCACACCCTTTACAGTGCTGGAACAATGCGGTGTGCAGTCTGTAGCCGCGGGACAAGTGGTATTGATTTTGTTGCTGGCTGCATTCTGCCTGGTAGTGCTGGCACTGGCAACGGCGACCGCATGGGTGCTGCGCAAGATCCCGGTGTTAAGAAAATATGTGTTATAGAAGAAAGGAACCCATCGTGAGGCTCCTTCTTGCTTTTGCTCGTTATGCGTATAATTTAGTCACGCTGCCAGCGTCCGGAAGCACCGCAGGGCAGTACCAGACCGCTCTCGGTTACGGGGAGGCCGATTTCTTCGGCTTCCACATGACCGCCGAACTTTTTCGTCAGGGTGGAATTCATCATATAGGATAGCACGGCGGGCTGCAATCCTGTAGTGTAGGAATTGATCAGGAAGAACAGTGCATCATCGGATAAAAGCTGTGCGGTCAGTCCTACGAAATCCCAGATATTATCTTCTATTTTCCAGATCTCGCCCTTGGGACCCCTGCCGTAGGAAGGGGGATCCATGATGATGCCGTCGTATTTGTTGCCGCGGCGGATCTCACGTTCTACGAATTTCATGCAGTCATCCACCAGCCAGCGGATGGGAGCATCGGCAAGTCCGGATGCAGCGGCGTTTTCTTTCGCCCAGCCGACCATACCCTTGGAAGCATCCACATGGGTCACAGCAGCTCCTGCAGCTGCAGCGGATACAGTGGCACCACCGGTGTATGCGAAGAGGTTCAGTACCTTCACGGGTCTGCCTGCATTATGGATCAGACCGGAGAACCAGTCCCAGTTCACCGCCTGCTCCGGGAACAGACCGGTATGTTTGAAACTGAAGGGCTTCAGATGGAAGGTCAGCGGGTCGGAATCCGTTACTGCCTTCTGGAAAGGCAGGGTGTAATGAATCGCCCATTCATCCGGCAGGCTGAAAAATTCCCATTCGCCGCCGCCCTTGGCACTTCTGTGGTAATGACCGTTTTTTTGTTTCCAAGCCTTATGGTCGTGGGGCGTTTTCCAGATGACCTGAGGGTCCGGACGCACCAGAATGTAATCTCCCCAACGCTCCAATTTCTCTCCGCTGGACGTATCCAGCACTTCATAATCTTTCCAATTATTTGCAATCCACATATGTTAAAAACCTTTCTTTGAATAAACATTATAAAATACAGAAGCAAATGATTCTCTCTGAAAAAACAACGGATTTCCGTGTCTTCTGACTTTCTTATCATATAATAGACGGGAGACTTTTTCAAGGAATACTTGCGGTTTTCTCCCCATTCCCGGTAGCTTTGGAAAGTAAATTGACAGAAGTATTGGCAGTGGCTTATGCTGTAATTAATAAGGTATTTCGAAAAACAGGCGGGAGGGGACTATGCTGCAGATTGCGATTTGTGACGATAACAGGGCAGATGGACAAATGATGAAAGCACTACTTTCGGAGTCTCTTCAAATAATGGGAGAACCCGGTTGCTGTCATATATTTCAGAACGGAAAAGCATTGGAATATGAAGTAGAAGACGGACAAGACTTTGACCTGCTGTTTTTGGATATCGAGCTGGGGGATGAGGACGGATTTCTGTTGGCAAAGCGGCTGCAGAGCAGTCTTCCGGCGTCACTTCTTATTTTTGTTTCTTCCTATGAAAAGTATGTCTACGATTCTTTTAAATTACAGCCCTTTCGGTTTCTGCCCAAAAGATGCCTGACACAGATGCTTTCGGAGACTCTTTCGGCAGCTGTGGCGGAACTGAAACGCAGAGAGAATCGGTTCCTGCTGGTAGAGAACGGGCAGGGAGCAGAGAAAATACCGTTGGAAGCAATCACATATATCCGGCAGCGGGGGAAATACGCCTGCATTGCGAAGGCGGACGGAAGCCGGAACAGAGTACGGAGAACATTAAAAAGTCTGTCGGAGGAGCTGCCGGAGGAACAATTTTTTCAAATTGACAGAGGATACTTGTGTAATGTGACAAAGGTGACACAGTTGAAAAACGATAAACTGACGCTGACAACAGGGGAAGAACTCTATGTCAGTTCGGCCAGAATGCGGGAATTAAAGGATAAAGTCATGGAGTATTGGATCCTGGAGAAAAAGATATGACAGACGTGACACAAATGCAGATGATAACTTTTTTGTGTAGCTTTCACGAAGCATTTTGGATGGTATGGTGGATGGAACGGGATCATGCCCATGGTTTATATGGGAGTGATGGCAGGGAAAATAAGCTTCTTATGGGAAATAAGCGAGTGCTGTGTCTGACCCTTGGATATGGATTCTTATGGTACGGTATGAGGGAGATGCTGTCCTGCCTTCCGGCATTACTCCTTTTTACCGTCTCCTTCGGTCTTTTGTGGGAATGCGAAGAGAAGGAGTGTTTTCTGTATGCCGCAGGTTATCTGCTGGGACTGGAGGTAACGTTGTGGTTCGCCGGCAGGCTGCCGGCATACGGAGTGCTGATCGGACAGGCGGCATGGTTTGGGGTGAACTTAATGGGAAATCTGGTCTTACAATCCGACACGGTGAGGAAATACAGAAAGCAGTTTCCGGTCATACAGGGAACCATGGGAGCGGCTTTTTTCCTGACGTTGTTTTTCAGCAATTTTCTCTGGGATATGATGCGGGGAGAACGAGTGAAAGAATATTTTTATTTTTCCTGCCTGACAACGGTTCTGGCGGCAACTTATTTTTATGCACAGAAGACGCGGATGCGAGAGCAGCTGGAGTATCTGGATCTGCAAAACGGAATTCTGGAGCAGGGCTACCGGAAGGCATATGATTTTTATGCGGAAAATGCGAAGCTGTATCACGATATGCATCATCATCTCCGGGCGGTGGAGCAGATGGTCACAAGAGGGGAAGATGCCGAGGCTTTGAAATACATTGCCGGTGTGCAGGAACCGGTCCGGACAGCAGCGGTGCCGGTATATACCGGAATGGAGCTGGTGGATACTGTATTATATGAAGCGAAAGAGCAGGCTGAAGCGGAAGATATCGACTTACAGATCGAGGCATCCCTATTTGCCGGTATTGACAGATTGCAGAAAAAGGATCTCTGTGCCCTGTATGCCAATCTGACGGAAAATGCACTGGAGGCGGCAAAAAGCAGAATACATATTGCCACCCGGACGGTGCCGGGGATGCTCTTATTGGAAATCAGGAATGATTTCAGAGAGAAACCGGAGATTTCGGAAGGACATCTTCGGACGAAAAAACAGGATAGTACGAAGCATGGCTGGGGACTGCGGATCGTGGAACAGATCGTTGGAAAATATGAGGGGCAGATTGATTATGAAACAGTGGAAGAGACGGAAGAATTCCGGGTACGTGTCTGGTTGAACCTGTAAGCTTCGTTGTGAAAACTTAACCTCAGAGGCTGTAATTGTCAGAAAGTCAAATTTCAAGGTCAAAAAACAGTCATTCGGGGACAAAAAGAAACAAAGACTGTTCCGGCTGTTATTATAAAGGCGTAACTTATAGAGTGTAGCTTACCATGATAAAGCAGTCATGGTAAGCTGCAATGACGGATCCGACAGAAAAAATGGCGGAGGGATAAGAATGGATAAAGTTAAAACAGCTGTAAAATGTGCCGGTGTGGCAGCAACATATCTGTTATTGCTAATGTTCAGCAAATTGTTGGAATTCTGGATTTTTACATCAAAAGTGACTTACGAGGAATTGCTAAACCAAACATGGAATTGGGAAGCTATGCCGGAGAGCTTTCTGTTTACCTTCCCTTATGGCTTGGGAATCTTCCGGGTGCTTCTGATTACACTGCTGCTGTGTCTGCTGATCCATGGCAGAGATTTCCGGATCCGGAGAGAAAAATCTGTATTACAATGTCTTCGGATGTATGCGGGAACGTTCCTTTTGCAGGGGGCTGCGCTGACAGGGGCGGTCATCGGAGCCTGTTATGCAAGACTGGATACTCGCTTGTCGATGCTGCTTTCTGACGGATATTTTTACTTTAGCGGGACACATGCTCTGATGGGAGCAATGCAACTGACAGATCCATTGGCGGAAATATGGACGATTTTTACTGTGTTGGTATATCTGTATGAATCAGACTTCCTGATGGGGCTGGCAGCCTACGTGTTCTATGAATTGCTTCGCGTGTGTTTTGACAGAAAGTTGTAATAAGATACACATGAGCACAATTATATACTTTCACACATTACAGCGATAACAAACTAATTTGTTGACGAGGAGCCGGTTATTGTTTATAATAAAGCGTATCACTGTATACAACAAAACTATTCGGACTGCATCTGAGGAAAAAATTATGATTCCAGAATGTATTTTGGTGTTTTTCAGACAAGTGTATTTCGAATGGTAAACTTACGAGGAGGATATTATGACTGGAAATACGCTGGGCTGGGTAATTGTGGCATTTGTGCTGTATTTACTCATGATGATCGCTATCGGAGCGTTCTATGCAAAGGGCAATAACAATTCCGAAGATTACTTTTTAGGAGGCAGAAAGCTGAACGGCTTTGTCGCTGCACTGTCTGCGCAGGCATCGGACATGAGCGGATGGCTGTTGATGGGACTGCCGGGAGCTATTTATTTAACCGGTGTCGGCGGTGACGGCTGGATTGCCATCGGACTTTTCATCGGCACGACGCTGAACTGGCTGTTCATCGCCACGAAGCTGCGCAGATATACGATCCGCGCCAACAATTCCGTTACGCTGCCGACTTATTTTGAGAACCGCTTCCATGATGAGAAGAAGGTATTGATGACTGTTTCTTCTATTACTATTGTAGTATTTTTCCTGGTATATTGCGCTTCCGCGCTTTCTGCCGGCGGTCAGCTGTTTGAGTCTGTGTTTGGCATTGATTATCATGTGGCACTGACCATCGGTGCGCTGGTAGTTTTGGTCTATACCTTCCTCGGCGGATTTACCGCGGTATGTGTGACAGACTTTATCCAGGGTATGCTGATGCTGGTCGGTATTCTGGCAGTACCGCTGTTCGCTTATCATTTTCTGACAACCGGCGGCACTACATTGTCAGCCGGTCTGGAAGCCAGCGGTGCTGACAGTGCCAACTTCCTGAACCTGATGAAGAACGGTGACGGCAGCAACAATATCGTCAGCGTGATCTCCGGTCTCGGCTGGGGACTGGGATATTTCGGTATGCCTCATATCCTTGTGAGATTTATGGCAGTCCGGGATGAAAAGGAAATGACCAAGTCCAAGGCTACAGCCATCAGCTGGGTGGCATTATCCCTGGGATTTGCAGTGTTTATCGGTATCCTGGGCAGAGCTTATCTGCCGGAGCTGGTGAACGGCAATAATGAGAAGGTATTCATCGAGATGATCAAGAAGGTATTTACCGTGGAGATGCGGGCTCCGTTCATTGCAGGATTGTTCCTCTGTGGTATCCTGGCAGCGATCATGTCCACGGCGGATTCTCAGCTGTTAGTCAGCGCCTCTAGCGTAGCGGAAGATATCTTCAAGGGACTGCTCAAAAAGGATGCGGATGACAAGACGGTTATGAATGTGAGCCGTATCACAGTACTGGTAGTAGCTGTGCTGGCTTATATCATCGCATGGAATCCGAACAACACTGTCATGGGACTGGTGTCCAATGCATGGGCAGGCTTAGGTGCCGCTTTCGGGCCACTGGTAGTGATGTCCTTATATTGGAAGAAAACCAACTTCCCCGGCGCCGTGGCAGGTATTGTCACCGGAGCACTTGCCGTTATCATCTGGGATTACATCCCTCTCGTGGGCGGACAGACCCTGGGCAAAGCTACCGGATTGTATTCCCTGGTAGTAGGCTTCGGGCTGGGACTTATCGCTATCATCGCAGTCAGCCTCACTACCAAGGCTCCTTCCGAGGAAATGCTGCAGGAGTTCGAGGATGTGAAAGCGAACAGACTGTAATCGATCATTTACGAAGTAAATATTGACAGACAAAAATACTGATGGACAGCGAAGACATCTGCCTGTCAGTATTTTTATGTATTTGTGTTGGCGAGGGTATAGGATACAAAATCAAGCCAATTATCCCCACTGGTTTTCGGACTAGCGGGGCTTAGAAAGAGATTTTGTCAGAATAAGCCCCGGGGATCTCGGACTAGCGGGGCTTAGAAAGAGATTTTGTCAGAATAAGCCCCGGGGATACCGGGACATCGGGGCATAGATAAGGATTTTGCCGTAATAAGCCCCGTCGATACCGGGACATCGGGGCGCAGAAAGGAATTTTGCAATAATAAGCCCCGTCGATACCGGGACATCAGTCAAGTCCAAATTTGTGTGTACATTCATCTTCCAGCTATGTTAGTCCGTCTATGCTGCCTTTATCTTCAGGAG
>ENA-UEQB01001788-UEQB01001788.1-human-gut-metagenome-genome-assembly--contig:-NODE-1788-length-17132-cov-8.523717_pt1 | contig 17132 bp, 8 predicted proteins | sample MGYA00242901_ERZ507918 | MGnify/ENA primary metagenome ERZ507918 (study PRJEB26167, sample SAMN06115405) | human gut metagenome | host: Homo sapiens | place: China:Sichuan | collected 2016-04-06... | reverse complement strand
AAAAAGTCGATTTCGCAACCATATCCCAATTCCATATAACAAGGAAAGGGGAGCCCGGTAGGAATTAAGTTTTATTTTGTCATTTTTTTGCATGTAACTTCTTATCTGCTGACAAATATAGTTAACTTATCGGTGGCTGTCAGTTTTTTATTTGTTTATTTCAAAAAGAAGATACAATTTGAATCTCTTTGAAAGATAAGTTTGTGTTTATTCTGAAATATTTTCAGGGAGTTTGTGACTATACACATTTATTGTAGAATTAAGTCAATATCCGGATAAGATATCCGTCGTATCTTTGTTGTCTTCTTGATAATCTCTTGTAAATTATATACTTTTGCATTGTCCCAATTAACATGCTATGCCATGAATGTCAAAATAGAAGAAAGCTGGCGAAAACGCCTTCAGGAAGAATTTGATAAGCCATACTTTGAGCAGTTGGTCACATTTGTCAAGAACGAATACAGAAGCGCACATGTGCTTCCTCCCGGACACCAGATCTTCCATATTTTTAATGCCTGTCCATTCGAGAAAGTGAAGGTTGTTATACTTGGACAAGACCCTTATCCCAATCCGGGGCAATATTACGGAGTCTGCTTCTCCGTCCCGCAAGGAGTTCCCATTCCTGGATCACTGGCCAACATATTCAAAGAAATACACCAAGACTTAGGCAAACCGATCCCCACATCCGGCAATCTGGACCGTTGGGTAGAGCAAGGCGTGTTTCCTATGAACTCGGTCCTGACTGTACGGGCTCACGAAACCGGCTCACATCGGAATATGGGATGGGAAACTTTTACAGATGCAGTGATAAAGAAATTGAGCGATGGACGTGAGAATCTGGTATTCATGCTGTGGGGAAGTTATGCAAAAGAGAAGATCGCCCTTATCGACACCCATAAACACTTGGTGCTGACAACCGTGCATCCGTCTCCACGCTCTGCTGACCATGGTTTCTTCGGCTGTAAACACTTCAGCAAGGCGAATACTTTCCTCCAAAGCAAAGGTATTCAAAAGATTGATTGGTAAGAAGTACGAGTTCCGGACATCCGGGTGTAGCCATTCCGGACATCCGGGTGTGGAGAGCGGTAACATCCGGGTGTAGAAAGGCGGAAGATGGGCATGTTACCAAACTTTTCTGCTTGCTTTTCGTTCTTTTCCTACTTGTTTTAGTAAAAAAGTACCTTTATGTTGATGCAACTATCTCCACACAGATGTATATCGGCACGGTTCCCTGCGTTTTTGTAAACAATACCGGCTACCCGTTTCAACGGCAGGTAGTGATACAAGTGTGATACAGGAATCCGGTATGTATCACTCCTTGCACACCATGTTTGTCAATGCTTGCAAAACAAAGTGTGATAGAGTGATAGAGAAACTGGATTATTGTGCAAGAGAGAACCGCAAACTGATACCGTAGTTTGAGTTTGAAGTCGGATAGGATGCACTCGATATCAACGGTTCATTGATCTGAATATCATAGAATGCACGGACCGTCAACGCACGGCTCAAACCGTAATCAGCCGAGAAGGAGATTGTCTTTGCGATGTTACCGCTAGTAGCCTGCGTCAGTTGAGTGTCGATTTTACGAATCAACGACTGCATCTTGTTGAACGAGAAATCAAGGCGAACGGTGAGGTCATTGCTGAAATCACGCGTTTTCTTCATCTTCAAAACCTTGTTGAACTCGGCATATTTGTAACCCAAACCGATCGTCACTTTCTTGGAAAGTGCTTCGACCAATTGGTAGGATGTCGTGTTCAGGCTTAAATTGCGGGTAGTCGAATAGTCCGCCCGAACCGTCACGTTATTCAACAGCGTCGCATCTGCACCCAACAAAGGACTAAACGCTTCGGTAAGGCTGACAGACGAAATCGAATAAGGAGACGATGGTGTCGGGTTATCGTTCAGAATCGACTGGATATATCCCAGTCCGTCCTGCCCGGCATCCACCCAATTCAAGAAGGATGTGAAAGCACCTACCGAATAAGAACAACGGTACTGGTGACTCAACGTCAAGCTCTTGAAATATTTCTTGACAGCCGGAATCTTGATCAAGCCGTCGTAAGTAACGCGCCAGTTAGGCAACATGCTCTTCAACGAAGGGAAAGCCGTCAAGCCTACCTTCTTCGGGTCCTTACCGGTATAAGCGGCCAGAAATGCAGGAATCAGGACATCCGCCGAATTCCGGTTGACGCCGTTCACATTATCTGTTCCCGGATTATAAGGCATTCCTCCCAAGCCTTTATCATGGATAAAGCCCACATCCGGATATTTCAAGCCGGAATACTTGCTTTCGATACGTTGGGCAATGATCTCGCGGTTTGCCAACAACTTGTCAAAGGCTTTCGAAGAATAGTTATTCATAGCATTGCCACTGCCTCCGAATGCGCTTCCCAACGCGATTGTCGTCATGGTAAAGTTTCCCCCCATAATCTCCGGCATACCTTCATACATAAATTGTATTTCCGTATTACGCGTATCGTTGCGAAGAGCCGTCAAGTCGATCTTCAATCCAGTGATCGGTTCGAGGTTCGCCCGTATATTCAGATTTTTCGTACTGGTCATGACTGCGGCATTCACGTCTCTCTCGGTATCCGTAATCAACCAGCCTTTTTCATATGCCTCGTCTATATAGCTACGACGCACGTCACCGAACGCAAAACCGATCCCCGGGGAAAGTCCGAATGAAGAACGTCCCTGGCCAAAGATATCACCGATCTCCGGACGGAAACCGGGCAGCATCATACCGGCAGAGTTCGTAAACTGAATATTGAAACGGCGCACCATCATCAAAAAGCGGGCACTGTGTTCAACCGCCTTGTAAAGAAAATCCTCAGTAGGGGCCGGTCCCGGTATGATCGTCAACTTCAAGCGCACCGTGTCTTGGTTCAAAATCTTAACCTGTGCGAAGTTGATCGGCTTGAACTTGACTTTGTAGACACGCCCGTCCGTTCTTCTGGCCGTGATTTGCACCTTTTTCGTAAACATACCATGCTCGACAACCGTAGCGCTGTCCGGACTCAAGACAATTTCTTTTTCCAATTTCGGCTTTTTCTTCTTCTCCGTTTTTTTAGCCGTAGTCCGGGTATTGTTAAACTTCTGGTTGATCTTCTTCAAATATTTGTTTTTGTTGTAGAGAGATAACAGGTTCAAGTTCGCCTGCAAATCGAACTGACGCTGGTTCTTGATCGTATTACCCATCTCGATATCTTCGCTTACCGTCGCTCCACGATCCCAGTTGTAAGTAGCATTGTAGCTCAAAGAAGCATTGGTCCAATCCAGAACCGGGATCAGCTGCAACGGCAACTGCCAGGTCGCCATAAACTGCTGGTCATACTTCATCGGGGTTCCCAGGTCAGCGATGCTCTTCTTCACGGAATCTTTCCATAACTGGTAACCGTCCGGGTTCAGTTCCTTATTCACCTGCACATACGGTTCTTCGATACGGGCATTCGTACCGGAACTGAACGTTATGTTCAGGTTATTCGTAAAAGCCCAGTTCAAACTGAAAGCACGGTCCCAATAGAAGTTCTGGCTGAATGTCACTGGTATATCGTTGGGGACACCTGTTGCCGCTCCTGTCAGGTCGCGTAATTTTATTTCGTAATAATTACGCATCATGGCCGTCTGGAAGTTGATAGACGGGGCCACATTAAACGCCAGTTGTTTGGCATAGCGCGTATAGCCGTTGTTTTTCTTCAATAACTTATCAAATGGCTTGATCGGCTTGACATAAGGCACATAGCTATAGGCGAAATTGGCACGGTAATCCTTTGTCGTTTCATATTCAGTCTCCGGGTTTTTCTTATCATTAATGCTGTACGAATACCCGAGCGTGAAGTTTGCCGGATCGTAAGGCATCGGGTTCTTACTCTTGATATTCACACGCACATTATTAAACGAAACACTCTTGATAACCGTCCTATCTTGAGAATAATTACGAATCGAGTCCTTCTCGGCTTTCGTTTCCGCCTTGTCGATAGCATCCTTCAACTTGACATCCTGATCCAGCGGATTGTATTTTGGATCATATGTTTCCTTCGAATAAGCATAATAGAACGGGATACTGACTTGCGCCTTTTCCGGGAACAGCTTACCCAATTCGATAGAGGTCGCCACGTTATACTGTTTGAAGTCTTCCATCCGGCGTTCGTTCAACGACTGGTCGAGAGCACCGAAACCAGCCGTTTCGATACGTCCGCCCACATTCACCGTTCCCAAGTCGGAAAGCGCAACATTCAAATTCGCATTGGCCGCCCATCCACCTTCTTCATTGAAGTCGGTCAGGCGCAATTCGTTCACCCAAACTTCCCCACTCTTCAACTTATTACGCACGTTACGCACACCGATCATGACTGTCTTCACTTCGGAAAGACTCGGATTACCTTTGACACGGATCGTATTGCCATCGTTGTCCGGATCCCTACCAGAATAGACAGTCTGGAAAGACACTCCATTCGTACCGGACCGTTTTTCCCGGTTACGCTCCAGTTTTAGGTCCGTCAAAATCTCCAAACGGAAATTCAGCATGTTTTCTGCCGGCCAAACGATTTTCTGGTGTTCCGAATTGTTATAGTTATACTCCCCGTGCGGAGTCAATTTCAACGGTACTTCATATTCGTAATAGTTATTCTTATAGTCCGATCCCAGGCGGATAAAAACAGCGAGATCGCCATCTGCAAGATCGTTTACATCCAATTTCGGAGCCTCGGCATGTGTAAACAGTTGCAAGCGCTTATACTGCCGCAAATCATAATTCGTATTCTTATACACGGCACGTGCATCTTGAGCGGCAAGGTCCGTTATCTTTAAAGAAAGCGCCTGTTCGTTCTCCTGACGGATCTGAGGCTGGCTTGGATCCAGTACACGGCTGACGCCCGGGGGCAATGTATAGCTGACCGGATCCCTGTCACTGTTTTCCTCGATATTGACAGTCGAGACTTCCAATTTACCCTTCACTGCGGGCGGCATCTTCGGATCGGACAAATCCTGCTCGTAGGATCGCCATTCTCCGCGTACCAATTGCAGAGTACCGAAGCGCAACACGACCGATTCCTTAAATCCTGTCATATACATACGCATGAAACGAATCGTCTTGAAATCATTGATTGCCCCCACACGACGCTGGTATTGTTTTACCGGAATCTTAAATTGATACCAGGTAACGGATTCTGTCGTACCATCCGCCAATCTTACTGATGAAGTACGTTTATCCGCAATGAAGTTTTCACCGACAACCGTATCCTGCGGAGTTATCCTGACTTTGTATTCGAAATATTTTTCATTTTTATTCAGAGTATTGTCCTGATTGATGTCTTCTACATCAGGCACGGTCTTGGAAGAAGTGCTGTAGCGCTCGCCCGAATCGTTGATATCTTTCGAGTTTCCTTCCGTTCCATTATAGCGTTTGTAACGTGTTAAGATATCCACCTCCTGAGAATCATAGTCCGAACCACGAAAATAGTGGAACTTGTCACCGGCCGGATCAAAGAAAGGGGACAGCTGTAACGGATCGTTCTCCATCTCGGTTAGGGTTACCGCATTCAATTTCTGGCGTAATTTATTCAGATAATCCTGGTAAGCCGGATATTCCTTTTCTTCATCCGAGGATAAACCGTTCAGGCCGACATCCTGCAACAGACGTGCACCTGCCGTATTGTCGAAGGCATAAACTGTACTCTGCTGTTTTGGAACCTTACCCCAAACAGTATAATCGACCTTAGACGTATCGCCATCGATTGGCAATCCGTTTTCGAAGAACTTCTTTTCATCCTTCAATATGTCTTCCGATATCTCACCCAAATTAAAATACAGATCCCCCCCTGTTGTCTGACGATCATAAATGAACGGATCGAGCATCCAAAATTCGATATATTCGACATTCGCCGTCTCAAAGTCACTCTGGTCTATCTTTCGCATCATTCCACCGAAACGCTTTTCCGGGTTTTGCAATGTTCCGTCAGGATTAATATTATCGGCATCCAAGTTATACGGTCCGCGTTCCTGCGGATAGTAAGCCATGTTCAGAACTGTCAACGTATTACTTTCACTCATGCTTTGCTGCCGTTGCGGGAACAACTCTCTCGTCTCGATAGCACGGACATAATGGTTGGACAAATCTTTTGTCGTAATATATTTCGGACGCAAAGAAGAATTTTTACGCGTGAACAATCCGTCGATCGTGTACCAAGCGAGCAAAGCACGACTTTTCCCGTAATCGATATTATTGGTCAGCCCGGCTTCCGGGAACAATTGGGGCGTACCATCGTCATAAGGCACACTGGACAACTGCCAGGGATAAGGGTCGGAGAGGTCGAAATTGCTCTGTGTCGACTCGAAGTCATCCAGATACGAATATCCCCCCGTGTTCTTGTTTTCGTAATGCCCGGCAATCAAATGAGCGAACTCCGCATTGAAAGATATCTGGCTGGGTTTGCTTAGGTTCAGCAACGGCAGCTTGTCGAACATATTGGTAAGCCACTGACTCTCGCCCTTATAAGCCATATTGACACCCCAGAGCGTATTCTTTATCGCTTCGTCGCCCATCGTCGTCTTGGTGGTCAACGGCATTTCGGACATGTGCATGATGGTAGCGCCTACCATCAGATTCGGGTTGAACTGATAGTTCAAGTCCAATCCCATCATGGTCTTACGCTGCATGTTATAGGCTGTCTGGTTTTCCAGCGAGACACTGACCGGCGTGCCTGCAGAAATAATACTTTCGTTCAGGATCGTTACCACGCCGGAAGTATAGTCAACAGTATAATCTACATTCTCGGTTAATATCGCTCCGCCAGCCGTTACTTTCACTGAACCTCGCGCTACGTTGGAAGCTCCCAACTGTATCTCGGCACCCGAAGAGGCTTTGTATTCCCCCTCCAGTTTGAACTTATTCTTTTCAGCAATCTGTCTGGCGACAGTCAATGTCGAGTCGTAGAGTTCCTGGAATACATATTTGTCAGCAATCGCATCATTGTTAATCTTTTTACGCAGATAGGAGCCGAATGGTTCCACACTTGGAAAAATAATTTTCCCATTATCGGCAAGGACGGTCACACCTTCAATAAAGTCGTATATACCATCCGGATGCGGCTGATTGTTGGAATCATAGCTATCCAGGTTCAGCACTCGTAACAAGATTTGGTTGGCAATCGCCCCTTCCGGCAAATAGTTGACATACGTACCGGTTGTATCGCTTTGATACATGATATTCAACTTGAACTTCTCTTTTTGGACAGAGTAAGCTCCTAATGAATAGATATTTTTCATCATCAGGTCCCAAAAAGGCATATCAGGCGACATGGTAATTCCTTTCAACAACTTCACATACAGGCAAGAGGCAGCCGATGAAGGATTGTCAGTCGAGAACTCACCAACCTGATAAGTCTTTCCATCCGAATAAGTATAATTGTAAGCGACAGCCAATACCTCATCTGCCTGCAACTGTGTTTTCAGCGAGATATACCCCAACTTCGTATTGACCGTATATTCGGACGCATCCAGCAAACGAGCACTTTCCACTTCTTCATACTCCGTACCGTTAACAAAAGTTCCTCCCAACGCCTGATTTACCGTGCTGATATCACGAGCACCGGTAAATTGCTGGTTAAGGGTATTATATAATGTATTCGTATTATTATAGGGGATAGACAGCGCCCCCGAAGGAGAAACGACCGTCGTATTCGAAATATTATCATGCTCGGCCAGATCAGCAAAAGCGACCACGTTACGCGCCTGGTCATAAGTAGCCCGTTTGTTTGTCACCCAAACTTCCACCTTGCTAATCGTGACGGGAGAGGAAATCGTATTCAGGTTCTTCACCGCCTCATCATAGCGGTCGCGAAAATAGTGTGACAGGAAAAAGTGACGATTCTCGTCATACTGGTCAATCGTCAATTCGAAAGGTTTTGTCTGCACGCCCCCTTTAGAACTGACCGTTTTCGATTCCGACTCCTGCTGTGCAAACAACGCATTGACTCGCAGCTTCCCGAACTGGAGATCCGCTTTCATACCGAACAGGGCTGCTCCTCCGTTGATTAGGGAGTTACTGGTTGTCATACTTACATTTCCGGCTTCCAGCGACTTGATAATTTCATCTTCCTCCCCGGTATAAGCTAATTTCAGTTTTTTGGAGTCGAAATCAAAAGAAGTTTCGGTATTATAGTTCATATCGAAATTCACTTTGCTACCAACCGATGCCTGTACATTCAATTGAACATTCTCATCGAAATTAAAGAAGGTACGGTTACGAGCACGTTCCGGCAAAGAGGGATTTTTGGTTTTATTCTGCTTCAAGCCTAACTCCACTTCGGCCGAACCTTGCGTTTTCACCCGGACACCGCCCGGCCCAAAGATACGTTCCGCCGCACCGATATTGAACTGCATATCAGCTAAGTTGAACTGCTTATTAGCCGCCTTTTGAAATTCTTCCTCGTTTTTCTGGCGATAGTAGGATTGAACGGATTTTTGGAAACTATAATCCTGGTATTCCTCAGGGGTCAACGAAATAGGAGTAGTCAGATCGGCATCACCTAACTTGGTACGGACTACATACGTCCCGGTTCTGATATCATATTCGACCACTGATTTCACGTTATCCGGCGTCTTCAAGTCAGCAGGTGATTGCTTGGTAAGATCCTGATATTCTTCAGGGACCGTCTTAGCTACCGGAAAGCGGGTGCGCACCTTCGGCACCGTATCATCCGGAACGACCGGCTGTTCAGTATCCGGCAACGACATCTCATAGGCCAGAAAATCCGTATTCATAGAATACAGACCTGCACCAAACAGTAGAATTGTTATCCAGAGTATAAATTTCAGTGTCCTTCTCATGTTAATTGACAATTGACAACAGACAATGACAACCGACAATTCCAAATTCTCCTAAATTGCCAATTGCCAATTATCCATTGCTTAAAGCATTCTTAGGGCTGTTTTAATGACCTGCTCGACAGCCAGTGCAGGCGAACCTTTCAATATCAAGTTAACCGCCTTTTGCGAAGCGGCCTTCTGGAATCCAAGCATAACCAATGCCGCCACTGCTTCTTCTGTGACAGCACCACTGGCAGCGACAGAAGAGGAGCCACCTGTCACTGTCATTCCCTCTATCGGCTTTACCTTGTTTTTGAGATCAACTAGAATACGTTGAGCTGTTTTCAATCCGATTCCTTTGACTGACGTCAGAGCTGTTTCGTTCTTATCTGCAATCACCCGGATCAATTCGGATGGTGACAGGGAAGAAAGGATCATCCGGGCAGTATTGGGACCGACTCCCGACACGGAAGTCAACATCAGAAACAGTTCGCGCTCATCTTTTCCTGCAAAGCCAAAAAGCAAATGGGCATCCTCACGTATCACTTCGTACACGTAAATCTTCCCGGTCGGTTTCCCATTATAAAAAGTATATGTATTCAAGGAGATATTCAGTTCATAACCGATTCCGGCACATTCCAAGATCATCCTGGCCGGTGTCAGTTCTACTATCTCTCCCTTGATATATTCTATCATGTATCTTACGTCTTTATGATTCGCACCTATTATAACGCAAAATTAGACAAAAGCGTATATCCGAACTATCTTTTTTGGTATTATTGTTTCCAAAACCCCGGCAACAAGATTGTCAGCACCGTAAAGATCTCCAAACGTCCGACCATCATCAGAAAAGACAAGAACCATTTCGATACCACCGGAACATCAGCATAGTTTCCGACCGGTCCCAGACTACCAAGTCCCGGTCCAACGTTACTGATCGAAGAGATAGTAGCCCCGATCGTCTCCTCAAATCCTACCCCATCGATCATCAGCACCATACAGCTGACAAATATTAAAGCAATATAGGCAAAAGCGAACGCCAATACCCGGTGGACGATATCACCAGAAACAGCATGCCCGTTCATTCGTACCGGAATAATGGCATGTGGATGCGTCTGCTTCTTAAACTCATTAAAGAGGTTCTTGGTCAAAATCACAAAACGGCCCATTTTCAAACCTCCACAAGTAGAGCCAGCACAACCACATACCACCATCAGAACTAGCGCTAACAGCCAGAAAAACGGTCCCCACGGAATATAATCGACCGTTGCAAACCCACATGTAGACACCAATGTCACGACCTGGAATACCGTTTGCCTAAAAGCTGTACCAAAATCGTCCACAATTCCTTTATACATGATCCAGACTGTCGATATTGCCGTAATAATCAGTACGAACCAGAAAAACCAGCGTGTTTCTTCATCCGCAAATAACTTCTTGGGCCTACCGTTAAAAAAGAAATATATCAAAGTAATATTGGTCGCACCGATAAACATAAAAATCGTAATTGTATATTCGATATAGGCAGAGTCCCAGTAAGCGATACTGGCATTTTTCGTGGAATAGCCACCTGTAGAAATACAAGTGAGCGCATGATTGACAGCGTCATACAAGTCCATTGGACCCGCCCATAAAAGACCAATAAGGATAATGGTCAGGAACAAATAAACTCCCCACAGGCGCTTGGCCACCTGGGTAACACGCGGACGGAAACGTTCGTGCGTGATACCCGGAGTCTCGGCATTGAACATCTGGGTAGCCCCACCTCCGATAATAGGCATCAGCGCTACGGTAAACACGATCATTCCAATACCGCCCTGCCATTGCGTAAGGCTCCGCCAAAACAATATCCCGTGCGGAAGAGCTTCGATATCGGTCAATATGGTAGAGCCTGTCGTCGTAAAACCAGACATCGTTTCGAAATAAGCATCCGTCACATTATCTATATAGCCACCTAAATAGAATGGTAACATCCCCAAAAGGGAGAAAAGAGCCCAAGTTAATGTAACAGTCAGCATCCCTTCCCTGCGCCCGGCCGTATGTTCATTGGCTCGTAGTCCGATCAGCATAAAAAGGACTCCCGTTCCGAACATGATACCACTCGACTGAAGAAGCGGATAGAAGTCATTTCCTTCATATAAGAAAGCGACTGCCGTTGCAGCCAGCATAAACAACGTCTCAAGGATGAACATCATCCCTAACATCTTAATTATAAAACGAATGTTCAGCATAATATGCTATTAACAATTGACACATTGAACAGAGAAAAGAGACAACCCAGAGTTGTCCATTGACAATTAATTAAAGTAGTCCTCCAATTTACGCATAGCCGTATCCAAACAGAACACCACAACGTGGTCATAAGCTTGGATATGTGTATCACCCTTGATCATCATAGGCTCACCGTCACGAATCAATCCGCCCAACGTCAAATCTTTCGGAAGATTCAGATCTTTTACCTGCTTACGGGTAATTTTCGAATCGGGACGGGCAACAAGTTCCGCCACATCTGCATTGGCAAAAGTTAAACACTTCACGTTCGACACGTCTGCATCCAACAGGAATTGGTAGATATGGCTGGCAGCAATCAGTTTCTTATTGATAACCGAGCCGATGTCCATGCTCTCCGCTAAAGGTATGTAGTCGATATTTTCGATCTTAGCGATAGTCTTGAATACTCCGGCGCGTTTAGCAGCCAGACAAGCCAAGATGTTCGTACTCGAATTATCCGTCAGTGCGATAAATGCCTGTGCATCTTTGATCCCTTCCTGCATCAACAGATCGGTATCGCGTCCGTCTCCATTGATGATCAAGACATTTCCAGGGACAACCTCAGCTATACGGTGACTCTTTTCTTTGTTAGTCTCGATTACTTTTACACGGATATTGTTCGGAAGGTACTGGCAGGTACGGATCGCAATACGGCTTCCACCCATAATAATGACTTTCTTTACTTCGGGGTCTCGCTTGCCCGCATGCAACCGGACGTCTTCGATATGGCTTTTAGTCGTTGTAAAAAAAACGATATCTCCCGATTCTATACGATCCGTACCACGGGGAATAATGGTCTCGTTCTGCCGTTTGATGGCAACGATATGATAGAGTTTCTGTTCGTTCAGTAATTCGGACAGATGTTTGTTCACAAGTCGGGAATTATCGCGCACCTTTACACCGATCAGAATCAGAGCGCCTCCGAACAACTCCCAGTATTGCCGAGTCCACGGGCGTCTGACAGCCGTAACAATTTCTTTGGCTGCCAGCATTTCCGGGTAAATCATGGAATCGATCCCCATTTTTTCAAACAGTTCCTTGTTTTTAGGGAGCAAATATTCGTAATTGTTGATACGCGCCAACGTCTTATGTGCTCCTAATTTAGAAGCCAGAATGCTGGCTGCCACATTGGTCGTTTCTTCCGGCGTGACACTGACAAACAGGTCGGCCTTTCTGATACCGGCTTCTTCCAGGTCCCGAATGGATGTCGGATTACCCACCATAGGAAGGATCTCCATGCTTGAATTCGTGAAATTCAAACGTTCCTCATTCGGATCCATCAGGATAATATCCTGCTTCTCCTGTGATAACATTTTTGCCAGGTGGGTTCCTACTTCACCGGCTCCGGCTATAATAATTTTCATTTTATATAATAGATTAATTATAAGGATATATTATCCTCCGATAACCATCTTTTTTATTTCTCCTGCAATACTTTTGGCATCCATACCACACAGTTTATACAGTTCGGGAATCGATCCATGTTCGACAAACTCATCCGGCACACCAATCCGTTTTACCTGAGGAGCATATCCGTTATCAGCCATAAATTCCAAAACAGCACTGCCCAGTCCACCTTTGATTACGCCGTTTTCAACAGTGATGACACGACTGAACCTCTTACCGACTTCATGCAGCAGTTCTTCATCCATCGGTTTTAAAAAAATCATATCATAATGGGCAATCGATATACCATCACTTTCAACCTCCTTTATGGCCTTTATCACTTCGTTGCCAATAGGTCCAAGTGACAAGATCGCAATATCATCCCCATCACGAAGTTTCTTGCCTTTCCCGATCGGAAGGATATGCATCTCATTCCTCCAATCTGCCATCTCTCCCTTACCGCGTGGATAACGGATCACAAAAGGGCCGTTACATTCCTTATACCCGGTATACATCAAATTCCTTAAATCCAGTTCGTTCAAAGGAGATGAAATAACCAAGTTCGGGACTGGACGCAGATAAGCGAGGTCGAACACCCCGTGATGGGTCGCCCCGTCTTCGCCTACTAGACCGGCACGGTCCAGACAGATTACCATATGAAGATTCTGAAGTGCAACATCGTGTATCACCATATCGTATGCCCGCTGCATGAAAGAAGAGTAGACATTGCAGAATGGGATCATTCCCTCTTTGGCAAGTCCGGCAGAGAAAGTTACCGAATGCCCTTCGGCAATCCCGACATCAAACGCCCGTTTCGGAAACGCTTTCATCATATAAGTCATAGAACAACCTGTCGGCATAGCAGGAGTGACCCCCACGATCCGTTCGTCCTGTTCAGCCAGCTCGACAAGGGTATGTCCGAAAACATCCTGATAAAGTTGAGGTTCGTTCAACTTATGGACAATGATCCGTTCTCCTGTTTCTTTATTGAACAGCCCTGGTGCATGCCATTCCGTTGCCGACTTTTCAGCAGGCTTGAATCCTTTGCCTTTTTTAGTTTTGATATGTAATAGTTTCGGACCTTCCATATCCTTTATATCATTCAGAACCTTGATCATATAACCGACATCATGCCCGTCGATCGGACCAAAGTAACGGATGCTGAATCCCTCAAACAGATTATGTTGTTGAGTAAGCAATGCTTTCAGACTATTGTTAAAACGAAGGATATTTCCCCGACGGTCATTATTGATCAGTTTCATCTTCCGCAATCCGCGGTACACATCATAACGCATTTTATTATATGCCTGACTGGTTGTGATATCCACCAAATACTGACTCAACCCACCGACCGCATGATCTATTGCCATATCATTATCATTGAGAATGATAAGTAGGTTGTTTGGATTAGCCGACGCATTATTCAGACCTTCGAACGCCAACCCACCCGTCATGGCTCCATCACCGATCACGGCTATCACGTGTCTGTCTTTTTCTCCTTTTAGAGCAGAAGCGACCGACATACCCATAGCCGCCGAAATGGAATTTGAAGCATGTCCGGCAACAAATGCGTCATAAGGGCTTTCCAGAGGATTAGGAAATCCACTGATTCCTTTAAATTTTCGGAGCGTATGAAAAGCCTCTCGACGTCCAGTCAGTATTTTATGACCATACGCCTGATGCCCCACATCCCATACAATACGATCATAGGGAGTATTAAAAACATAGTGTAGTGCAACCGTCAGCTCTACCGTACCGAGACTTGCCCCAAGATGTCCCGGATTCTCCGATAGTACATCTATTATATATTGACGCAACTCTGCACATACCTCTCCCAATTTATCGGGGGACAACTTGCGCAAATCCTCCGGGTAATCAATGGAATTTAATATGTGTTCATCCTTGCATTCTGTCATAATCGCTATAATTTTGTGGCAAATGTAAAGAATTAACGGGAGATAAAATAGTTTTAGTATGTCATTCTTTAGCAGTATGACACAATTAAACCGCTTCTTCTCCTTTCCCTATAATCAAATTTAATCCTGTTTTGCATTTTCGTATGTAACACAAACAAACTCATTTGCCATAAAAACAAAAAAGCAGTCACAAATAATTGTAACTGCTTGATTTTCAGTGGTGCCACCAGAACCACCTTTTAATTAATCTTATTTTCTTTTACTTTATCATATTTTACTCACATATCTAATATTCAATCATATATCCAATTTACACAGCCAAGCAAGATAAAATAAAATTAAAATATGCAGTATCAATGTAGCATCAACTGAAAGTTTGTTACATTTGTCATGTAATTGATAAACGTACAAATATCATGAGTAACTATTTTTTACGGACAAAAAAAGAAAAAGGGACGGCAAGCGTCTATCTTCGGGTACAAAAAAGGAATCCTAAGCTGAACATCTTAATTTGTAGCAAGGTTTCCGTAGATATCCAACAATGGGACAAGGTAACGCAAGACGTCGCCAAATGGAATGATTACTGCAAAACACAAGACGGAAGAAAAGTCAAAGAAACACTGGATTCGATTTCTTCGGCAATAGACAATCTCATTTCGCAGGGTATTTATGACAAGGCAAGGATTGATGAAGTGGTTGAGGATGTCGTTTTCAGGGAAGAAAGAGAGCGACAACGCATTCAAGAAGAAGAAGAGCGACAAGAGCAAGAAAGGCTAAGACAAATTAAGGAACAGGAGGAAGAAGCCAGAAAAGCTGATGTCATTCTTTTCTTGGAAAACTTTCTGGAAGGCATAAAAAACGGCAGGATCAAAAACAAAGCGGAAAACTACACCCCCAATACATGTAAGGTATGGAGCAACTTTCTTGGCATCCTAAAACGTTTTATCCAAATATATCCTTTTACATGGAAAGATATAAACAAGGCTTTGGCCGACCGTTTCGTTTCTTTCATGGAGAAAAACGGCTATATGGTAACATCTATTAATAAATACATTATCTGTTTTAAGGCAATGATTCAAAATGCAATGGACCAGGAACTACATAACAATCCTATTGCATTGAGAGCGTTCAGTAAAAAAAAGATACAGGAAACGGATAAAGCCAAAGAAATCTATCTGACCAAAGCAGAGTTACAAGCACTGTATGAAATGCCGTTGGAAGGATTAAAAGACAAGGTACGCGATGTTTTTCTTGTTGGATGCTATACTTGTCAGCGTTTCAGTGATTATGCCCGTTTAGAAAAGGAAAATTTCACCACGACAGCCAAAGGTACCAAAGTAGTTCGTATCGTTCAGGAAAAGACCGGCAATGATGTCGTGATACCTATTTTGAACGATAACCTACTGCATATAGCGGAAAAATACGGGTATGACATACCAAAAGTTAATGATGTCATATTAAATCGCTATATCAAACAAATATTGAAAGAGCTATCCTCTACCGTTCCATCTTTAGCCAGAAAGGAACGTACTCTCTTGACAATGAAAGAACGTGAAAAGGAAAAACAAGGGCTTGTCTCTTTTGAACGGGATAACAAAGGAAATGTTATCAAACCGCGATACGAATTAGTGAGCAGTCATACGGCAAGACGTAGCGGAATAACGAACCTGTATCTTAGTGGAAATTTTGATACATACCAGATGATGAGCATATCCGGTCACAAAGATGAAAAAACGTTCTATGAGTATATAAAGCTAAGTTCGGATGAGGTGGCAGATAGTATCGCCAAGAAAATGGATGAACGAAAAGAGGCCATAAGTGGCGACGGGTTATTTTAAATTTAAATTTGTATATAAATAGTTCAAGTTATGTCAGATATTAAATTCTACTGCGATAAGATTTATTCATTCATTCGTGGATATTGCGAGGAGTATATCAATCATTTTCAATATCAATATGAGGTGCGACTCCTGTCCCCTCGATAATAAACTCGCTACCGTCTGCCGCAAACGGTGCGTATGAAGGTGTCACGATAGAACCGCCATCAACAACCCGGATGGAACCACTATATCCCACAACACCTCCCCACGTGCGACGACCGATAATCGTTCCCAAGTGATTATACTTGAACCGATACGGGAAAAGATCCCCGTCAGAAGCGGAATACTCGTTCACCAGCAACACCTTCGGCCCCAAAAACGTACCCACCGGATTTACCGACCCGGCGGTTTGGTTCGTGTGCATCGTGTAGAAAGTCGGTGTACGCATCAAACGTTCGGTAATCATCGGGGACACGTTTCCCCCACCATTTCCCCGATCGTCAATGATCAAGGCTTTCTTATTCAACTGCGGGTAATAATGTTTCACGAACTCGTTCAAACCGTCAACACCCATATCCGGGATATGAATATAACCTACCTCCCCGTTCGTGGCCTCGTTTACCTTACGGATATTATTCTGCACCCAATTATAATAATACAATTTTGATTCGTCAGCCAACGGAACAACCAACACGTTACGGGATCCCTTCTCAACCGGGGTCGTGTTCACCGTCAATTCAACCGTCTTGCCTGCCATATCGATCAACTCGGAGAACAGGTTATCCACCTCTTTCAACGATTTCCCGTTGATGGCCAGAATATAGTCACCCGCTTTCACCTCCACGCCCGGCATGGTCAAAGGCGAACGGGTTGAAGCATCCCAGTTGGCCCCCTCGATCACCTCGGTCCCTTTAAAATAACCGGATTT
>ENA-UEQB01001787-UEQB01001787.1-human-gut-metagenome-genome-assembly--contig:-NODE-1787-length-17146-cov-7.287422_pt1 | contig 17146 bp, 13 predicted proteins | sample MGYA00242901_ERZ507918 | MGnify/ENA primary metagenome ERZ507918 (study PRJEB26167, sample SAMN06115405) | human gut metagenome | host: Homo sapiens | place: China:Sichuan | collected 2016-04-06... | reverse complement strand
GTTTCTTTGGAGCTTCCTCCGCTTTTTTGTTCTCTAAATCACTCATTGAATTCACTGGTTAGGGTTTGTTTATTTGTTATTAATTGCTCATTTGCAACGTTACATGTTACAAATGTCTTACTTTTTTTTTAAACACACAATTATTTTGTGCATTTTTTTTCTAATAAAACAATCAAAAACCTTGAAAAAGAGGAATTAAGGGTGAATAATAAGAAACTTTAACTCTTGGAGCATTTAAATCAAAACATAAATCGAGACATGATAAAGATTGCTAAAGAAAAGCGTACCTTTGCCACAAAGTTTAAATAAATGTTGATGAAAGAAACTCTAAAAACATATTTCGGTTATGACAGCTTCCGCCCATTGCAGGAAGAGATCATCCGTCACGTACTGAATAAGCAAGATGCACTGGTATTGATGCCCACCGGCGGAGGCAAATCGATCTGTTACCAACTGCCCGCATTACTCTCCGAAGGAACGGCTGTAGTAGTTTCTCCGCTTATTTCCCTGATGAAAGATCAGGTAGAAACATTGCAAGCCAATGGTATCGCGGCAGGAGCACTCAACAGCAGCAATGACGAAACCGAAAACGCCAATCTCCGTCGTGCCTGCGTTGAAGGCCGCCTGAAACTGCTTTATATCTCACCGGAAAAGTTGATAGCGGAAAAAGACTATCTGTTGCGGGATATGAGCATTTCACTCTTTGCCATTGACGAAGCGCACTGTATTTCCCAATGGGGCCATGACTTCCGACCGGAATATACACAAATGGGAATGCTCCATCAGCAATTTCCTCAGATACCGATTATCGCATTAACGGCAACAGCGGATAAAATAACCCGCGAGGATATTATCCGACAGTTGCATCTGGTTCAACCCCGGACATTTATTTCTTCTTTTGACCGTCCCAACATCAGCCTGGACGTGAAACGCGGTTTTCAGGCAAAAGAGAAAAATAAAGCGATTCTGGAATTTATCCATCGCCACAGAGAAGAAAGCGGAATCATCTACTGCATGAGCCGCAATAAAACGGAAACCGTAGCACAGATGCTGCAAAAACAAGGAATCCGATGCGGTGTTTATCATGCCGGACTGTCTTCGCAACATCGGGACGAAACTCAGAACGATTTCATCAACGACCGCATTCAGGTAGTATGTGCTACGATTGCCTTTGGTATGGGAATCGATAAATCGAATGTCCGTTGGGTCATCCATTACAACCTTCCTAAAAGTATTGAAAGTTTTTATCAGGAAATCGGGCGTGCAGGGCGTGACGGCTTGTCAAGTGATACAGTATTGTTCTATTCATTGGGGGACTTGATACTGTTAACTAAATTCGCCACAGAAAGCAGCCAGCAGACCATCAACCTGGAAAAACTGCAACGTATGCAACAATACGCTGAAGCAGATATCTGCCGCAGAAGAATTCTGCTGAGCTATTTTGGAGAAACCTCAACAGAAGATTGCGGTAACTGTGATGTCTGTAAAAATCCGCCACAACGGTTTGACGGTACGGTGATTGTACAAAAAGCGTTAAGTGCCATTGCCCGGGCGAATCAACAAATAAGTACGGGTACATTAATAGATATTCTTCGTGGAAGTTATTCGGCAGAAGTGACGGCAAAAGGATATCAGGAATTAAAAACATTTGGTGCAGGAAGAGACATACCACCTCGTGACTGGCAGGATTATTTACTCCAGATGTTACAACTGGGCTATTTTGAAATAGCCTACAATGAGAACAACCATCTCAAAATTACTCAAAGCGGAAGTGACATTCTTTTTGGAAAAGCAAAAGCGACACTCGCTGTGATTCACCGGGAAGAAATCGCGACAGGAAAAGGGAAAAAGAAGAAGGTAGTCATTGCCAAAGAACTTCCTTTCGGCATCCCCGGTGGAGAAAACGAAGATTTATTCGAAGCATTAAGGGCATTGCGGAAACAAATAGCAGATCAGGACGGACTTCCGGCATACATCGTCTTGTCTGATAAAGTGCTGCATCTGCTTAGTATTTCTCGCCCGACTACCATCGAAGAATTCGGAGAAATCAGTGGTATCGGAGAGTTTAAGAAGAAGAAATACGGAAAAGAGTTCGTGAACCTGATCCGACAGTTTGTATAGTAATCCGGTGCTAATTTATCGACTTCATAAAAAAACGCTCGATATAAAAAAGACATATTATTACGTCGTTATGAAATGAAATCAGGCAGGATTACACGGATAAACATGGTTTTAGTATTCTATCCAATCTCCTAAAACCGTGAAATCGGTGTAATCCGTGCCTAAAAAATCAGTTATTTATCCTATTATCCATTTACTTCCCGGTATAAACGAGATAAGTTTCGTAGTCACATAACAGCAAATAAATGTACTTACTGCAATGCATGGTATCGCGGCAACAGTAGGTAATTCCAGAGTACTCTTGAACACTGTCGCCCACAATCCGAGCCAGAATATGTGCATAAGATACATACCATAGCTGAGTTTCGACATGTCAGTTACAAGCCGTGGAGCTTCCGCACGGTTTATGCATGTGAAAAGCAAGAATGTACCGGCAGTTAAAAGTACGCAGTTGATTGTACAGAAGGCCCATCCTATCTCTATCACAGGTGTAGAAAGAGTTTCTCCGGGTATAGCCTGTATATAGAATGAGTAAATTGTCAATGCAGCTCCGACAACCATCAAAACAAGTCCTACGATAAAACGTCTGGAGCGGTCCCAAGTTAGATGTACACGTATATAATGTGCCAGTACAAGATATCCAAGGAAACCTGAGAAGTACCATAACACGTGGTATTCATTCCAGAAACATTGTCCCCACACTTCACCAAACCAGCGGTTAAAGTACGGCATACATGTTGATAACAGGAACAGTCCAATGAAGAAACGTTCTTCTTTCGCCGTGGCTTTACTCAGCCATGGAGATATAATAGGTATAAACAGGTAAAGACTGATCAGAGGATACATGAACCAAAAGTGTCCGGCAAGCGTCGGAAAATTCAGGAGTATCCGAGACAAGTCCTTTAATGATGTTTCTCCATCTAGCTGTCCCCACAACATTGGCAGGGTAGAATATAATATCATAAATATGAAAAACGGCGGCAGGATATGAGTGAAGCGGCGGCGATAAAATTGCCATGAGGTCTGCCCCTCTTTCATCGGTACCAGCAAATAGGCAGAGACAATCATGAACAGTGGTACTGCCATACGTGAAAAGCCGTCGTACACGGCCACCCACAAACGGTCTGCCTCATTAGCTAAATAAGACTGCGGTCCTGCCATATCGGTAGATCCGGCAGCACCGTAAAAGTTTTCACTGGCGTGGACCACCATAACGAGGAAACATGCGAACACGCGCACGTAATCTAAAAAAACGATACGTTTCATTTTCTGTTTGAGTATTAGTTAGTAGTAAAAATGTTTTTAGTTTTGTCTTTTCTATGCAGAACATGTATTCATAGCGGAAATACTGCGGTTAGTTTCCGTATACTGTCTGAAGTTCTACTTACATTGTTTTAGCTGCTCGTGCAAATCAGCAGGAGGTATGCCCAGCGAAATAGCTTTTTCAAAATCCGTTTTAGCCAATGCCTTCTTTTTCTGTGTCAGATAAATATTGCCACGCAGCAGATAGGCATCCGCCGAAGACGGCTTCAGACGAATCGCTTCTTCCAGATCAACGAGAGCCAAATCTTCATGCTTCATTTCACGTTCTACATCAGCACGGGCAATATAGAGAGTCGCATCTTCGGGAGTCGCCGCAATCATCTTATTAAGGATTTCGAGCGCTTCCTTGAATTTCCCTTCTTTCTGTTCCAGGGTAGCCAGACCCAGCCGCCCGCTATAATTCTGCGGATCAAGTTCCAACAGGCGGTTATAATCGATTCGTGCCGCAGGATAATCCCTCCGGAGCACATAGATATATGCCCGCATCAACAGCGCTTCTTTATTTTGCTTGTCTTCGTCGAGTACCAGGCAATAATCGGTATAGGCACGATCCGTATTTCCCATTTCCAGATTGATCGCAGCCCGATCCAGCAAGATAGGCACTGCCAATGGAGCAAAGTTCAATGCAAAGGAATAAGATTCGAGTGCCTTATCATATTCCCCCATACGGCGCTGTACCAACCCCAGATTGGAGAAAAGCATGGCATTCTTCGCATTCTTCGGTTCCAGTTTCAAAGCCTGAAGCAAAAGCTCTTCCGCTTTGTGGAGACTGTCCATCTCGATATATTCAATCGCCTTTTCTGATAATTGCTGATAGGTTTGCGCACATAAGGCAACCGGAAAGCTAAACAATAAAATTAAAATAATTCTTATCATGGTTTAAGTATTAATCCAAAGGATAGGCATCAAAAGCGAACAATTCCGTCGACAGATAGCGTTCTCCCGTATCAGGTAACAACGCAACAATTCTTTTGTTCTTGAATTCCGAACGCTGTGCCAACTGACGGGCTGCATAAACAGCCGCTCCCGAAGAGATTCCGGCAAGCAACCCTTCTGTAGCAGCCAGCTCCCGTCCGGCACGAATCGCTTCATCATCGGGCACACCAATTACTTCATCCACTACAGAAGCGTCATAAAGTCCGGGAATAAAATTCGCTCCGATTCCCTGTATACGATGGGGAGCAGCCTGCCCTCCCGCCAATATGGGAGACGACGCAGGTTCTACCGCAACGATATATACATTCGGATTATGTTTTTTTAAAGCACGTGCTACACCGCAAATCGTCCCTCCGGTTCCTACTCCGGCAACGAACACTGCCACTTCACCATCTGTGTCCCGCCAGATTTCTTCTCCCGTTGTCCGCTCATGGACAGCAGCATTCGAAGGATTTTCAAACTGTTGCAGAATGACCGAACCGGGAATACTATCCCGCAACTCCTGTGCCTTGGCAATAGAAGCTGCCATACCTCCCAGTCCATCCGTCAACACAATCTGCGCACCCAGTGCTTTCAACAGATTTCTCCGTTCCAGACTCATCGTTTCGGGCATAGTCAATATCAGATGATATCCTTTAATGGTCGCTACCATTGCCAGTCCGACTCCTGTATTTCCACTGGTCGGTTCAATGATTGTAGCACCGGGCTTCAGTGCTCCACGGGCTTCCGCATCTTCAATCATGGAAAGAGCGACTCTGTCTTTCACGCTTCCCGCCGGATTAAACGCCTCCAGTTTAGCAATAATATTCTGTTCAAGACCATACTTTCCACTATAACCGGAAAGTTCCATTAGAGGTGTATTACCCACTAAATCTGTTAATTTATTCGCAATTTTTGCCATCATTCACCTCGTTTTATCAGGTTGATGCGCAAAGATACAGAAAAGAATTGTACCTTTGTCTCCGTTCATTATTTTTAAGTTTATAGATATGAAAAAGAGAATACTGCAATTTCTCACGACTTATTTTTTGTTCGTTCTTCTGTTTGTCCTTCAAAAACCTATTTTCATGGTTTACTACCATGAACTTTATACAGACGCCTCCATCAGCGATTATTTCAACGTTATGTGGCACGGCTTGCCTCTGGATTTCTCACTGGCAGGATATCTGACTGCCATTCCGGGCTTCCTGCTTATCGCTTCCGCCTGGACGAAATCTTCCATATTACGCCGTATCCGGCAAGGTTATTTCGGAATCATCTCTTTTGTGATGTCCTGTATCTTCATTGTCGATCTGGGCTTGTACGGCTTCTGGGGATTCCGGCTGGATGCTACTCCGATCTTCTATTTCTTCTCCTCCCCGAAGGATGCGATGGCGAGCGTCAGTTTCTGGTTTATATTACTCGGTGTACTGGCTATGCTGATTTACGCAGCCATTCTCTACGGTATTTTCTACACCGTACTTATTCGGGAGAAAACACCACTGAAGATACCTTATCAACGGCAATATGTATCCCTCGTTCTTTTGTTGCTGACAGCTGCGCTCTTCATTCCCATCCGCGGTGGTTTTTCCGTGTCAACCATGAATCTGAGCAAAGTATATTATAGTCAGAATCAGCGAATGAATCATGCTGCCATCAATCCGGCATTCAGTTTTATGTATTCCGCTACCCATCAAAATAATTTCGATAAGCAATATCGGTTCATGGACCCGAAAGTTGCGGATGATCTGTTTGCAGAAATGCTGGATAAACCTGTTACTGCAACAGACAGTATCCCACAAATTCTGAATACTCAGCGCCCGAATATTATCTTTATCATCCTCGAAAGTTTTTCTACACACCTGATGGAAACGATGGGAGGACAACCAAATGTGGCAGTGAATATGGATAAATTCGGAAAAGAAGGAGTGTTATTCACTAATTTCTATGCAAACAGTTTCCGCACAGATCGCGGACTGGCCTCTATTATCAGTGGTTATCCCGGTCAGCCAAGTACCAGTATTATGAAGTATCCTGAAAAGACAGACGGGCTCCCTTCCATTCCACGCAGCCTGAAAGATGCCGGATACAGTCTGGAATACTACTACGGAGGAGATGCAGACTTCACTAACATGCGTTCCTATCTGGTTTCATCGGGCATTGAGAAGATTATTTCAGAGACGGATTTTCCTTTGTCCGAACGCCCGGGCAAATGGGGAGCACCGGACCACGCACTCTTCCAACGTTTTATGAAAGACCTGAAAGAAGAGAAACAACAGGAACCCTTCTTCAAAATTGTACAGACATCGAGCAGTCATGAGCCATTTGAAGTTCCCTTCTACCGGTTGGATGACAAAGTCCTGAATGCTTTCGCCTACGCAGACAGTTGTGTAGGAGATTTTGTGAAACAGTATAAGGAGACTCCTATGTGGAAAAATACGCTGATTGTACTTGTACCGGATCATTTGGGCGCCTACCCCCGTCCGGTAGAAAATCCGCTGGAGGGACATACAATTCCGCTCATACTTATCGGAGGAGCTGTGAAGGAACCGCGAGTCGTAGATACCTATGCTTCACAGATTGACATCGCTGCTACTCTGCTTTCTCAGCTGGGATTGCCGCATGATGACTTTACCTTCAGTAAGAATATCTTCAATCCGGCTTCTCCCCACTTCGGATATTTCACAGAACCAACACTGTTTGGCATGGTGACCGCAGAAAACCAACTCGTATACAATCTGGATGCCAATACCGTTCAGATAGACGAAGGAACAGAGAAAGGAACGAATCTGGAAAAAGGAAAAGCCTTCCTTCAGAAGCTATATGATGACTTGGCTAAACGATAAGATCAAACAAATCCCTTTTCAATAATACGATTTATTTTATGATAGAATTTCTTTCAGATATAGACACCCAACTGCTTTTATTCTTCAACGGAATACATTCGCCTTTCTGGGATTACTTCATGAGTGCATTCACAGGTAAAGTGATATGGGTACCGATGTATGCCAGCATCTTATATATACTACTAAAAAACTTTCATTGGAAAGTAGCTTTGTGTTATGTAGTAGCTATTGCCCTCACTATTACGTTTGCCGATCAGATGTGCAACAGTTTTCTTCGTCCGCTGGTAGGCCGTCTGCGTCCCTCCAATCCGGAGAATCCGATAGCAGATCTGGTCTATATCGTGAATGGAAGACGAGGAGGAGGATTCGGCTTTCCTTCCTGCCATGCAGCTAATTCATTCGGACTTGCTATGTTTTTGATCTGCTTGTTCCGCAAACGCTGGTTAAGCATCTTTATTCTACTCTGGGCATTCACCAATTCTTATACACGACTGTATTTAGGACTGCATTATCCCGGTGATTTATTAGCAGGAGCTATTATCGGCGGATTCGGAGGTTGGCTGTTCTGCTTTATTGCCCGCAAGCTAACAACGCGGCTTCAAGCCACCGGCTCCACTTCCGGAAAAGATACCGGAATGAAACAAACGGAAGTTATGATCTATACCGGATTATTAACAGTAGCAGGTATTATCATCTATTCCATTGTACAAAGTTAGTTCATACGATGAGCAACAGCAATATCATCCACTCACAGGAAAGCGTACGTTTCGCACAAAAGAGGACTCCTGTGTATAGTGGTTCGAAAGAAATAAGCTAAATCACAGGTTTACTCAGCAGAACGGAGCAGACTAAAGTTTTTATTTACACCGGATTACCATGCAATTCAGTATTACTTATCTATTCCATCCCGCCGAGGTATAATCTTATCTTATCGGGCTAATACAATTTCTGAATAAGAGAATCCTGAAAGATTAAGTGAACGCCAGTCCTTTTTCAACCAATCATAAACTTCAAGTAATCGTCCATTCCGACTACCTTCAAACAGTATATAAAGTTCCTGCTTCTTAAAATCATCCGAAACAAGTGTGGCTACTGAACACGCAGCATTAGGGAATGTGGTGAAAGGTTTGTCTAGCGTCATTGTAATCGGATTCCATAACCGCAGTTCGGTCCCATCACCATCAGCAATTGTCGCACCATGTCTCTTTGAGACAATATATCCGCTAACTCGTGTATATTTAGCTGTTCCCATACCCTCTACTGGTTTCACTATCCAAAAAGGAATCAATGCAACGGCCTGTATCGGCTCACCAACATATATACTTTTTTCTTCTACATTACGTCCGTCCAATACTACAGGCGAGAAAGTTCCATCTCCATTATCTGCCGAGAGCAGTATATTACCATCGCTCATCTGCACACAAGGATAACGTGACAATGATTCAGCCTTTAACCCTTCGGGTAACTGAAAACCATAATCAGGTTTTCCCGGCATATTCATTCTGGTATAAAACATCGTATTAACTGTTTTAACGAACAAACGGTCCCCGTGTTGAGATACCGCTAATACAGAATTATTAATTGCTCCCCCCATTGTTATGACTTGGCTATCTTCCGGTTTTTCCCAATAATTCATAGAAAGGTCATAAAGTCCTATTGTGCGGCGATCATCCTGAGTCCATACTCCACTAAGACTCCAACTTCCGGGAAGATTGACAACACAAGAGAAGTCTTGATTGTCTGCAAATCGCACCACTTCCTTTATCTCAGGTTTTTCAATATCTATGTACTCGATAGCATAAGCACGGTCTGTATTGGAACGGGAATTAATAATACCATAAAGTTGAAAATCCTTAGGTGCCTGTCCATCCGCTACTGCAATCTTCCCCATAGACATCATCTGACCGGAGCGACGTAACAAGACCTCTGTCGTAGAAGCAGGGCAGTGTCCGGGTGCCAGAAAAGTAATACTTGTAGCAGTCTTTTCCGTCACAACACCCCGTACACCGATAGCATATCCTTCTTTCAGAACAGGATCATCCGGAAGCGGCCAACGGATGCTAAACATGATTTCATCATCTGCCTGAAATCCTTCAGCAGATATAGTCACCTTTTCACCGGGCTTGAATACGGTTCCCGAAACAGGCATAACAACATTGGTTACTAAAATTGGTTGCTCGTCCTTGTCATCACTACATGCTGCAAGCAACAAACCGAACAGTAAGAATAGATAAATCTTTGTCATAGCATTTGTGTATTAATTGATGCAAATGTACTGCTTTTCATCAGCAAATACCTTACTCTCCTGCTTTTTAACAGTCCAATTTATTTTTCCTCCGAATAGCTTTACCATTAAGCAAAATAAAACAGAGAAACGAAACAAATTAAAAATAAAAAAGAGGCTGAACTTCCTTTTAAGAATCCAGCCTCCATATACTGCTATTCAGAATGATCTGTTTAAGCCTTCTTGATATAGTCAACAATCCACTGTCCTACTTCCTTTGTACCGTATTTCGCCCCATCGGCTACCTGAATTTCCGGTGTACGTACGTTTTCATCCAATGAAGCATCTACCGCTTTACGAATTAACGCTCCTTCCTCTTTGCAGTCGAAATACTCGAACAACATAGCTACAGAAAGAATTTGAGCCAATGGATTCGCAATATTCAAGCCCTTAGCCTGCGGCCATGAGCCGTGGATAGGTTCAAAAACCGGAGTACTTTCACCGGTAGAAGCCGAAGGAAGCAATCCCATAGAACCGCTAATTACAGAGCCTTCATCAGTCAGAATATCGCCAAATGTATTTTCTGTTACCATCACATCAAAGAAAGCAGGTTCCTGGATCATCTTCATTGCAGCATTATCCACAAACATATAGTCAGTAGTCACTTCCGGATAGTTCGGAGCCATTTCCTGTGCAATCTGACGCCACAGACGGGAAGAAGCCAAAACGTTTGCCTTATCCACCACAGTCAGGTGTTTTCTGCGCTTCATTGCATATTCAAAAGCAACTTTCAGAATACGTTCAATTTCCGGACGAGTGTAGTAGTTAGTATCGTATGCCTTATCATTATCCTGATATTTCTCACCGAAATACATACCTCCGGTCAACTCACGGATACAGATAAAATCTGCATTTTCAACAAGTTCTGCACGCAACGGAGATTTATGGATCAGACATTTGAATGTCTGTACCGGACGAATATTGGCAAACAATCCTAATTTCTTACGCATTGCCAGCAATCCCTGTTCAGGGCGCACTTTTGCAGTAGGATCATTGTCAAACTTCGGATCGCCTACGGCTGAAAACAAAACAGCATCTGCATTCTTGCAAACCTGATATGTTTCTTCCGGGAACGGATCACCCACTTTATCAATCGCATCTGCACCGCAGATCGCATATTCGTAACTTACTTTATGACCAAATTTCTCGCAAACGGCACTCATTACATCTACACCTTGTACCGAAATTTCGGGTCCGATGCCGTCGCCTGCCAATACAGCAATTTTAAAATCCATGTTACTTTTCTTTTTATCTTTTATACAACTCTAAGTTAATTAATCACTGTCATATCGGAAGCATCAAATGCATACCAATACCCCTCTAATATATTTATATTCATTTTATCATTAGAAACGACTGTCTTTTCTCCTGCATTCGTATGAATAGTAAAAGAGAAATCCTTAGCTAATAAAGTATAGTCATAACCATAACAACCATAGAAGTAAGCATTTCCCTTCGTATCCGCAGTCACCGATAATGTCTGGTCTCTTAATGGCTCATACTGCCCTGACGAGTAACGGTTGTAACCTATGGGAACAAATTTCGGACAAGTTAGTGTAACCACTGCTTTCGGTTCTGTAACCACTCGTAGAGCAAAACCTGACAAGTCAAGTTTCTGAGGATGCAAATCCAGCATATTCATATCTTCTCTGACTTCATAGTCCTGCAAAAAAGATTCCCATCTACCATAATTTCCAATTGCATACTCCTCTTTGCGCACAAGAGGCCAACGGTAAGATTTCCATTTATCAGAAATCATCTCACCCGGAGTATAGTAAAAAGAAAAAAAGCTATTTGTCACACCGTCGGGAATAACCAGACGCCCATCGTTCGTTACCAACTTAAGTCCAAAATCATGATCGGGTATAACTCCACCCACTCCTGTAGAACCCACAGTACGTTTAACGCATAACTGTCTTTTAGAATCTAATTTCCATTTATACACTCCATTCTGAACTTCAGTATATACAGCATAAGTTGCAAAATTATAATCCATAAAGTCACTTTTACTTTCCCCTCTCAAGGTACAGTGTATTATCACTTCATCTCCAGGTCTCCAACCCGATATATTGTTTTCAGCACTTCCTGTACAGATATCGACTTTCTCCCTTACTCTATTCGTATATTCATAAATCCATAAAGGATCAACTTGAAGGTTAACGTCGACAATCCGCCCGGGATATAGACCTTCCTCTTCACTACCCGTTTCTTCATCATTATCACACGCACTTACAGTTATCAACAAAAGTGCCACTATTGCAATCATGTCAAGCCACCTCTTCTTAGTACTCATTACCATTCATTTTAAAGTTCAATAGAGTCCTGTTTTAACAGACGGCCCAATTTATGAAAAATAGTTTATATAATGACGAATCATAGCCAATAAAATCAACTTATTCTTCAATGAGGTTCAGCATCTTCATTGTAGCTTTGATAGCTGCCTCAGTCTGGTCGGCATCCAGTCCGCGGGTACGGAACACTTGTTCGTCATAACTCCAAGTGATGACTGTCTGCACAAATGCATCCGTACGTCCACCGGGAGGGATCGTTACCGCGTAATTCGTCAACATCGGGAACTTGCGTCCCAATGTCACCTTATATATCTTACGCAATGCACGTACAAAAGCGTCATATTGTCCATCGCCACCCGAGCTTTCCTCGTACTCCTTGCCGTTGATTTCTATTTTCAAAGTAGCCATCGGTTTCAGTCCATGAGCCAGATTTACAAAATAACTCTTTAACTTGACCTTCTCACCTACTGCTCCATGCTTCAACACATCAGAAACAATGTATGGCAAATCTTCCTGAGTGACCAGTTCTTTCTTGTCTCCCAGTTCGATAATGCGCTCCGTTACTTTACGCATTGCATCTTCGTCCAGCTCCAATCCGAGGTCTTCAAGGTTCTTGCGGATATTTGCTTTGCCACTCGTTTTCCCTAACGCATATTCGCGTTTACGTCCAAAACGTTCGGGAAGCAAGTCATTGCAATACAGATTATTCTTGTTATCGCCATCGGCATGCACTCCTGCTACCTGTGTAAATACATTCTCACCGACAATCGGCTTATTGGCAGGAATTACAATACCCGAATACGATTCCACTACCCGGCTGACATCGTTCAAGCGACTTTCATCAATATTGGTTATAGCATTGAAATGATCTTTCAGAATAGCCTGAACACTCGCAAGAGGCGCATTACCTGCTCGTTCGCCCAGTCCGTTTATGGTAGTGTGAAGTCCTTTAACTCCACTCAGCACAGCAGCCAACACGTTGCTCACAGCCAGATCATAATCATTATGCGCATGGAAGTCAAAATGTGTATCCGGATACCGTTTCTTCATCTTCCGCATATACTCTATCACTTGCAGCGGATTCAGGATTCCCAGTGTATCGGGCAGCATATAGCGTTTGATACTCGTTTCCTTCAAGCCATCCATCAACTGAAACACATAGTCGGGAGAATCCTTCATTCCATTGCTCCAGTCTTCCAGATATACGTTCACATTGATATCCTGCTCGTCAGCATAGTGTACTACGCTGACGATATCCGCGATGTGTTGTTCCGGAGTTTTTTTAAGTTGCTGCGTACAATGCTTCAGCGAACCTTTACAAAGGAGATTGATTACGCGGCAGCCGGTATGTTGTATCCAGTCCACCGAGGTCTGACCGTCAACAAATCCCAGCACTTCCACCTTGTGAAGCAGATTGCGGCGGGCTGCCCAGTCGCAAATCATCTTCACGGCTTCAAACTCACCGTCCGACACACGCGCTGACGCAACCTCTACCCGGTCTACTTTTAAGTCTTCTAATAGTAAACGGGCAATCATTAGTTTCTCATGAGGCACAAAAGACACTCCGCTGGTCTGTTCACCGTCACGGAGCGTTGTGTCCATGATCTCTATTTTGACGCCTTGTTTTCCCATTCTTCTATTTTATTTTTATTGCTTAGCAAGAAGTCGATGTCGTCCAATCCGTTCATCAGACAAAGTTTCTTATAAGCATTGATTTCAAAATGTTCACTCTTGCCTGTTGCTTTGTTAGTGATGGTCTGTTCCGGAAGATTCACTTCCACCTCCATCTTCGGATTGGCAGCAATAGAGTCAAAAAGCTCCTGCAAGAATTCTTCTGTAACAACTACCGGAAGAACGAAGTTGTTCAACTCATTATTCTTATGAATATCGGCAAAGAAACTTGATACCACTACACGGAATCCATAACCGGCAATTGCCCAGGCTGCATGCTCGCGGCTGGAACCCGAACCGAAATTCTTTCCTGCCACCAATACTTGCCCGCTGTAAGTAGGATCATTCAACACAAAATCCTTGTTCAAAGAACCGTCAGCATTATAACGCCAGTCACGAAACAGGTTATCACCAAAAAACTTTTCTTCACGAGTGGTCGCTTTCAGAAAACGTGCCGGAATAATCTGGTCAGTATCTACATTTTCTAAAGGAAGGGGTACACAAGTACTTGTTATTATATTAAATTTTGTCTTCATTTCATTTTCAATTATCAATTATCCATTAAATAAGTTCCCGCGGATCGGTTATCACTCCTGTCACCGCAGCGGCAGCAGCAACCAGCGGACTGGCGAGCAATGTGCGCGCTCCCGGCCCCTGGCGACCTTCAAAGTTACGGTTGCTGGTTGATACAGAGTACTTTCCGGCAGGAATCTTATCGTCATTCATCGCCAGACAAGCTGAACATCCCGGCTGACGGATTGCAAATCCTGCCTCAGTCAATATCTTGTCAATTCCTTCCTTACGAATCTGCGCATCTACCATCCATGATCCCGGAACCAGCCATGCGATTACATTATCCGCTTTTTTGCGTCCCTTCACGAGAGAAGCAAATGCACGGAAATCCTCAATGCGGCCATTAGTACAAGCACCTAAGAATACATAATCAATCTTTTTGCCCAGCAATGATTCACCCGGCTGGAATCCCATATATTCCATCGATTTATTGAAAGAAACCTGTGCAGCTTCTCCCATCCCTTCCGTAGTAGGAATGTTTTGCGTAATTCCCATTCCCATTCCCGGATTAGTTCCATAGGTAATCATCGGTTCGATATCTGCCGCATCAAAACGAACTTCCTTATCGAATACGGCATCATCATCGCTCTTCAGTGTCTTCCAGTATTCCATAGCCTGATCCCATGCCTCCCCTTTCGGAGCATTTTCACGACCTTTGATATATTCGAAAGTCACTTCATCCGGAGCAACCATTCCACCACGTGCTCCCATTTCAATAGAAAGGTTACAAAGAGTAAGACGTCCTTCCATAGTCAGATTGCGGATTGCCGAACCTGCATATTCCACAAAGTAACCGGTAGCACCGCTGGTAGTCATCTTAGACATCATGTACAGGGCAATGTCTTTCGCTGTCACGCCCTTACCCAGTTCACCATCTACAGTAATGCGCATTGTTTTCGGTCTTGACTGAAGGATACATTGTGAAGCCAGCACCATTTCCACTTCACTGGTACCAATACCGAAGGCGATTGCCCCCATTGCCCCATGAGTGGAAGTATGCGAGTCGCCGCAAACGATCGTCATGCCCGGTAATGTCAACGCACGTTCCGGACCTACCACATGGATAATTCCATTTTTAGGATGCATCATACCGAAATGTGTCAGACCGAAGTCTTTTGCATTTTTCGTCAGCGTATCCACCTGAGTTTTGGAGATCGGATCTTCAATCGGTTTATCCTGATCATGTGTCGGAGTATTATGGTCGGGCATGCAGAACACCTTTTCCGGGCGCAATACCTTGATTCCACGCTCACGCAATCCGGCAAAAGCCTGCGGGCTGGTCACTTCATGACAATATAAACGATCAATATAAAGTTGTGTCGGGCCATCTTCCACCGTAGTCACCACGTGGGCATCCCATATCTTATCAAATAATGTATTCATCTGTTATCTATATTTTTACTATGTATGATTTATAATTAATGCGAGTTACGTATTTCAGTACCACTTTCTTTATTTCTTACGCCTTGAATTTGTTAATACAGTCGATATAAGCTTCTACTGATGCAGCAATAATATCCGTATTTGCTCCGAAGCCATAATATATCTGATTATCGTATTCCACCTGCATGTGAACCTTACCTACATCATCACTTCCCTTGCTGATTGCCTGAATAGTGAACTCTTTCAATGTCATGTGGCGGTCTACAATCTTCTTCAGTGCCTTAATAGCAGCATCCACCGGACCATTGCCACTTGCACAGGCTTCAAACTTCTCACCGGAAATATTCAGTCCCAGACTGGCAACCGAACGGACGCCAACACCGCTTGTCACCTGCAAGTATTCTAACTTAATACGGTGATTCTGGCTACGGTCTGCTCCTGCCAATACCAGCACATCATCATCATTGATGTCTTTTTTCTTATCAGCCAACTTCAGGAACTCTTCATATACCTTGTCCAACTTCTCCTGATCCAGGTTCACTCCCAAGATCGAAAGGCGATTCTTCAATGCCGCACGTCCGCTACGGGCAGTCAGTACGATCGAGTTATCATCAATACCTACATCATGCGGATCGATAATCTCATAAGTCTGCACATTCTTCAATACGCCGTCCTGGTGAATACCCGAAGAATGAGCAAAAGCATTACGGCCTACGATCGCTTTATTCGGCTGAACAGGCATATTCATTAAGCTCGATACCATACGGCTGGTCGGGTAAATCTTCTGTGTATTGATATTTGTCTGAATATCAATTTCGTGATGACTCTTGATAATCATCGCGATTTCTTCGAGAGCAGTATTTCCCGCACGTTCGCCGATACCATTGATTGTCACCTCTACCTGACGTGCCCCATTCAAAACACCCGCTATTGTATTAGCTGTTGCCATTCCCAAATCGTTATGACAGTGGGTAGAAATGATTGCGTTATCGATGCCATCTACATGGTCAATCAAATATTTAATCTTAGCACCATATTCTGAAGGCAGACAATAGCCTGTCGTATCCGGTATATTCACCACCGTAGCTCCTGCTTTAATAACCGCTTCTACCACACGTGCCAGATATTCATTGTCCGTACGCCCTGCATCCTCTGCATAAAACTCCACATCATCCACAAAACGACGTGCATACTTCACTGCTGCTACCGCACGTTCAATAATCTCTTCCCGATTGGAATTGAATTTATATTTAATATGAGAATCAGAAGTACCGATACCTGTATGGATACGTTTATGCTTGGCAAATCTCAATGCATCTACTGCTACATCGATATCCTTCTGAACCGCACGGGTCAACGCACAAATAGTAGGCCAAGTCACCGCTTTTGAAATTTCAATCACCGAATTAAAATCTCCCGGGCTGGAGATAGGGAAGCCGGCTTCAATTACATCCACTCCCAAAGCTTCGAGCGCCTTCGCTACCTGAATCTTCTCCACTGTGTTCAACTGACATCCCGGAACCTGTTCACCATCCCGAAGGGTGGTATCAAAAATAAATAACCTATTGTCCATCTTCTATCATTTTATGTTATTATTAGCTCAAAAAAAAACCTTTCGCACTTGGAAGTGAGAAAGGCTTTCGTATATTTTCGTATACACAGTTACGCGCAGCACTCACTTCCACTAACCTTTGATAGTAGAATAATAATACCGCATAGTAGAATATGTATAAACATCT
>ENA-UEQB01001784-UEQB01001784.1-human-gut-metagenome-genome-assembly--contig:-NODE-1784-length-17157-cov-15.556792_pt1 | contig 17157 bp, 9 predicted proteins | sample MGYA00242901_ERZ507918 | MGnify/ENA primary metagenome ERZ507918 (study PRJEB26167, sample SAMN06115405) | human gut metagenome | host: Homo sapiens | place: China:Sichuan | collected 2016-04-06... | reverse complement strand
AACTACAAGATGGTGCTCAAGGAGATCGCCCGCGTCTACAACGAGGCCATGAACATCATCCACTACATGCACGACAAGTACTACTACGAGAAGGCCCAGATGGCATTCGTCGACACCGATCCCCGCATCAATCTCGCCTACGGCGTGGCCGGTCTCTCGATCGCCCTCGACTCGCTCTCGGCCATCAAATACGCCCGCGTGACGCCCCGCCGCAACGCCGAGGGGCTCACCGAAGCCTTCGACATCGAGGGTGAATTCCCCTGCTACGGCAACAACGACGACCGTGTCGACCACCTGGGCGTGGACCTCGTCTACTACTTCAGCGAGGAGCTGAAGAAGCTGCCCGTCTACAAGAACGCCCGCCCGACGCTGTCGCTGCTGACGATCACCTCGAACGTGATGTACGGCAAGAAGACCGGCGCAACGCCCGACGGACGCCTCAAGGGCGTGGCCTTCGCCCCGGGAGCCAACCCGATGCACGGCCGCGACAAGAGCGGCGCCATCGCTTCGCTCGCCTCGGTGGCCAAGATGCGCTACCGCGACTCGCAGGACGGTATTTCGAACACCTTCTCGATCGTGCCCAAATCGCTCGGCCCGACGGCCGGGGAGCGTATCGAGAACCTCGTGACGATGCTCGACGGCTATTTCACCAAGGGCGCACACCACCTGAACGTCAACGTGCTGAACCGCGAGATGCTCGAAGACGCCATGGAGCACCCCGAGAAATATCCGCAGCTGACGATCCGCGTCTCGGGCTACGCCGTGAACTTCACCAAGTTGAGCCGCGAACACCAGCTCGAAGTCATCAGCCGCAGCTTCCACGAAAGGATGTAACGGCTTGAAAAGCCGCTTTTAGGGGCGGGCGCAGGATTTGCATACCGGAACCCGGTTTGCGCCCGAACCCCCTTATTCAAAAACAAGGAACAATCATGCTTCGTGTACATTCTTACGAATCCATGGGAACATTCGACGGGCCGGGACTCCGGCTCGTCGTTTTCCTCCAAGGCTGCAATTTCCGCTGTCTCTACTGCGCCAACCCCGACACGATCGAGGCCGGAGCGGGCACATTGACCGACCCTGCGGAGATCCTGCGCATGGCCGTCGACCAGAAGCCCTTCTTCGGGCGGCGCGGCGGCGTGACCTTCTCGGGCGGGGAACCCACCTTCCAGGCCGCGGAACTTGTTCCGCTCGTAAAGTCGTTGAAGGAGGCCGGCATCCACGTCTGCATCGACTCGAACGGCGGGGTGTGGAACCCGGCCGTCGAGGAGCTGCTGGGGCTGGTCGACCTGGTGCTGCTGGACGTGAAGCAGGCCGATTCCGAACGCCACCGCGCCCTCACCGGACGCGAAAACGCGCAGACGCTCCGCTCGGCCGCCTGGCTCGAAGCCCACGGAAAACCCTTCTGGCTACGCTACGTGCTGGTTCCGGGCATCAGCGACGCCGAAGCCGACATCCGTGCGCTGGGCGAACGCCTCGGCGGCTACAAGTCGGTCGAGCGGGTCGAACTGCTCCCCTACCACACCCTCGGAGTGCATAAGTACGAGGCGATGGGGCTGGAGTACAAACTCCGCGACGTGCGGGAGAACACCCCCGAACAGCTCGACCGCGCCGCGGCCCTGCTGCGCGAATACTTCCCGACGGTGGTGGTCAACTGACCCGAAGGGGACGTCCGCCGGAGGGAGTGCGGACAACGAAAAATCCGGGACGCCGCGGCGAAAACGCACGGCGGTCCCGGATTTTTTTCGTACTTTCGCCGGAAATCCATTTCTGCGACAATGAAGAACCGACTTCCCGACCTGAACGTCCCGGCCCGCGAACGCATCGGCTGGGTGGACCTCCTGCGCGTGATCGCCTGCTTTCTGGTGGTTTTCTCCCACAGCTGCGACGCCTTCGTCGCCGTGTTCGACAGCGACCGCGCCACCTTCCTGCAAGGAGCGTTGGCAGGCAGTTTCGTCCGGGCCTGCGTGCCGCTGTTCGTGATGATGTCGGGCGTGCTGCTGCTGCCCGTGCGGACCGGAACGGGGGCTTTCTACCGCAAGCGGATCGGCCGCGTCCTCCTGGCGCTGGTCTTCTGGTCGCTGACGCTGCCCGTGCTCTACTACCTGTATATGCGCTACGTCGGGACCTCCAGTCCGTCGATCGACCCCGCGCTGTTCACCGGCGAAGCGACGCTGCACAAGATGTGGACCTTCGTCTTCAACTTCTGCTACGACACCACGCCGCTCTGGTATCTCTATATGCTGATAGGACTTTATCTGATCATGCCGCTGATCAGCCCGTGGCTCGAACGGGCCTCGCGGCGCGAGTTGCAGAGCGTCCTCGCGATCTGGGGCGTGACGCTGCTGCTGCCCTACGTGAAGATGCTCGCCCCGGCGCTCGGCTACACGGGCAATTACGGCAACACGGGGCTTTACGGCGTCTGCGACTGGAACGAGTTCGGCACGTTCCACTACGTCTCGGGCTTCGCCGGTTACCTCGTACTGGCCTTCTACCTCGTGAAATTCCCGCCCGCATGGAACTGGCGCAAGACATTGGGCATCTGCATCCCGACCTTCCTCGCCGGATACCTCGCCACGGGGCTGGGTTACGTGGTGATGCAGAAACATTTTCCGGGCAACTACGCCTACCTCGAAATCGTCTGGTATTTCGCCGGCATCAACGTCTTTATGATGACCGCCCCGGTCTTCATCCTCGTGCAGAAGGCCGCCGCACGGCCCCGCGCATGGCTCTCGCGGCTGGCGGGCGCGACGTTCGGCATCTATCTCTGCCACTTCATCTTCGTTCAGGCCGGCTACGACCTCGTGCAGCGGATTCCGGGACTTCCCGCGCTGGCGCGCATCGCGCTGATCGCCTGCGGAGCCTTCGCCGTGAGCTGGGCGGTGGTGCGGCTGATGCAGCGGTGGAGCGTGACGCGCCGGCTGGTGGAGTAATGCGCTACCAGCACTCGGCCTTGTCTTTCAATTCGGGAATCCGGTCTTTCGTGAAGACCGGATTTTTGATGCCCTGCCGCTTCTGGGCCGTGTAGTCGGCCAGCAGCAGGAAGGCCTGACGGCCCAGCAGCACGATCGCCGCCAGATTGCACAGCGTCATCAGCGCCATCGTCACATCGGCCAGGCTCCATGCCAGATCGAGCGTCGCCAAGGATCCGAAGAGCACCATCGCGCCGACCAGCATCCGGTAGAGCGTCAGCGCCCACGGCCGCGGAGTGATGAAGCGGATGTTGGCTTCACCGTAGTAATAATTGCCGATAATCGACGAAAAGGCGAACAGGAAGATCGCCACGGCGACGAACACCCCGCCCGCAGGACCGATCTCGCTCTCCAGAGCCGCCTGCGTCAGCTGAATGCCGTTGAGCGAAGCGTCGGGAACGCCCCCGAACAGGATGATGAAGGCCGTGCAGGTGCAGATGACGAGCGTATCGGTGAAGACCCCGAGGGTCTGGATAAGTCCCTGCTTCACGGGGTGCGAAACGTGGGCCGTGGCGGCGACGTTCGGGGCCGAACCCATACCGGCCTCGTTGCTGAAAAGTCCCCGCTTGATGCCCTGCATCAACGCCGCGCCGACCGCGCCGCCCAGCGTCTGCTCCCAGCCGAAAGCGTCGGCGACGATCAGTTCCAGCACTTCGGGCAGCCGCCCGAGGTTGAACAGCACGACGCCCAGCGCCAGCACGATGTACCCCAGCGCCATAATCGGGACGATCACGCCGCTGACACGCGCAATGCGCCGTATGCCTCCGAAGATGATGAGCAGCGTCAGCGCCGTGAGCACGACGCCCACCCACACATGATCGGCGCCGAAAGCTCCCTCCCACGCGGCGCAGATCGTGTTGCTCTGCACCGAGTTGAAGGCGAATCCGAAGGTCACGGAGATCAGCACGGCGAACAGCACGCCCATCCACCTCCGCCCGAGGCCGCGTTCCATGTAGTAGGCCGGACCGCCGATGAAAGAGTCCCTGCCGCGGCGTTTGTAAAGCTGTGCGAGGGTCGACTCGACGAAAGCGCTCGCGGCGCCCACAAGGGCGATGACCCACATCCAGAAGACCGCGCCGGGTCCCCCGACGACGATGGCCGTGGCGACGCCCGCGAGATTCCCCGTGCCGACGCGGCTGGCCAGCGACACGGCGAAAGCCTGGAACGACGAGACGTGCCGCTCGCCCTTCGGGCCGCTTCCGGCCGACTCGCCCAGCACGCGCATCATCTCGCCCAGCAGGCGGAACTGCACGCCCCGCGTGCGCAGGGTGAACCACACGGCACACCCCAAGAGCGCCGCGACCAGCACATAGGTCCACAGCACGTCGTTCACGCCGCCGATCCAACGGGAAAGAGTCTCCATCAGCATACTTTACACGATCCGACAGCAAAGTTAATGCTAAAACGCATTTTCCGCCGGACATTCGCCGGAAAGATGCGGCGCGGCACGAAAAAAACGCCCCGCCTGCGCAGGGGCGTCCGTCGTCACCGCGCCCGCAGGGTATACTCCCCGGCCCGCTCCGTAACGGCCTTCTGCAACTCCCCGAGGCCGACTTCCGGCCCGGAGTACTCCACGGCGGCCACCGGAGGGTCCAGCGTCACGACCGCCTTCACGCCGTCGAGGGCGTTCAGCGCATGTTCCACATGCATCCGGCAATGATTGCACGTCATGCCGTCCACGATAAATTCCTTTTTCATCTTTTCTTCGGTTTCAACCGGTTCGTCATGTTCACACTCATCGCCGATCCGCCGGCGTTTCAGCCGCAAGCTGTTGGCCACGACGCTCACGCTGCTCAAGGCCATGGCCGCCCCGCCGATCATCGGGTCGAGCAGAAACCCCCAGAGGGGATAGAGCGCCCCGGCCGCTACGGGAATGGCGACGAGGTTGTAAATGAAGGCCCAGAAGAGGTTCTGGCGAATCGTCCGCACGGTGAGCTGCGACAGCCGGATCATCTCCGGGATTTTCCGGAGGTCCGACGAGAGGATCGTCACCATCGCGGTATCCATCGCAATGTCGCTCCCCCGCCCCATGGCGACGCTCAAATCGGCCTGCGCGAGAGCCGCGCTGTCGTTGATCCCGTCGCCGGCCATGGCCACCGTCCGGCCTTCGGACTGCAACTGCCGGACGAATCCGGCCTTTTCGTGCGGCAGGACGCCCGCCCGGAAACGGGTGATCCCGGCTTTCCGGGCCGTTTCGCGCGCCGAACCGGCGTTGTCGCCCGTCAGCATCCAGACCGTGATTCCCAGCGCGTGCAGCCGGGCGACGGCCCCGGCCGACGAGGGTTTCAGCGCATCGGCAAGGGCGAGCACGGCGAGCGTCCGCTCCTCATCGGCGAACCAAACCACGGTCTTCGCCTCCTGCATCCACCCTTCGGCCAGCCGTTGCAGACGGGCGTCGGGCACGATGCCGTGGCGGGACAGCAGCGCGTCGTTCCCGGCATACCAGGTCCGCCCCTCCGCGACGCCCCGGACACCCTGTCCGGGAATGCTTTCGAACCCGGTCACGGGAACGTCCCGCTCCCCGCCGAGCGATTCGACGACGGCCTGCGAAAGCGGATGCCCCGAGCGTTTTTCGAGGCTGAACAGAATCCGCCGCGCCGTCTCCGGCCCTTCGGTCCACGCAGCGTCCACGACCGACGGACGGCCTTCGGTGAGCGTTCCGGTCTTGTCCAGCACCACGGTGTCGACCTTCCGGGCCACCTCCAGGCTCGCAGCGTCCTTGACGAGGATGCCCTGTCCGGCGCCCTTGCCGATCCCGACCATGAGGGCCGTGGGCGTCGCCAGACCCAGCGCACAGGGGCACGCGATGATCAGCACGGTCACCAGCGCCAGCAGCCCGCGGGTGAAGCCCTCCTCCGGCGCGAAAAGCATCCACGCCGCGAAGGTCAGCACGGCGAGGACGATGATGGCGGGAACGAAAACGCCGGCGATCCGGTCGACGGTCCGCTGCACGGGGGCCTTGCTGCCCTGCGCATCCCGCACCATGCGGATGATCCGGGCCAGCACCGTGTCCTGCCCCACCCTGTCGGCCCGGAAACGGAACGCACCGTTGCCATTCATCGTTCCGGCGAACACCGCCGCACCCTCCTGTTTGCAGACGGGGAGCGGTTCCCCGCTGAGCATGCTCTCGTCGACATACGACGCGCCTTCGGCCACCGTGCCGTCCACGGCGATGCGTTCGCCGGGATGCACGGCGACCAGATCCCCGGCGCGAAGCTCCGCAACGGGCACGGAGCGTTCGCCCGAAGGGGTGATCACCGTGACGGTTTTCGGTTGCAGGCCCATCAGTTTCGCGATGGCCGTCGTCGTGCTGCGCTTCGCCCGCTCCTCAAGCAGCCGCCCCAGCAGGATGAAGGCGACGATGACGGCCGCCGACTCGAAATAGACGTGCGGCTCGATGCCCCTCGACAGCCAGAATTCCGGGAAAAACAGGTTGAAAAGGCTGAACAGATAGGCGATTCCGGTACTGACGGCAACCAGCGTATCCATGTTGGCCGCCCCGTGGCGGAGCTGTTTCCAGGCGTTGACGAAGAACTCCCGTCCCAGTCCGAAAACGACCGGGGTGGAGAGCGCCCACACGGCGTATTTCACGGCCGGAGCGTCCATGAACAGCATGCCTCCGGCCACAATCGGAAGACAAAGCCCCGCCGCCCAAAGAGTCCGCCGTTTGAGCGCCCGGTAATGCGCCGCACGGACGTGCGCCGCCTCGTCCTCCGCCGGGCCTTCCGCGTCGGTCAGCAGGTCGTAACCGGCCGCCTGCACGGCCCGCTTCAGCGTCCCGGGAGAGCACTCCCCCGAACGGTAGTCCACCCGCGCCGTAGCGGAAGCGTAGTTCACATGCGCAGACTCGACGCCCGGCAGGCCGTTGAGCGCCTTATCGACCCGGACTGCGCACGAAGCGCAGCTCATGCCTGCGACCGGGAACGTATTCGTGATGATCTTACTCTTTTCCATGGGAACAAAGGTAAGGTCCCGACACGCTCCGGGTGTTACAGAATTATGGATATGATTTATACCTACACTTCATCCAGCGGTTTCAGGCCGCGTCCTTTCAGCCGGCGGAATTCAGTGGGCGACATCCCGGTCTGGGCGCGGAACTGGGCGCTGAGGTGCGCCACGCTCGAATAACGGAGTTTGTCGGCGATCTCGCTGACGGTCAGGTCGCCGTAGGCCAGCAGTTCCTTGACCCGCTCGATCCGCTGGGCGAGGAAGTATTTCTCGATGCTGATGCCGTTGACCTCCGAAAAGAGCTTGCTCAACGCACTGTAATCACGGTGGCAGCGTTCGCGCAGGTAATCCGACAGGTTGACTTTCGAGGCATCTTCGCTGTAATGCACCAATTCGATCACGGCCGTCCGGATCTGCTCGATGAGGCGCATCCGGCTGTCGTCGATCAGTTCGAACCCGTAGGCTTCGAGCAGTTTGCGGAACGCCTCCCGCTGCTCCCGGCCGGGCTTCTCCTGCACGACGACCGTTCCCAGTCCGACATCGAGGGGCGTGAACCCCGCTTTTTCGAGCAGCCGGGTGACGACCAGAATGCAGCGGTTGCAAACCATGTTTTTGATATGAAAGACGTTCTCCCGTTCCATAACCGCATTCGTTTTATCCGTAAATATAACACAAAAACGATTCCGTCCCGCCGACCGTCTTCCAGCCTTTCAGGTTCCGGCCGTTGAAAAGCGTCGGCCACGGGACCTGCGCTCCGACGAAGGTGCAGGGTCCCCAACAGTGCAAGAGTCTCTTTTTCCTATCAGTCGGGCAGTTTTGATCGTACGAATATAGTCTATTTTTTTCGGGTCTTCAGCCTGTCCCCCCTGCAAAATTAACCTCTGACCCGCTCCGTATTCCGAAAAAGTTTCGTAACTTCGGCACAGCAAACCCATAGACGAAGCCATGAAACATGCGCACATCCTGCTGCTGCTCCCTTGCGGCATGCTGCCGCCGCTCGCCGGGGCGCAGCGCACGGAGCCGCCCGACCGGTTCGACATCGCACCGGAATAACCACCCCGAAAACAAGCAAACCAACCAAAAACAACCATGAAGAAAACCGCAATCACCCTCTTTTTCCTGCTTCAGGCCGCGTGTCTGTTTTCGCAGATCCCCCGCCCGGAATATCCCCGCCCGCAGTTCGAGCGGACGGACTGGATCAACCTGAACGGCGAATGGACCTACACGTTCGATTTCGGCGCAAGCGGCCTGGAACGCGGCTACGCCGGCTCGAAGGGATTCGACGGCAAAATCATCGTGCCGTTCGCCCCGGAGAGCAAGCTCTCGGGCGTCGGCCACACGGACTTCATCGGCCGCATCTGGTACCAGCGTACGATCGACATTCCGGCAGACTGGTCGGGACGCAACGTGATGCTCAACTTCGGAGCCGTGTACTACACCTCCGAGGTGTATGTCGACGGCCGCTTCGTCGGCCGCCACTTCGGAGGCAGCACGTCGTTCTCCTACGACATCACCGCATTCGTGAAGCCGGGCGGCAGCCACAGTCTGGTCGTCTTCGCCACGAGCGACCTGCGCAGCGGCAAACAGACTGCCGGCAAACAGTCGCTGCAATACGCCTCGCACAGTTGCGACTACACCCGCACGACAGGCATCTGGCAGACGGTGTGGATGGAGGCCGTGGCTCCCGAGGCCCTCGCACGCGTCCAAATGACGACCGACATCGACCAGCAGCAGCTGATCGTCGCCCCGCAGTTCTTCCGGGAAAGCCCGAACACGCTCCGGGTGACCCTTCGGGACGGCGGCAAGGTCGTCGGCACGCGGCAGGTCCGGGCGTCGAACAGCAGCGTCGTCGTCATCCCGGTCAAAAAGGCCCGGCTCTGGAGTCCCGAAGACCCGTTCCTCTACGACCTGACCTACGAGGTGGTCGCCCCCGACGGCCAGGTGCTCGACGCCGTGAAATCCTATGTCGGGATGCGCAAGGTCCACATCGAAGGCAACAAAATCTACCTCAACAACGAACCCTATTACCAGCGGCTGGTGCTCGACCAGGGTTTCTACCCCGACGGTATCTGGACCGCCCCGTCGGACGACGCCCTGCGCCGCGACATCGAGCTGGGACTGGCCGCCGGGTTCAACGGCGCACGCCTGCATCAGAAGGTTTTCGAGGAACGCTACTATTACTGGGCCGACAGACTCGGCTACATCACCTGGGGCGAAAGCCCCAGCTGGGGAATGGATGCCAACGACGTGGAGACGGCCCGCAACTTCCTCTCCGAATGGGCCGAATGCGTGGTCCGCGACCGGAACCACCCCTCGCTGCTGACGTGGACGCCGATGAACGAGGAGTGGTGGCCCGACAACACGCAGTTCCCGCGCTTCGCCTCCGACGTCTACGACCTGACGGGACGCCTCGACCCGACGCGCCCCGTCAACACCGTCAGCGGCGGCGCCGTCGTCAGGACCGACATCTGGGCCGTCCACAATTACGAGCAGAACCCGGCCAAACTGAAAGAGAAAATCTTCAGCGACGGCACGTTCTTCCATCCCCGCCTGCGGACGACCCGCGACCAGACGCGCAACATCGGATTCAACGAGGTGAAGGCGACCGCAAACTACGCCTGGCCGCAGTACGATGGCTCGTGCCCCTACCTGGTCGATGAATTCGGCGGCATCAAATGGGTGAAGGACCAGGAGAAGCAGGCCACGGATTCCCAGACCGAATCGTGGGGTTACGGACAGGCGCCCCGTACGCTCGAAGAGTTCTACACGCGGCTCGAAGGCCAGGTAGACGCGCTGCTCTCGCTCTCCGGACAGGTGTGGGGCTATTGCTACACCCAGCTCACGGACGTGGAACAGGAACAGAACGGCATCTATTGCTACGACCGCTCGGCCAAGTTCGACATGGACCGGATCAAGGCCATTTTCAGCAAACGCCCGGAACATCCCGCCCGATAACGCGCCGGACAGCCGCCCGCCCGAATGAAGCGCACCCCGAAAATCCGGAAAGGGATTTCGGGGTGCGCTTTTTATCCGGTTCGTCATCGTCCGCCCGCGGCAGAGCCTCGTGCACGAATGCGCCCGGAAACAGAAGGCGTCGCTGAATTTCTATTCGCGTGTTTTCCCGGTTTCAGAGTCTCGATATAAAGTATTCCTGCATATTCCAACGATATGCCCTTGATGAACGCTGCAATTGGAGATGCTTCATGTCGGTGCGTCGCACGGCGAGTGGCGGACGGTCCGACATGCGACCTTCTGTTTTCGGCACCATGAACTCCCGAAGGCAAAAAGCCACAGCGCCGGCACACTCCGCAATAGCAACCGACGGTTTTTAAATTATTCACGAAATATAAAAAAAGTCTCCACGGAGTACGCGGAGACAATAGGTTGAAAACCTTCGGCATATAGCCTTATTGTGATAAGATGTAGAATTCTTACACCACAAATATAGTAAAAAAAGATGAATTTCTGCAATTTTTTATTTAATTTTACAGAAAACACATTCTTCATATGGCAAAAGTATTGGGTTTGGACCTTGGCACCAACTCACTGGGATGGGCCCTTGTCGATGAATCGGAGAACGAATATACGCTGATTGACAAAGGTGTAGACATTTTCCAGGAGGGAGTTGCCCGCGACAAAAACAATGAAAAACCTGCCGTTCAGGATCGGACGAGCGCCCGGGCACTGCGCCGCCACTATTTCCGGCGGCGTCTGCGAAAAATCGAACTGCTCAAAATACTCATCCGTTACGACCTTTGCCCGCCGTTGCCCGAGGAGCTGTTGACCGCCTGGCAAAAAGAGAAACGTTACCCGCAGGACAATGAATTCCTCCGTTGGCAGCGAACCGACGACAATGGGGATCGAAATCCTTACCACGATCGTTATGTAGCCCTGTCCGAGCGGCTCGATCTCGGGAATCGCACACAGCGCTGGCTGCTTGGCCGGGCGCTTTATCATTTGGCACAGCGACGCGGATTCCTCAGCAATCGCAAGGAAGCAGGAAATGAGAAAGAAGACGGCACGGTCAAGGAGTGTATCAAAAATCTGTCGGCTGAAATAGCAGCGGCAGGGTGTCGGTACCTCGGAGAATATTTCTACGGACTGTACCAACACAAGGAACGAATCCGCGACAAATACACCTCGCGCAACGAACACTACCTGGCCGAGTTCAATGCCATCTGCGACCGGCAGCAATTGCCCGACGAATGGCGTAAGGCGCTGCATCGGGCAATCTTTTTCCAGCGCGACCTCAAATCGCAGAAGGGGTCAGTCGGCCGATGCACCTTCGAGCCGACGAAGAGTCGGTGCCCCGTTTCGCATCCCCGTTTTGAGGAGTTCCGGATGCTGTCGTTCGTCAACAACATCCGGATTACAGGACCGGGCGACAATGCTCCACGACCTTTGACACAGGAAGAGTTCGAGACGATTCGTTCGCTCTTCTTCCGGAAAAGCAAGCCTTATTTCGATTTCGAAGAGATCGCCCGCAGAATCGCCGGCAAAGGGAAATATGCCTGCAAAGAGGAGCGTACAGAAGCTCCTTATCGTTTCAATTTCGCCCGCACGGCCACCGTATCGGGATGCCCCGTCACGGCATCGCTGCAAGCGATCTTCGGAGACGACTGGATTACGGAGATTCGCAGCCTTTACCTGCTTGGAGCAGGAAAAAACGAGGACCAGATGTTGAATGACGTATGGCACGCCCTCTTTTCGTTCAACGACGAAGGTCGGCTGCGTAGCTGGGCCTGCGAAAAATTGCAACTCACGGATGAACAAGCCAAAGCGTTTGCAGCCATCAAACTCCCGCAGGATTACGCGGCGTTGAGCCTAAATGCCATCGGCAAGATTCTGGTCTATCTGCGCTGTGGCTATCGGTACGACGAGGCGGTATTCCTGGCCAACCTGCGGGCGGCACTTCCGAAGGAGGTCTATGCCGACGAAAGCCGTCGGCATGAAATCGAACAGGACATCGCCTCGCTGCTGCTTGACTACAAGCGAAATCCGTATAACAAGTTCGATTCAAAGGAGCACCGCATTGCCGACTATTTCAGCGATCATGGATTGGATGCCTCTCGTCTGATCCGTCTTTATCATCCCTCGAAAATCGAGACCTATCCGGATGCGCAACCCAAGGCAAATGGCATTCTGCAACTCGGCTCTCCACGTACTGCGACCATTCGCAACCCGATGGCCATGCGGGCCCTGTTCCGATTGCGCAACCTGATAAACACGCTGTTACGCGAAGGCAGGATCGACCGAGACACGAAGATCCGGATTGAATTCGCCCGCGGACTCAATGATGCGAACAGGCGGAAGGCCATCGAGCAGTATCAGCGGGAACGGGAGGTTGAGAATCGGAAATATGCCGAAGAGATCCACAGCCAGTATGCCGCCGAAACCGGCCGCGAGATAAAACCCTCGGACGACGAAGTGCTGAAATACCGGCTGTGGGAAGAACAGCAGCACGTCTGTCCCTATACCGGGCGGCAAATCCGCATTTCGGACTTCGTCGGGTCGGCTCCGGATTTCGACATCGAGCACACGCTCCCGCAGGCTCGCGGCGGCGATGACTCGCAGATGAACAAGACGCTCTGCGAAAACCGGTTCAACCGGGAGACAAAACGGGCGAAACTGCCGGCCGAGTTGTCCAACCATGTCGAGATCATGGAGCGGATCGAATCGTTTGGTTGGCGGGAAAAAATGGAGAGTCTGCAAAAGCAGATTGAAGCCCAGGTTCGCAGGAGCAAAAGCGCAGCGATTAAATCCGAAAAGGACGACGCCATTCAGCGCCGTCACTATTTGCAGATGCAACTCGACTACTGGCGCGGGAAATACGAACGCTTCACCATGGCCGAGATTCCCGAAGGATTCAGCAATCGGCAGGGAGTCGACATCGGCATCATCGGCAAATATGCACGGCTCTATCTGAAGACGGTTTTTGACCGAATCTATACGGTCAAAGGTTCCACGACCGCCGCGTTCCGCAAGATGTGGGGACTGCAGGAGGAGTATGCCCGCAAGGAGCGCACGAACCACGTCCACCACTGCATCGACGCCATCACGATCGCCTGTATCGGCCGCCGGGAGTACGACCGCTGGGCGCAATATGTCGCCGACGAGGAGCGATACGGCTACGGCGAAAGCGGCAAACCCCGCTTCGAGAAACCCTGGCCGACCTTTACCGAAGATGTCAAGGCGGCGGCCGACGAACTGCTCGTTGCCCACCACACGCCCGACAACATGACCAAACAGACGCGCAGGAAGTTACGGGTTCGCGGCCGGATAAAGTTGAATGCCGACGGGGAACCAATCTACCAGCAAGGAGACACGGCTCGCTGCCGGTTGCATCAGGATACCTTCTACGGCGCTATTAAGCAGGATGGAGAGATCCGCTATGTCATCCGCAAATCGCTCGCGCAGTTACAGCCGACGGACATCGACAAGATTATCGACGATGCAGTCCGGGATCGCGTACGGGAGGCAATCGACGAGGTCGGATTCAAGACGGCGATGAATCCCGATGAATACACGATCTGGATGAACCGGGAAAAGGGCATTCCCATCCGCAAGGTGCGGATCTTCACACCGAGTGTCAAACATCCGATCGCGCTAAAAAAACAGCGCGACCTATCTGCAAAAGAGTACAAGCGGGATTATCATGTCGTAAATGAGGGGAACTATTGCACGGTCATCTATGAGGGCCAGGACAAAAAGGGCAAAACGAAACGCACCTTTGAACTCGTCAGCAACCTCGAAGCTGCCCAATATTTCAAAGCCAGCGCTGACCGGGAAGCCCGCCCCGATCTGGTACCGCAGACCGACACGAACGGTTTCCCCTTGAAATACATCTTAAAAACGGGGACCATGGTCCTGTTTTATGAAAATACCCCGGCAGAACTTTATGAATGTACCCGCAAGGAGTTGGTAAAACGACTCTACAAGGTAACAGCAATGGCTGCAGAAGGACGGGTACAGTTCCTCTTTCATCAGGAGGCCCGAGATCAGAAAACACTTACCTCCTTATATGGAGCTGGGACCTCTCAATTCTGCCAATCCAATCCATCACCGAAATTGCGCCTCAGCGTTTCCAATTTTAACATGTTGGTGGAAGGTTATGATTTCGAACTGACCGTAACGGGCGAGATAAAATTCAAAGATGACCGGCCATGCTGAAACGAACCTTGTTTTTTTCGACACCCTACTGTTTGAGCCTGCGCAACGGCCAGATGATCATCCACACGCGCGAGGCCCCCGACCAACGGAAAAGCATCCCGATCGAGGATATCGGCTTCGTGGTGCTGGAGGACCAGCAGACCTCCATCACGCTGCCGCTCTTGAATGCGCTGTCGGACAACAACGTGGCAGTTATCCTGTGCGGAGAGAACCGAATGCCGAACGCCTTGTTGATGAATTTGGATTCAAACAGAACGCAAGGTGAACATTATCGGATGCAGATCGCTGCATCCGAACCGCTGAAGAAGGGCCTTTGGAAACAGATCGTCGAGACCAAAATCCGCAACCAGGCTGCCTTGCTGCGGAAGCTGGGGTATGACGGAGACAAACTGAAACCCTGCTACATGAATGTCAAGAGCGCCGACGCCGACAACCGGGAGGGCATAGCAGCGAGAATCTACTGGTCAGAACTGTTCGGTGCCGAATTTTACCGTTCCCGCGAAGGTTCGCCGCCCAACAACCTGCTCAATTACGGCTATACGATCCTGCGAGCCGCCGTGGCCCGTGCGATCATGGGCTCCGGACTGTTCCCAGCATTCGGGATCTTCCATCGGAATCGTTACAACTCCTTTCCGCTGGCCGATGACGTAATGGAACCCTATCGACCGTATGTCGACGAATTGGTCTGCCAACTTTACAGAAACGGGAATACACAACTGACCAAAAAGGTGAAAGGCGAACTGTTGCGGCTCCTGTTTGTCGATACTCGTTTCGACAAGGTTGTGCGACCTCTCGAAGTAGGACTTATGTTTTCAGCCTCTTCCCTGGCTAAATGCTTTGCTGGAACCCAAAAAAAGATTGCATATCCTTTATTGGAGTAGTCGAATGTCAGAAGTACGCTTGAATGCTTATCGAATCATGTGGTTGTTTGTCTTTTTTGATTTGCCAACCAATACAAAAACGGAACGACGTCATGCGGTGCAATTTCGCAAGGCGTTGGAAAAAGATGGTTTCACAATGATGCAGTATTCAGTCTATGTGCGCCATTGTGCATCGAAGGAGAATATGCAGGTTCACATTAAGCGGGTTCGACGATCGATGCCTCCGACAGGATTTACAAGTATTCTTGCTGTAACGGACAAACAGTATGGAGACATATTAAATTTTTGGGGTAAAAGCGAACGAGCAAAACCGGAAATTCCGCAACAATTGGAATTTTTCTGATAAATCGTTATTTTCGTTCTTTGAAATACGGAAAATGCATCAAACTGGCTTCGTCGGAACACCCGATCGTATTTTTATAGTGGCAGACAGCCCGTAAGTAACACTTTATCAATCAATATGAGGCCCGACGTTGTGGTTTGATGTAGAATTTCGATAAGATACAACTACAAAGCGCCATCGGGGCAAAAGCTTGCGTTGTGGTTTGATGTAGAATTTCGATAAGATACAACATTAAAGCCTGTTACTCTTCCGTTACGGCTGTTGTGGTTTGATGTAGAATTTCGATAAGATACAACCACGGCTTCGGTTTTGGGCCAAGTCGTCTCGTTGTGGTTTGATGTAGAATTTCGATAAGATACAACATGACGCCCGAAATCTTGCCCGAGCCGTAGGTTGTGGTTTGATGTAGAATTTCGATAAGATACAACTTTCCTACACTTTTGAGTGCGTCTCCAAGCGTTGTGGTTTGATGTAGAATTTCGATAAGATACAACCATGTGCGAGGCGAAGTCGGGAATTACGCAGTTGTGGTTTGATGTAGAATTTCGATAAGATACAACCGCGATCTCGAGCATTGATAAAATCGATTGTTGTGGTTTGATGTAGAATTTCGATAAGATACAACGCCACGGCCTCTGAAGCGGAAGTAGTCCCGTTGTGGTTTGATGTAGAATTTCGATAAGATACAACGGAGTGACCGATTCGATGACGAATTCGCTGTTGTGGTTTGATGTAGAATTTCGATAAGATACAACTTGTAAGCGCGAATCTTGTCAACTTCGATAGTTGTGGTTTGATGTAGAATTTCGATAAGATACAACTCGGTGAAGATGTAGTTTGCCGGAAGTCCTGTTGTGGTTTGATGTAGAATTTCGATAAGATACAACGCAACAGCGCAACAGAAGATCAGCCGCTGGTTGTGGTTTGATGTAGAATTTCGATAAGATACAACTAACTGTCCGATGTTGTGACTACTGCGGTTGTTGTGGTTTGATGTAGAATTTCGATAAGATACAACGGCACAAGCTCGAAAGGATGACGGGCAAGAGTTGTGGTTTGATGTAGAATTTCGATAAGATACAACCCTCGCGGCGTTTCTCTACGAGGAGGCCGCGTTGTGGTTTGATGTAGAATTTCGATAAGATACAACTGCGGCCATTTCATCGGTGATAAGTTCCTGGTTGTGGTTTGATGTAGAATTTCGATAAGATACAACTTCTGATAGGACGAATATCGGGTCTTTACGTTGTGGTTTGATGTAGAATTTCGATAAGATACAACAATCAGTCTGACAAAAAGGTTCTAACCCACGTTGTGGTTTGATGTAGAATTTCGATAAGATACAACTCGCGCCCTCCGAATCTTTCAGCATACTCTGTTGTGGTTTGATGTAGAATTTCGATAAGATACAACGATACGGACGTTGAGGCGGGGAACCAAAGAGTTGTGGTTTGATGTAGAATTTCGATAAGATACAACCGGCCGTTCTTAACGGCAGCGCGATCGTAGTTGTGGTTTGATGTAGAATTTCGATAAGATACAACACCTGCAACGAATGTGCGTCAGCTGGTTTCGTTGTGGTTTGATGTAGAATTTCGATAAGATACAACCGCCTCGGCATCCATCTGCCCCACCGTCGCGTTGTGGTTTGATGTAGAATTTCGATAAGATACAACTGGTGATATGTAGGTGTTATTTCGTACATGTTGTGGTTTGATGTAGAATTTCGATAAGATACAACGCATAGTTATGTTCATAGTCTGCATTTTTCGTTGTGGTTTGATGTAGAATTTCGATAAGATACAACATGACGCCCGAAATCTTGCCCGAGCCGTAGGTTGTGGTT
>ENA-UEQB01001777-UEQB01001777.1-human-gut-metagenome-genome-assembly--contig:-NODE-1777-length-17211-cov-6.062974_pt1 | contig 17211 bp, 8 predicted proteins | sample MGYA00242901_ERZ507918 | MGnify/ENA primary metagenome ERZ507918 (study PRJEB26167, sample SAMN06115405) | human gut metagenome | host: Homo sapiens | place: China:Sichuan | collected 2016-04-06... | reverse complement strand
GAGCGGGCAAGGAATTGTGTTACGGCTCCTGAATGAGCCGACAGAGCAAACCAATAGAATCGCCCTTAAGAACTTAGGTAAACTCGACATCCGCGATATAGTAATCAATAAAGAAGAATACGACAAGCACATAGCGCTATTGCGAAAAGTTCTGGATACCCGCATCCCATGCCATCTGACCGTGAAAATCAAAATAGAGGATGATAACGAAATATACATATCGGTACGGCTGGTCTACCTGAAGCGCGACAGAGTCATGGCTTTTGTACGCAATGTCACGGAAAACGAACTTCAACGCCAGGAAAATGAAAAGTACCGGTTCTTCCTGGAAAGTATACTCGAGAACCTGCCTATCGCCACCACCGTAAAAGACAAGAACGACAACGGACGCTATCTGATATGGAACAAAAAAGCTGCTGAAATGATGGGAACTCCCGGCGAGGAGATAGTAGGCCGCTATGAAGAAGACTTCAAGCATCTGATGCCGGACAACTTCATACAAGAAACAGACAGGCTGGCAGAAGAAACCGAAACCGTACATTCGTACATCAAGCATTTTATCAACCCCAAAGGTGGAGAATACATTCTGTCCTTCCATAAAAATTTAGTCTCTTACAACCATGGCAGAGAACGCTGGATAGTAAGTTCCGCACTGGACATCACCGAATTACTGGTTGCAAAAGAAAAAGCAGAAGAATCCAACCGGCTGAAATCTGCATTTCTTGCCAACATGAGCCACGAGATACGTACTCCGCTGAATGCTATCGTAGGTTTTTCGTCCATACTTTCCGAATACATTCAAGATGAAGAGGCCAAAGAATACATCCATCTCATCGAAACAAACAACCAGCTTTTATTACAGTTAATCAACGATGTGCTCGACCTGTCGCGCATAGAAGCCAACACACTCGAGTTCAGAGAAAATGAAATGGACGTAAATGATGCACTCGAAAAGATACAAACCACTGCCAAACTGAAGATTTCTTCCAAAGTCAAACTACGTTTCCTGCCCGGTCTGGAAGCATGTACCATCCGTACCGTACCCACGCGGGTTATTCAAGTGCTGAACAACTACATATCAAATGCCATCAAACATACGGAACAAGGGTATATAGACATTGGCTACTATCCCCCTCAAGAAGAAAGGATACGTTTCTTTGTCCGGGATACCGGCTGCGGCATTCCGGCTGAAAGGCACAAGGACATCTTCGAACGATTTGTCAAACTGGACAGTTTCAAGCAAGGAACGGGATTGGGACTTTCTATCTGTACGATGATAGCAGAAAAGATGAATGGAGAAGTAGGCGTAATCTCGGCACCGGGAGAAGGCTCCGAATTCTGGTTTGAGATACCATACGCACAATAATCTCTCTCTTTGTTTTCCATTTCAAATTCTCTAATGGTTTTCTAATACTCTTCTAATAGTTCTCTAACGGACGCTTCCGGCCGCACTGCTTACTTTTGCAGCGAAGATAAAAAGAGTATTAACGATCTAAGTTTTAGAGAATGAAAAAGAGAACTCTACTATTAGCATCAGTGAGCATGTTGCTTCTTGCCGGATGCAAGAATGGCATGGAAGAGAGAGAAAGCAACAACCTGCAACACAGAGGTGACACAGTGATTGTTTCCAACCAGACACTGAACGAGAAACTGAAAGTTCAGGAAACCCAAGTAATGCCTTATTCAAAAGAGGTGGTCACTGCCGGGACGGTACAGGCCATACCTACTCAGTTTGCATACGTGGCGCCGCCCTTCCCGGGACGGGTGATGAAATCGTGTGTCCGCCTGGGACAACAGGTGACAGAAGGCACACCCCTGTTTGAAATCAGTTCCCCCGACTTCACCGCAGCCCAGAAAGACTTCTTCCAAGCACGCCTGGCACGCGAACTGGCACAGAAGGACTATCGCCGCAAAAAAGACCTGATAGAAAACGGAGTAAGTTCACAGAAAGAACTGGAAGAAGCGGAAAACGCCCTGCTCATAGCCGACAAGGAATATGAAAATGCCGTTGCCGCCCTGCGGGTCTACCAGGTGGAGAACCCGGAGAACATGACGCTGGGACAGCCGCTGGTAGTGCGCGCCCCCATCGACGGGAATGTTCTTGAAAACAACATCGTGGCCGGACAATATCTGAAAGACGATTCCGAACCCATCGCCGTAGTAGCCGACCTCTCGAAAGTATGGATTACGGCGCAGGTGAAAGAGAAAGACATCCGTTTCATCCGGGAAGGGAACAAGCTGGACATAGAGGTGTCCGCCTTTCCGGGCAAGCGCATCGAGGGCACCGTATTCCACGTAGAAGAATCCGTGGACGAGGGTACCCGCTCCATCCGCGTACTGTCGGTATGCGACAATCGGGACGAGAAACTCAAACTGGGCATGTACACCACCATGCACTTCCTCAGCGAACCTGCGGACATGGTTCATATCCCGGACAAAGCACTGCTGCAAGGCGAGAAGGACAGCTATGTGTATGTGCAGACCGCAGCAGACACCTACGTGCGCCGGCCGGTAGAAGTGGAAGTTTCCAGGGACGGGCTCGCCGTAATAACCGGTGGTCTGGCAATGGGTGAGAGAATAATAAGCGAAGGCGGATACTACTTAAAATAAACGACTATGAAGAAAGATATAATGCTTACCATCATCCGCAAGAGATGGGTGATGCTCTGCCTGTTCCTGATGCTGGGCGTCTTCGGCTACTACTCCTGGACGAAACTCTCCATCGAAGCCTACCCGGACATTGCCGACGTGACGTCGCAGGTAGTAACCCAAGTCCCCGGACTGGCAGCCGAAGAAGTGGAACAACAAATCACCATCCCGCTGGAACGCGCCATCAACGGACTACCCGGCATGCACGTGATGCGCAGCAAGAGCACCTTCGGGCTATCCATGATAACCATCGTCTTCAAAGACGGGACCGAAGATTACTGGAGCCGCCAGCGCGTGCAGGAAAGATTGAACGAAGTGGAACTCCCCTACGGCGCCGTACCGGGACTGGACCCTCTGACCTCGCCCATCGGCGAAGTTTACCGCTACCTGATAGAGAGCGACAAGCACTCGCTGCGCGAACTGACCGACTTGCAGAACTGGGTAGTCATCCCCCGCATCAAGGAAGTATCCGGCGTAGCCGACGTAACCAATTTCGGTGGCATCACCACCCAGTTCCAGGTGGAAGTAGACCCGCGGAAGCTGGAACAATATGACCTGTCGCTCGCCCAGGTCATCGAAGCCATTGAGAACAACAACGCCAACGTGGGCGGCAGCGTGCTGAACCGTGGCGACCTGGGCTACGTGGTACGTGGCATCGGACTGATAGAAGGACTGGATGACCTGGGCAAGATCGTAGTAAGTTCCGAAGGCGGCGTACCCATCTTTCTGAACGACCTGGGCACGCTGAAATACGGCAACCTGGAACGGAAAGGCGTCTTCGGCTACAGCGACCGCACGCGCCAGTACTCTGAAAGCCTCGAAGGCATCGTACTGCTGCTGAAACACGAAAACCCTTCAGAAGTGCTGGACGGCATACACGCCGCCGTAGACGAACTGAACAACAGCATCCTGCCCGAAGGAGCCCGGATACACGTGTTCCTGGACCGCACCAGCCTGGTGAACACCACCCTGAGCACCGTATCGCATACGCTGATGATGGGTATGGCGCTGGTGGTACTGGTACTGATTCTGTTCCTCGGCAACTGGCGCGGGGCGCTGCTGGTATCGGTCACCATCCCCATCGCCCTGCTCATCGCCTTCATACTGATGAAGCTGACCGATATCCCCGCCAACCTGTTGTCACTGGGAGCCATCGACTTCGGCATCATTGTGGACGGAGCCATCGTAATGATGGAAACCATACTGAAGAAGCGCGAAGACCACCAGGGCGAATACATAGAAGAAAAGAGCATTGCCCAGCGCGCCCGCGAAGTGGGGAAACCGATTCTGTTCTCTACCATCATCATCATCACCGCCTACCTGCCGCTGTTTGCCTTCGAGCGGGTGGAGCGCAAGCTGTTCACTCCGATGGCATTCACCATGAGTTACGCCATGATTGGGGCACTGATGGTGGCACTGCTGCTGATACCGGGCATTGCATACGCCATCTATCGCAAGCCGCGCAAGATTTATAAGAACCGGTGGCTGGAAAGGCTGAGAGACCGCTACGCCGCCATCGTGGAGAAGATACTCAATAACCCCCGCAGCATCATGGCTCCCGTAGCAGTGATACTGATAGCCGGAATCGTACTGAGCATCACCGTAGGAAAAGACTTCCTGCCCACGCTGGACGAAGGTTCCATCTGGTTGCAGGTGAACCTGCCACCGGGCATATCGGTGGAGAAGTCGAGGGAGATGTCCGACACACTGCGGGCACGCACCATGAAGTACCCCGAAGTGACCTACATTGCCGTACAGGCAGGACGAAACGATGACGGCACCGACCCCTTCACCCCCTCGCACTTCGAGGTTTCCGTCGGCATCAAGCCCTACGACCAGTGGCCGAAGGGAAAGACCAAAGAAGGCCTGATAGAAGAACTGGCCGCCGAATACGAGACGTTGCCCGGCTTCCGCGTAGGTTTCAGTCAGCCGATGATTGACGGAGTAATGGACAAGATAGCCGGAGCGCACAGCGAACTGGTAGTGAAAGTATATGGAAACGAACCGCGCGAAACCCGCCGCATCGCCGAAGAAGTGCTGGCCGTGCTGGCAGAAGTGCCGGGTGCCGTCGACCTCGACATAGACCAGGAACCGCCCCTGCCCCAGTTGCAGATACTGATGGACCGCGATGCCATAGCCCGCTACGGGCTAAACGTGTCGGATGTGTCGGACCTGATAGAAGTAGCCATCGGCGGAAAGGCAGTGGCGCAACTCTACCAGGGCGACCGCCAGTACGACATCACCTGCAAATACAAGGAAGAAGCGCGCGACACGCCCGAAAAGATAGCCGGACTGATGCTGACCTCGGCAACCGGCGCCAAGATTCCGTTGTCGCAAGTGGCGGAAGTCAGGCTAAGTACGGGAGAAAGCACCATTACCCGCGGGATGAACCGCCGCCATCTGACGGTGAAACTGAACCTACGTGGCCGCGACCTCGCCTCGTTCCTGAAGGAAGCACAAAGCACGATAGACCGGCAGGTGAAGTACGACAAGGACAAATACACCATCAAGTGGGGCGGACAATTCGAGAACCAGCACCGGGCTTACTCCCGTCTGGCTGTGATTATCCCGCTGACGCTGATGCTGATGTTCATCCTTTTGTACAGCACCTTCGGCAAGTTCCGCCAGGCAGCGTTGGTGTTGTGCATTGTTCCGCTGGCGCTCTTCGGGGGAATGCTGGCACTGAACGTGCGGAGCATGACGCTGAACGTATCGTCCGCAGTGGGATTCATCGCCATGTTCGGACTGTCGATACAGAACGGAATTATCATGGTGTCGCACATCAACGGATTACGCCGCGAAGGTATGTCGCTCCGCCGAGCTGTTGCCGAAGGAGCGCGCCACCGCTTCCGCCCTATCCTGATGACGTCCACCACGACCATCATCGGACTGCTGCCGGCATCGCTGGCTACGGGGATAGGCAGCGACGTGCAGCGCCCGCTGGCAACGGTCATTGTGTACGGACTGATGTTCTCCACACTCATCTCGATGTTTGTGCTGCCGACGTTCTACTACCTGGTAGAACTCCGGCACCGGGGAACGCATCCTTCCCCGGTGCCGAAGGGGTCGTTCCCCGGTGCCGGACATAGTGAGCGCCGTAGAGCAGCTCAGGGACCGCTCGCCATGCTCCTATTATTATTTGTTGTGTGTAGCGAAGCTCCTGCCCAAAATGCCGGAAGCGCTCCGGCGCAGGAGCTTACTTTCCAGGAATACCTGGCGCGTGTAGGTCGGAGCAACCTCAGCTACCTTGCCGAACGGATGAACATCGACATCGCCGAAGCAGAAGTCGTTGCCCAAAAGGTGCTGCCCGACCCCGAACTGGAATTCGAGGCAGCCAACGAAACCTTTACCCTGGGACTGGGCTACTCGCTGGAACTGGGCAACAAGCGCGGCGCCCGTGTAAAGCTGGCACGCAGCATGGCGGAATACGAAAAGCTGTCCCTCGAAGCCTACTTCCAGGAACTGAGAGCCGAGTCCGCCGACCTCTTCCTCGAAGCCATCCTGCAGCGGGAACTGCTCGGCGTGAAGCTGGATTCCTACGAATATATGCGCCAACTGAGCACCTCGGACAGCCTGCGCTACCAGTCGGGAGAGATTACCGAAAACGACCTGCGCCAGTCGCGCCTCGAAGCATCCGCCCTGCTCAACGACGTCTACGAACAGCAGGCAGCCTATAAGTCGGCACTCGCCGTACTCAATCAGCACATGGGGCTCACCACCGACACGCTGCACACCCCCGTAGGCAGTTGGGACAGCCTGGACCGCGACTTCGTCCTTGCCGACCTGCTGAGAGCCGGATTCGAGAACCGCATCGACCTGCGCGCTTCCGAAAAAGGCATCGAGGTAAGCACCAACGAGTACCGGCTGACCCGTGCCGAACGGCGTCCCGACATCGGGCTGTCCCTCTCGTACGAGCGCGATTGGAACGGCTTCCTGCCCCCTTCTCGCTCGGTGACCGGCGGAGTCAGCATCCCGCTGAGCTTCTCCAACACCAATAAAGGAGCCATCCGGGCCGCCAAATTCCGCATCGAGCAGTCGGACATCCGGAAGCAGGACATGGCCTTGCAGGTACAGACCGAAATCAGCCAGGCCTGGTACAACTTCGAAGCCGAGAAGAAGAAAGTACGCCAGTACCAGACCGGCATGCTCGAAGAATCTCAGAAGGTACTCGACGGAATGGTGTACCGATACCGCCGCGGCGAATCGAGCATACTCGATGTACTGATAGCCCAGCGCACGCACAACGATGTGCGCCAGCAGTACCTCGAAACCATGAAGGGATACGCCGCCGCACTGGTAGCACTGGAAAAGGCGTGCGGCACGTGGGATGTGGAGTTATAGCCTTTTATCGCTCCGACCCGCGACCTTTCAACGAAGGATGAAGCGTAGCTTGCCCGCCTTTACCAGCTCTTCGTGGCTGATGCGGTAACGGGATAGCCGCCGTCCGTCCAACTCCATCCGGTAGATGTAGAGGGATTCTGCCGTGGGGCGTTCGGTTTCTATCACCAGGCTGTCACGTCCCCACACCGCAGGGTCGAGGCGGATGGTGACTTTGTCGAATACCGGAGTAGAGAGCGTATAGGCAGGCTCACCGGGACAGTCGGGATAGAAGCCCATCATGTTGAAGATGGCCCAGGTGGACATGGTGCCGGTGTCATCATTGCCGGGAATGCCGTCGGGGGCATTGCGGAAGTACTGCTGCAGAAGGCGGTGCAGTTCTTTCTGCGTGCGCCATTCTTCGCCTTTAAAATAAGAGAAGAGGTGGGCGTAGGCAATGTCGGGCTCGTTGGCAGGGTCGTAGAGACCCTCGTCGAAGACGCGTTGCAGTTTGTCGATGAAGGGACGCTTCCCGCCCATCAGCCGGGCAAGGCCGAGGACGTCGTGGGGGACGTAGAAGGTATAATTCCAGGAATTGCCTTCGTGGAAGCCGGGGCTGGGTTCAAAGTTCTCGCCTTCCATCGGATTGAAGGGGGAATAGAACTCACCGTTGGGCAAGATAGGGCGGAAGGTGCCGAATTCCTTGCTGTAATAGTGCCGGTAACCCAAAGAACGGTTATGGAAGAGGCGGGCGTCGGCTTGATAACGACGGGCAACAGCACGCAGGCTGTCGGCTGCTGCTTTATTCTTTTCGGCTACTGCCTGCTTGACTTGTGCTTCGGCTTCCCGACCGAGAGCCTCGGCTATACGGCTGAGGGCATTGTCGGCAATGTAGTATTCCAGGGCATGGGACACGGAGTTATCGTACTGCTGGCGCAGGGGGACGTAGCCCAACGACATATAATCGTCGTTATCGGGACGGAGCAGGTTCTCGGCGCCGGGCAGGGTGGCACCCTTGCGCATGGCCTCGTAAGCCAGCTCGATGTCAAAGTCACGAAGGCCCTTCAGCCAGGTGTCCACGATGACGGGGATGGACGGGTCGCCTTCCATCGTCAGCGTTTCGCGCCCGTAGAGTTCCCACTTGGGCAGCCAGCCGTGCTCGCGGTACATATCGAGCATGGAGCGCACCATCTGCAACTGGCGTTCGGGATAGACCAGGGTGAGCAGCTGGTGCACGTTGCGGTAGGTATCCCACAGGGAAAAGACGGTGTAGCGGTCGCCCTGCGTAGTGCGGATTTCGTTGCTCTCCATGGCGGGGTACTGCCCGTTGACGTCTTGCAATACATTGGGGTGTATCAGTGTGTGGTAGAGGGCGGTGTAGAAGACGGTTTTCTGTTCCGGGGTTCCACCCTCGACAAGAATGCGCGAGAGGTCGTCGTTCCAGCGACGGCGGGCGTCCTGCAGCACTTGGCTGAAATCCTTGCCGCGCTGTTCGGTGTCCAGGTTGAGGCGGGCATTCTCGATGCTGACGAAGGAGACGCCCATCTGCACTTCCACTGCTTCGCCCTCGCGGGTTTCGAAGGTGAGGTAGGCGCCGATGTCATCGCCGGCAATGTCGCGGCGGTAGGCGGTGTAGAGTTTGTATCGCCCGTTGTCGGGGTCCCATTCGGCTTCGACGCCGGTCATGGGGCGTTGCTTCTTCCAGTAGCCGGTGGCAACGGGCTGCTTATTGACGCGCATCACGAAGTAGATGGGAAACACCGCCTGCGGATTGTAGCAGAAGGTGCCGAGCAGCTTCATGCCCTCAAACTCACGGTCGCCCGTCTGACGGAGAAAGGCGCCCGACTCGTTGGTCAGCCCTTCGCCCAGGTTCAGCAGTACGTGGCTTTGCCCTGCGGGAAAGGTGAAGCGCGACACGCCTGTGCGGGGGGTGGCGGTGACTTCGGTCTTCACATTGTAGCGGGTAAGGAAGTTGCTGTAATAGCCGGGCGATGCTTGCTCGTCACGGTAGTGGCTGCCGTATTCTTTATAATCCACGTTGAGTTCGCCCGTAGTAGGCATCAGTAACAGGGAACCCAGTTCGGGGCACCCTACTCCGCTCAGGTTGACGTGGGAATATCCGGTGAAGAAGCAGTTATGAAACTCGTAGGGGGTGGACCACCAGCGGGCGTCCTTATCGTAGCGGTTGTCGTCGGAACCCATCACGTTGAAAGGCACTACGGACATCATTCCGTTGGGACAGACGGCGCCGGGATTGGTGGTGCCGAAGTTGGTAGTGCCGATGAAGGGGTTGACGTAGTCCACCGGCGCGATGCCCTCTGCCGATGCCATTGAGGGGGCCGTCAGGCCGAGGGTGAGGAGAAGGGTAAGGAAGATTCGTTTCATGCTGATTGTTTTTAAGGGTAATGAGGAATTTGCCAGGGCGCCGACGGTGCTCGGCACGCTGACGACCTGGTTGCAGGCGTGCCCGAGCGCCCAGGCACTCAGACGACGCTGGTGCGCTTGGTAAATTCGATGATTTCGGAGATATAGCCGAACGCCATTCCAACCACGGTATCGGCAGCGCCATAATATACGGCTACTTTATCCCCGTCCTGCAAGGCGGCGCAAGGGAATACCACATTGGGCACATCGCCCTGCAACTCATAAGGTGCGGCGGGTGCCAGCAGGTAGTCGCGCGTGCGGTAGAGCACTTTCTCCGGGTTTTCCTTATCGAGTATCGCAGCCCCCATCGAGTAACGGAAACCGTTGCAAGTGGTGATGACACCGTGATAGAATATCAGCCAGCCTTCCGGCGTGAGGAAGGGCACGGAGCCTGCTCCTATCTTGGTGCACTGCCAGGCGCTTTCGGGGAAAGGAGTGACTTTCATCACGCAGCGATGCTCGCCCCAGTACTTCATGTCCGGGCTATAGCTGATGTAGATGTCGCCGAACGGGGTATGTCCGTTGTCGCTGGGGCGGCTCAGCATGGCGTATCGCCCGCCTATCTTCTGAGGAAAAAGGACGCCGTTGCGGTTGAACGGCAGAAAGGCGTTTTCGCACTGGAAGAATTCCTTGAAGTCGAACGTATAGCCGATGCCGATGGTGGGGCCGTGGTAGCCGTTGCACCAGGTAATCCAGTAGCGGTCGTCAATCCAGGTGACACGCGGGTCGTATTTATATTCGGACTCTATCATCTCTGTGTTTCCGGCTTGGAAGCGGATAGGCTCGTGGGAGATGTCCCAGTGGATGCCATCTTTACTAAAACCGGAGAAGATATTCATCTGCACCGCGCGATTGTCACAACGGAAGACTCCGGCAAAGCCTTCGCCAAAGGGAACGACGGCGCTGTTGAAGATGCTGTTGGATGTGGGGATGTGATAGCGGCCGATAACAGGATTCTTTGAATAACGCCACATGACGTCCGTGCAACCTTCCGGGCGTTCTTCCCAGGGGATAATGATATTGCTCATAATGGTAGATATTTTATTGTTAGATATTTAATTCTTCTTCTCGTCCGCATACGTGAACGGTACGAAGTACGTAATGACAAACGCCGGGATGGTGGCAAACAGCGTGAAGATGAAGAACACCTCATACCCCAGCCAGTCGCTGACGAAGCCGCTGATGGTTCCCGGCAACATCACGCCCAGGTTCATAATGCCCGAAGCAAAGGCGTAGTGCGCCATCTGGTGCTTGCCGGGTGCTACCTGCTGCATCATGAAGAGGCTGAGGCCGACGAAACCGAAGCCGTAACCGAAGTACTCCAGCACGATGGCGCTGCCAATCAGCATCCCGCTCTCCGGCTGATAAATGGCGAGCAGCGTATAGGCCACGAACGGAAGGTTGAAGATGCAGCACAGAGAGAAGAGCGTGCGGCGCAGTCCGCGATGCGAGATATAGTAGCCCGCCAGCAACGAGCCCAGCACGAATGCTGCCGCGCCGTAGGTACCGTAATACAGACCGATCTGCTGCTCATTCAATCCCAGTCCGCCCACCTCGCGCCCCGCCTTCAGGAAGAGGGGGACAATCTTCATCACGAAGCCTTCGGCAAGGCGATAGAGGATGATGAAAGCGATGTAATACCAAATGTGCTTCTTCCGGAAGAAGTCCCGTATCACCCCTATCAGCTTGTCCAGCGTTTCGCGCGCCGATGCCGTGCCGCCTGCAGCCACACCGCCCGAAGGCAGCATACGGGTGTGATACAGACCGAGCGACACCATCACGCCTGCCATAATCAGCATCACCGTCATCCAGGCATTCACCGTGGCTTCGTGGCGGACAGCTTCGGAAGCACCTTCCACCCCGCCAAAACCCGTCAGCAGCGCTCCCGCCAGCCACACCAGCCCGCCGGATGCCACAATCTTGGCAATGTTGTAGAAGGCTCCTTGCCAACCGATGTATTTTGCCTGGTCTTGCTTGTCCAGTTCCGACATATACACCCCATCGGTAGCCACATCATGCGTGGCGCCGCTGAAGGCAATCACCGCCAGCAGCCCGATGCACACCGCAAAGAACTGCGGCAAGTGCAACGCCAGGGCCACCAGAGCAAAGCCTGCTCCGGTAACCATCTGCGTTAGTACCACGAAAAACTTCTTGGTCTTGAACATCTCAAGGAACGGACTCCAAAGAAACTTCAGCGTCCAGGGCAACATTATTAACGAAGTCCATAAGGCGATCTGTGCGTCGCCGATACCCAGTCCCTTGAACATCAGCACAGACACCATGTTCAGCACCACGAACGGCAGTCCCATGGCGAAGTATACGGTGGGAACCCAGGATATGGGGGTACGTTTCTTCTGATTCATACTCAGAGTTGTTATAGTGCGTACTTACTTCACCGGATTAGCGCTCATCGTCAACTCCAGCACGCCGCCTTCCACAATGTCCTGGTGGGTGAAGAAGGGAGTTTCCAGCTTCTTGCCGTTCAGGACAATGCTCTGCACGTACTTGTTGTCGCGACTGTTGTTATGCGCCACAATCTTGAAGGTCTTTCCTTCGCCCACGTGGATGGTAGCCTCGTCGAACAGCGGGCGGCCGATGGAGTACACCGGTTTGCCGGGGCATACCTGGTAGAAGCCCATGGCGTTGAGGATGTACCATGCCGACATCTGTCCGCAGTCTTCATTGCCGGAGAGTCCGTCGGGGTTGTTGAAGTAAAGCGTATGCAGCACCTGGTCTACCAGCTCCTGAGTGCGCCAAGGCTGGCCTACGTAGTTGTAGAGGTGGGCTATGTGATGGCTCGGCTCGTTGCCATGCGCGTACTGGCCTATCAGACCGGAGATATCGGCAGATACCGCATCGCCTTCCAATGAAGAGTCGGCTATGAACAGGGAATCCAGCTTGCTGATGAAGCCCTCGCGGCCGCCCATCAACTCTACCAGTCCATCTACATCGTGGGGTACGAACCACGTCCACTGCCAGGCGGTGCCTTCGCAGTAGTCGTCGTTGCGGTGGTTAGAGGAACGGGGGTTGAACGGGGTACGCCAGTTACCTTCGCTGTCCAGTCCGCGCATGAAGCGGGTGCTGGGGTCGAAGTAAACTTTGTAGCCTTTGGCAAACTCGGCGTACTTGTCGCGGTTCTGCTCATCGTCCAAAGCACCTGCCAGTACGGAGATGCACCAGTCGTCGTAGGCGTATTCCAAGGCTTTGGCTACGGACTCGTTGTCCTTGTCGCAGGGCACGTAACCGATCTTATTCTTCCAATACTTGGCTTGCGGCATCAAATGCGGCAATACAAGGGGATGCGTGATGATGCCGGTGGTATCGTACTCGGCAGCACGGATGCAGGCTTTGTAGGCATCCTGCACATCGAAGTTGCGATAGCCCTTCACGTAAGAGTCGGCAATGATGGATGCGGCATGGTAACCGATCATCGTTCCCGTATAGTTTCCGGCAAGCTCCCACATCGGCAGGACACCGCCCTCGCGGCTCTTCTGGATGAGCGAACGGATGAACGCCTCGTTCAGCGCCGGGTCTATAATCGTCATCAGCGGATGGTAGGCGCGGAAGGTATCCCACAGGGAGAAGATGGTGTAGATAGGTTTGTCCACACTGCCCTGATGAGGCTTCAAGTCCATGCCCAGGTAGCGGCCGTCGGAATCGGTGAAGAGGTTGGGTTGCATACCGGTATGGTAAAGTGCGGTGTAGAACATGGTGCGCTGGTCGGCGTCTTTCGTCTTGATGTCGATCTTGGAGAGATAAGTGTTCCATGCACTACGCGCGGCTTGGCGCACTCCGTCGAAGTCCCAGCCGGGTATCTCGGATTCCACGTTCCGACGGGCACCGTCCATATCGACGGCGGAAACGCCGACCTTCACAAACACCTGCTCGTTGTCATCGGTCTGGAATTGCAGCAATGCCTTGGCTGTGGGAAGCAACGGGCCGCCTTCGTCCAATGCCATAGAATCGGTTACCAAGGTATAGGTAAACGGCTTGGAGAACTTGGCGTAGAAGTTGATGTACTGGTCGAATGCCCAGTAGACCGTCTTTTTGCGTCCGCGGATTTCCGTATCGCTGATGACTTCGAGTTCCATCTGCTCGTTCTTCTGACGCTGGATGCTATAGTCCAGGTCGAGGATGAAGCCGGCATCTTCTGCCTTGGGGAAGGTGTAGCGATGAATGGCGGCACGCTTGGTAGAGGTCAGCTCGGCACGGACTCCGTAGCGGTCCAGGAATACGGAGTAGTAGCCCGGTTCTGCCGTCTCGTTATCATGTGAGAAGCCGGAACAATAAGCCATCTGCTGGCTCTTCGATCCCATAGAATGGTAATCTTGCTGCCCTACGGTAGGCATCAGCAACACGTCACCATAGTCGGCACATCCCGTACCACTGACGTGTGTGTGGGAGAAGCCGTTGATGGTAGTGTCCGCATAGTAATATCCCGAGCAGGCGTCCCACTCGTAGATGCGGGTGTCGGGGCTGGGTTGAATCATTCCGTTAGGTACTACCGCGCCGGGATAGGTGTGTCCGTGACCACCGGTACCGATGAACGGATTGACGTAGGATGCGTAATCCGGCTCCGGCATGGTGCAACTGAATACAGTGGCGCCCAGCAGCAGAAGCCCGCTCATCAGTATTGAATTAGATTTCATGTTGTTCTTCATATCATTTTATTTGTATTACGTTTCTGTTAGTTTAGATGGGCATGAAGCTGACGGCTTGTCCGCCACCTCTTGCCATGGAGATATCCAGCGTATCATCGGCAGTTACCAGCTTCTCGGTTATCTCGTAAGATGCCGGATTCGTTTCCCAGTCGGCATCCTTGCCATCGGCGTAGATAACGGCACGGTAGGTTTTGCCTTTCTCCAGGAAATCCAGTCGGACGGCAACCTGGCGTGCTTCCTCATTCGTAGCGGCTCCCAGGAAGTATTTGTCTTTTGCCCGTCGGACAATGACCACGAACTCTCCCGGCTCGCCTGCCAATGCCTGCGACCAGTCGCAGTCGGCATCAAAGTCGCGGAAGAACTGGAAAGCGGGATGGCCTTCGTAGTTCTCAATCATATCGGCAGCCATCTGCAAGGGGGAATACAGTATCACCCAGTCGGCTATCTGCTTGGCAAGGGTGGTGTTGATGCGGCAGTCTTTGCTGTCCTTCATGTTCCACTGCTTGCGGTTGGGGTTCTTCTTGGCACGTTCATAGAGTACGTCGAAGATGCCGGGTGTATAGTCCATCGGTCCACCCAACAGGCGGGTAAAGGGTAACATCACCTGGTGCTCGGGCGGATTACCGTCGCTCCATGCGTTCCACTCCATGCCACGGGCGCCTTCACGGGTCATCATATTGGGATAGGTACGGCGGATGCCGGTGTCCTTGATGGGTTCGTGTGCGTCGAGGGTAATGTGATACTTGGCAGCAGTCTGCACTACCTTGCGATAGTGGCGCACGTTGAACTGTCCATGATGGTTGTGTCCGTTCGGAAGACCACCGGCATAACCGGTCTTTACGCTATGTATGCCCAGGTCGGCATACCATTGGTAGGCAGCATCGAGTTGCTTCTCATAATTGAGAATGTTGCCGCCGGTCTCGTGGTGACCGATGATTTCGATACCTTTCTCCTTGGCATAGCGGGCTATTTCCCGGATGTCGAAGTCGGCATAAGGCTTTGTATAATCGAATGTTTGTGTTCCACCCCAGTTTTCCCAGCCTTCATTCCAGCCTTCGAACATCACTGCTTCTATGTTGTTGGCGGCGGCAAAGTTAATGTATTTTTTCGCATTCGCGGTAGTAGCGCCGTGGCGATCATTAATCACCCAACTTTCTACGCCCAAGTGCATACCCCACCATACGCCTACGTACTTCATCGGACGAATCCAGTCGGTAGTTTCCAGGGCACAAGGTTCGTTCAAGTTCAGTATAAGTCCCGAGTTGATGAGTCCTACTGCCTTGGAAGCAATCTGTACGGTACGCCACGGGGTTTGGAAGTAGCTTCCGGCTATCCGTGCTTTAATGCCGTCCGGCCAGGGTGCAAGTTCTGATTTGAATTGTGTCCCGCCCGTGTTCTTCAAAGTCATCTCCGGGAAGTCGGTCAATGCAGCTTCGTGGATGCTGGCATATACGTTGCCGGTCTTGAAGGTCATCGGCGTGTTGGCATTGTCTATCTTGCTGATAGGTTGTGTACGATACAGCAGTTCGTATGTATCGTAATTGGCAGGGATGGACCAGGAAGTGCCGTCCTGCGCAATGTTGAAAGAAGTTAGTTCGTCCGTCAGCAACAGACTGTCTGCTCCTGCCACCTGATATTCGTAGCGGAAACCGATTCCATCATCGAAGACGCGGAAACGCAAAGTAAGTTGCACATCCGAAGCGTCGGCAAGACGAACAGCCATCTCGTTATAGTAGTTGCGGATCTTTTTGTTTTCTCCCCAGGGTTGTGTCCATGTTTCGTCTGCGGAGGAAAAGTCGGTACCGACGATGCGGAAACCGTCGGAAAGATTCACTCCGTTCCCGGCAAGAAAGCCCAATGAGGAAGGAGCTATAAAAGCTGTGTCGTTCACATCTACCCGATAAGTCATACGGTTATCACTGTCCAGAACGAAAGTCAGCCGGATATGTCCGTCGGGCGAAGCGACTTCTGTAGGTTTGGGGGACGTACAACTGCTTGCCAGAAGAGAGAAAAATATGATTATATGAATAAGGTGCTGTTTCATGATATTGTTTGTATTTGGGACATACAGGATTCTGATAGTGCTATCCCAATGTCATCGCGAGCCTCGTCCTGTTGTACGGACGAGGCCCGTTCCGACAAAAGTTCGAATTTTACTTCTTTGTCAAAGTATAGTTCTCTGTGATGTGAGACTTCACATTCATGTGAGGCGGCACTAACTTGCCGTCTTCCTCATGGCATGGGTCGATACCCCAACGGTTGCCTACACCATTAAGTTTCAGATTTCCGTTTGCATCAATAGTACCAGTGATAGGAATAGTATAATCCTCACCTGTATAGAAGTTCCATACATTTACCTTACCATAAGTACCCCAGCACATTTCCCAAGTAATAGGATCAGTAGCATCGGCTTTGTGGATAGTCTGAGGAACAGGAATAGAAAGGTTACCGCCATTGTATTCCATCACTAAAGGATACTTGTTTGTAATTTCAGGATAAGTACCCCAACCATATACGTAATAGCTCTTGCCGGCTTCTTTCTCTTCAATGCGGACATCGAATGTCTGTGAACCACTCCAATCCCACCATTTCGGGGTATTAGTTTCATCTATATAAACAAACAGTGAATTGCTGGAAGTAGCCGACCAATCACCTAACAAGGCATCGTATCCTGACAGCGGCTTTCCTTTTATCGGGGCAGCGCTTGTACGAGTATAGTAGTAACCACTCCATTCCACTTCATCGCCGAACAAGATAGAGCTTACTTCCGTAAAGAAATAGCTATAATTATACAGCTGGGGCTTAGGATTGTATAACATCTGCAAGCCATAACCGGACTCTTTCATATCCTTGATATACTCCGGTTCAAAGTAGTAGGACAATATTTTGATTTAGGCAATCCTTCGAAGTTAGCTTCACGGCCTTTACCGGATTTCATGTAATCAGCCTGATTCTGATAGTAGCCATAAGTAATGTAATCGACTAATTCACCAACTGTCTTGCCTTCTACAGTACCTGTAGGAGAGTCTATGAATCTGGAACTATACTCATAAACGCCCAATAACTTATCAGGCATCTGCTGACGACATTCGTAAATCAGACGGGCAAAGTTCTCGCGAGAACGAGGCAGGAAGCCTGGACTCGGATCATCCTTGTATGA
>ENA-UEQB01001773-UEQB01001773.1-human-gut-metagenome-genome-assembly--contig:-NODE-1773-length-17224-cov-7.283490_pt1 | contig 17224 bp, 14 predicted proteins | sample MGYA00242901_ERZ507918 | MGnify/ENA primary metagenome ERZ507918 (study PRJEB26167, sample SAMN06115405) | human gut metagenome | host: Homo sapiens | place: China:Sichuan | collected 2016-04-06... | reverse complement strand
GGTAGTAACATCGTATACCTTTGCTGCCAATAAACGCTCCTCCATTCTGTGTTGGGGAGGACAAAACAACTATTAATATGAAGCAGTTTCTGGTATCTTTATTATTATTAATTTCATTTTCGGCATCTGCTCAGAAAATAGCAGTGAAGACAAATCTGCTATACGATGTTACTACCACCTTAAATCTGGGAGCCGAAGTCAGACTTGCACCCAAGTGGACCTTAGACCTTTCGGGTAACTACAATCCTTTTAATCTTGGTGATGACAAAAAGATGAAGCATTGGATGGCTCAACCTGAAGCCCGTTATTGGTTTTGTGAGGCGTTCAATGGTCATTTTCTGGGACTCCATATGTTGGGAGGGCAATATAATGTCGGTAACATTAAGTTTCCGTTAGGCATTTTTCCTTCTACAGAAGGTAGTCGTTATGAAGGATATTATTATGGTGCCGGTTTGGCCTATGGATATCAATGGGTATTGAGTAATCGGTGGAATATTGAAGCAAGTTTAGGCTTAGGATATATTCGTGCACACTATGATCAATATGATTGTCCTAAATGTGGTGCATGGAGAGGTACAGGCAATAAGGATTACTTTGGTGTAACGAAGGTTGCTGTATCACTGATTTATATAATAAAGTAAGGAGGACTGAAGAATGAAACGAATGCTATATATCACAGGAATCTTGTTAGGAGCCTCACTTTTTGCATATGCGCAGGAAGGAAATCTGATCAATGTGAAGGTTCTGAATGAAGAAGTGAAGAAAAACGGTCGTGAAGTTAATGTGAAAATGATAATTGACTTGACGGACGTTAAGGTCAGTAATCAGAAGAGTGTGCGTCTGCAACCGGTTATTGTAGCTAAAGAAGGTGGAAAGGAGTTGGAACTTGCTCCGGTGGTCGTTGACGGAAAAACTCGTAGTAGAATACATGAGCGTGAGAAGAATTTAACCGGTACATCTGTGACAGATGATGCTTATGCAGTGGTTCGCCGTAGGAATGGCAAAGAACAGCAGGTAGAATATACTACTATATTAAAGTATGAGCCATGGATGGCGCAGAGCCGCTTAGTGTTGAGAGAAGAACTGACTGGATGTTTGGAATGTACAAAGGGGAGCGAAGAGTCTCCGGTGAAGAGCACTTTCCTGCAGTTATTCCAGCCTCGCTATTCTGTTTCTTTTGTTCAGCCGAAGAAGGAAGCTGTGAAAGTACGTAATGAGGTTCGTGTAGCACGTTTGCAGTTCCGTCAGGATAGTTATAAAATTGATCCGGGATTCAAAAATAATCAGGCTGAACTTGATACGGTACACAACTCTATCGAACTGGTAAAGACAAATCCAGATTTGACTATTACAGGTATCTATATCACGGGGTATGCTTCTCCTGAAGGATCGGTGGCTCATAATGAAAAACTTTCGAAGAATCGTGCCGATGCGTTGGCAGAATATGCCCGGAAAGATACAAAGACTAATGCTTCTCTGTGGCACGTAACGGGTAAAGGTGAAGACTGGGAAGGTTTGCGTGAAGAAGTGAAGAAACATCCAAGGCTATTGGAGATAGATAAGGTTCTTCAACTTATCGATGAATGTGACGGGGATAAAGATCTTTGTGAAAAACGTATCCGTGATCTTGTTCCTCCTGAAACTTACCAGCGTTTGCTGAATGAAATGTATGTACCGTTGCGTCGTAACGAATATCGGATAGAATATAATGTTCGCAGTTTCAATCTGGAAGAAGCTAAGCAACAGATAAAGACTCGTCCTGACTTATTGAGTGTAGAAGAAATTTATACAGTAGCTGATTCTTATGGTAAAGGGACTAAAGAATATAACGAAGCGATGCTGATTGCTGCTCGTACCTATCCTGATAAAGTTGCTGCGGTAGTGAATGCTGCCAATATCGAAATGGAAAAAGGTAATCTTCAAGCTGTTATCTCCATACTCGAAAACTCAAAAGTTGTTGATGAGCCGGAAGCACAAAATCTGTTGGGAGTAGCTTATGCAAAGGATAAGCAGTATGAGAAGGCTAAGGTTGCTCTGCAGCGTGCTATTGATGGAGGAAGTGTGGAAGCAAAAAGAAATATGGAACAACTGGCAGGGGTAATTGCAGATTTGTAATTATCGAATGTGTCTAAAGAGGATTTGTATCACACACAAAATTCGCCATATAGAGAAAAGTAAACTAATTCAATTATTTTTTTATTAATCTTTTTAATTATGAAATTAAACAAGTTTTTTATGCTCGGATTAGCCGGTTTGGCTTTTGCGGCATGTAGTAACAATGATGAAGCGGAAGAAGCTTTCGTAAAAGAGGGAAAGCAGGTGACAGTAACTATTGCTACTGGCAATTTTGGAACTAGAGCAACAGATGCCTGGACTACTGAAAAGACAATTAGTGTTGATAAGCCTAAAATTTATTTTTTGGATAAAGATGAAAATGTGGTTGAAGTTAGAGATGCTAAAGTGGGTGAAGAAACTTACCATAAAGTAGCAACAAGTGTAACAAAAATAGCCGCAACAGCTAACTGTGAGCTAACAGTAGCAAAAGGAGATTCTTGGAAGGAAATAATGGATCACAAGTTGAATGTAGCAGACTACATGGTGGCTGCAAGTGTTCCTTTGTCAACTAGTGTTGCAGAGTTACTACCTACAGGTGGTAATGATAATGAGGACGACCATAGTTATCCAGTATACAAAGCTGAGATTACTTTGTCTACTCCACTTTCTCGTATTGAATTAAGTGGTAATCTGACATGTACAAATTTAGGAACATCTGCGTATGAACAATTACAGTTGATTTGTGTTGGTGTTAATGGAGCAAATACAAAATTCACTTTAGCTGGCGATGGTAGTGATGCGGTTATGGATACTAATGATGCAACAGGTTTCCCATCAGATGCTATTCCAACGCAATTTTATGATGAAGTCACCACTCCAACACTTACTACTACTGATGGAGTTGCATTAGGTACATCTTACGGTTATACTATAAAAGGGAAGCCGGAGCAGTTGCTTCTTAAATTTGATACAGAGTTTAAAAGTCCAGTAACAGAAGGATTCATTGTTTATGATCCTGCTTATTTGAAAATTGTAGGATTTAAAGATGCTGCGACTAAAGAAGATGTTACAGTGAAAGATGGTTATATTTATCAAATAACAAATTTGGAATTTACAGAAGAAGATTTGACATCTTTGGATGATCAAAAATATATCTGTGTCACTGCTACTGTAAATGTTAAACCTTGGGAAATTCAAGCCGTAATACCTGAATACGGAAAATAATTATCACCTCCTTTTTCTCTTTTTTAAAATATGAGCCGGATTATCGGTTGTAGTCCGGCTTATATTTAATATTTGAAACTTATTTATAAGAAACATACATATAGACATGAAATATACAAAATACATACTATCCTTGATGTTACTTGCTTCGCTCAACGGATGCATCAAAGAAGATATGAGCGACTGTCCGGGCAACTGCTTGCTGTCCTTTAGCTACGTAGGTGACGGAACGACCCAAATCTTTCAAGACAAAATTCATAAAGTGGACATGTATGTTTTTGATAGTAACGGTACGTTGCTGTCGTCTCATCCGGTAAGCGAAGCTGATGTAAAAAGAAAAGCTACAGAACTGAATTTGCCTATTGGTGACTATCAGATTGTGACTGTGGGCAACACATATCATACGGAAGTAACCGGTAAGGATAAACTGGCTACTGCCCAATTTTGTGATGAAGGATGTCTGAAGGGAGCCCGGGTAACCGGTAATGACTCTCTTTATTATGCCTTCAAGAAAGTTAGCATCCTGGGTGATGCGGAAGATATACAAGAAACTATGAACTTTGCTAGTTCACATTACAAAGTTTATGTAGAAGTAATAGGAACCGGACCTACGGAAATGCCTGATTCACATGCCTCTGTTTGGCCTACGTTGGTGATGAGTGGTCTTCCGTCTATGACCGACTTTAGTAATAAAGCCTGTGGGGACATTGTAACCTATTATCCTGAGACTGAAAATAATGCGGAGAAGCATACTATGCTGGCACGCTTTAATATAATGAGACACACCAACAGTGAAAATGTGGTGCTTGATCTCATCGATGCCGATGGAGAAAACTTAGCTAGTGTAAATTTGGCACAATTCCTGGCAAATAATCCTTCAATAGATTTGACGAAACAAGAAGCCTTGATACCAATTCGCATAGAGTTTAAATCTGTTGGAGCTGTGATAACTGTACCCGAATGGTATATAGTAGATGTAAAACCGGAATTATAAATATTATGATTATGAAAATGGGAAAATCATACTTGTGGCTGATAGTAATGGCATGCATGTTGTCGCTGGGGAGCTGTATCAAAGAAGACACAGTGTCCGAAGGAAGTCAAAGCGTCAGTGTGAACATGAGTGTAAATACGAGAGCCGGTTCGGGGATGCAACCTGATACGGAAGACGTAATCAAATCCCTGAGGGTATATGCTTTTATAGGTAACAATCAGATTGGTTATCATTATCAGGACGCAGGTCTTACAGTCGGTGGTGATGGTAAAATTGCTTTTTGGATGGATTTGGAGATTCCTGCCTATTCTGCACAGGAACAAGAGGTATGCTTCTATTTGATAGCAAATGAAGCTTCAGTGAGACCTGTTTCCGGATGGGTGTGGAAAGAGGAAATGACACGTAGCGAGTTGGAAAACTGTCGTTTTAATGAGTTGTTGTACTCTAGTACTTCTTCACTTCCTATGGCTATTAAACATATAGAAAAAATAAACCCCAAAAATGTGAGCCCAAATACAGGAGGTGGACAACATGAAGGACACCAGATGTGGAATGGTAGAGTTGAATTTGAGCTAGAACGTGCAGTGGGTAAGTTAGGAATGTATTTTGCAGCTAAAGATGCAGGACTCAATTTGGTTATTGAACAGATACAAGTGTTGAACTTGCATGAATATAATTATATGTTTGAAGATCGTGAGAAACTGAAAAATATTCCACTTCTTCACAATGAAGGCTTTACTTTATTACCCACTCGCAAACCTATTACAGATAAAGTTCTCTCAGATGATGACTATACAGGCTTTGATAAAAACGATTTAGACGCTATTTCTAGCAGTTTTGCAGATGTACTTGAAGCGCCTGCTTATATGTTTGAGAATTATTATGGATCGGCAGATCCTAACAAACGAGGTGATGAGGATTCTGAGAATAAAGGATTTGTGCTTAGAGTGACTTATAGTGTTGATAACCGGCAATCTGTTAAAGATATCTATTTACCTCCCATTGAGCGCAATCGTTGTTATAATGTACTGAACAGGATTGGTGCAGATGATGTCATTACGGTTGATTATACAGTGGATGATTGGGCTGATGGTCCTAAGTGGAACCTAGACTTTCAATATCCTAACTATAATAATCCATTGCTGCCAGAATCGGGTGATATGGAGAATGCGAAAAAGCCGGAGGTTTTTTATGTGGCAGGTGATGAAGAAGCCGGAGCATTTTCTGTTCTGTTTCGAATGAAAAGTCCTGAAGGACAGAGCTGGACACCAATATTGTTGGATACACCAGAGACAGAATTTAAACTGAAAGTTTATAAGAATGGAGTACTTCAGGGTGAGCCGCCGTATGAAGTTTCTGATGATTTTTACACGATTAAAGTTATTGCATGTAAGCCCGAAAATGTGGGTGAAGTTACTCATTTGGGTATTACGTATACACCGACTTGGTCATTAGGTACTCCTGCCTTCTTGTTAATTAATGGAGAAAGCAGTGAGAAAATAGAATGGCCTGACAGCGGAAGAGATCCTCAACTTATTCAAATTACGCAGGTAGCACCCTAAAATAATAGAATGATGATGAAACGAATTTTATACCATATAGCTTGTTGTGCGGCAGTGTTGCTTTTTGCTGCTTGCAATGATGAAAAGGAAACTTCGGAAATAGTGAAGTTTGATAATAATAGTATCATCCTCGATATTGCATCAAGCTCAATGCCTGTAAGTCGGGCGGATGCTACGGGAGCAGAAGTAACAGTGAAATATCTGGATGTGCTGATTTTCAATAGCGATTCGAAGAATATGAAGCAGCATTATGAACGTGTACAAGTCGTTGCTAGTAGCGAGAAGAAGGGCTTAGTGACGCTTAAGGCGCGAAGAAAAGATTTTGATCCTAATGAAGGGTATTACGTTTATTTGATTGCTAACAGTACTCATCCGGAAACAACTTTTGAGGAATTAGCTGATTTGAATGCTTTGAAGAGTCTTACGCAAAAGGATGAAAATATACACATGACTGGCATTGGGTTGGATGGCATGCCAGAGATGTTTCTTATGGATGGAGCCGCATATAAAAAAGGTGAAGCAGAGCCGGCTTTGCCTTCTCCGGTAGTGCTTTATGATGGCAATGATACTAATGATACAGAGTTGGCAGTGACATTGCGTCGTGCGGCGGCTAAAATTGTAGTAAAGATTGAAAAGGGCGAAGATGTAACTTTTGATAAGGTTGCTGACGCTGGTTATTACTTGAGGAATATGCCTTATGAAACAACTATGTTGTCAGGTGTTGATTTGATGGCCGAATTGAGAACACCGGATAAAAATGCAGGTCGTTATTTTAATTGGTCGGAGGATTTGATAACTGTAACAGCTTATGCATATAGTCATAAATGGTTGAATCAAAGTTCTTTGGAGAAGGAAACACGTTTGATTGTGAATATTCCATTGACCTATGATGGCAGGTCATATTCAAACAGTTATTATCAGATTCCACTCAGTGAGAAGAAAGAATTATTGCGTAATACATATTATGAAGTACTAGTAAAGGTGAATGCGCCAGGGGCGGAAAATGAGTCTAAACCACAAGAGTTAGGACCCATAAAGTATACAGTTGCGGATTGGGAAGAAACTAATATTAATATTGGTGGGGAGACCGATCGTCCACGTTATTTGACTGTGAACGAAGAGGAGATGGAAATGTATAATATAACGGATGATAAAACAACACTTCGTTTTTCATCTTCTTCCGAAGTGACGGTTAAGGTGAAAGGAGCTCATTATATTGATAAGTTTGGACAGGAAAAGGATGTTGATAGCTCTATTTTAAGTGCAATAAAAGCAACCCCTATAGGGGATTTGTCAGGAAATATAGAGGTATATAGCCCGATGCCGACAAATAATGCAATTCGATATATTGAGTTAGAGGTGTCAAATGAAGATGGAGTGGAGCCACGTACTGTAATTGTTAAACAATATCCATTGGAGTATATAACTAATATTGTAGGGTGGTATTCTTACCGTGATGATTTTGGAGGAACAACGTATGAGTTGCTAAATGGTAAAGACGTAAGTGGACAAAGTTTTTCTAATCAAATATCTGAGCGTAGAGTAGGGGTTGATTGGGATTCAAGTGGATGGAGTTATTCTAATGATGCGTCTAATTCTAGATTTTTTGCCTCTAAGGTTAGGACATCGCTTGTACCTATTGGAGAAAAAAATGCAGGAAAGTCAGATATCGATTATTACTATTGGAAGGAGAATAGTCGTGGTCAGGGTGGCAGGAAAAGGTATTCTTATGAGATAGATACTAAGGAACTTTTTAAAGCTTCGGAAGGTGGAAATGCTCGAATGTATCATATACGTATAATGTCTTCTTCTGGGGAATACACATTAGGACGTCCTCGTTTGGATGGCAATGGCTATACGGATGATTCTGATGCCAATGGACAATTAGTATCTCCTTCATTTATGATTGCTTCTCAGTTGGGGGCAACACAATCACCAGAATCAATTGATCAAGCGGCAAGGCATTGTAAGGAATATGTAGAAGTTTATGAAAAGGATGGTGATAAGGTTGTGTTAAATGATTGGCGTCTTCCTACTCGAAAGGAAGTGGAGATTATTATCAATTTTCAATATAAACAAAATGCCGCTATGGATGAAGTACTTGCTGGAAAATATTATTGGTGCGCAGATGGTGGGACTGTTAAGAATGAATATAGTTCGGAGGACAATGACAACAGTGCAATTCGCTGTGTCCGTGATGCCTTTGATACCGAAGATTAATACATAATGCTAAACAGATAATAATTATTGATATTATGATAAAACGAATAATAAAAATAACAACCGCCACGGTTTTATTGCTGGCAATGATTACTGCTTGCCAGACAGATGACTGGTCGGAGTGGGTACAAGAAGAAGCTCCCGAAGGTTATGTGAACATATGCTTTGAAGCGGTAGCTCCGGATATGCCGGAGGTGAATACTCGTTCGGTAGACCCTGATGGTGGAGGGGTGAATAGTATGACACTTTTCTGTTTTGATTCTTATGGTTTGTTTATTTCGACAGCTACGGCAGACTTGAAACCTGATACAGATGCTACTCCTTTTTTGTCAGGATCGTTTGCGGCAACTATACCGGAGAACACACGTAGAATTCATTTCCTTGCTAATCAGAATATGACTTCTTTCGAGGAAGATAATTTCCGTAATAAGTCAGAGGCTGAAGTGATGGCTGTGCTGGAAGGTTCGGCTGGTATGATGATTTATTGGGCTCGTTTTGCATGTCAAGAAGGGGATGACAGTTCCATTAAAGATCAATTGAAGCCTGATAGTCAGATTGTTTTAATACGTAATCAAGCAAAGATTTCAATAGCAAATCCAACGAGTGAGTATTTTGTAGTAACAGGTTTTACTGCCTATAACACAAGTGCTTTTGGTACGGTAGCTCCATTTCACTCTAAAGACGGTTTTGTATGGCCTGGTAATGAGCCTTATGTAACGTTACCTGTGAATCAAGACAAACTGAGCGATATTACAGAAGTGCAGACAGGCAATGAATTATATATATTTGAGTGCGAGAATAGTTCAGATGATCCGGTGAGTATCATTATTCGCGGGCATTTACCAGAGCAAGACGAAACCAAGGATTTGTACTATCGTGTGATGCTCATTGACGATGCGGGCAATCAGGTCTTGGTACGCCGAAATCATCACTATAAACTAAATATTAAGGGTAAGCTTTCTTTTGGACAAACTTCGTTTAAGGCTGCGCTGGAAGCTGCTGCTACGAATAATGTTTGGCTTTCTATCTCTGATGAAGTGAATTCTGTAGAAGACAATAACTATATATTGACAGTTCCTGAAACAAGTGTAGTGATAGGTGAAGAGGAAATTGCAAATAGAACCTATAGACTTCATTATACAGTGGAAGGTAAGAATAATACTTCGGTTGGTTCGAATGACAAGGCGGAAGTGTCTTGGTTGGATGGAAATACTGTAGCTGCTCATACCTTTACACACAATTTTGATCTAACAGGCGGTAAAGGAAATGGAGAGTTGATTATCACCCTCAATCAGATGGGTGATAACCAAAAATTGGAAGGTACTTTACTTGTGAAGAAAGGACGTTTGCAACGTAAGATAAAAGTGATTACGGTTAAAACGCAACAATTTATTCCGGCATGGGCTGCTACGCAGATCTATGGAAATCAGATTGGTGCACATGCCACGTTGATGTTTACCATACCGGAAACTTGTCCGGCAGAACTATTCCCGATGCGTGTATTGATTTCTGTTCCTGATTTGGATGTACGCCATGAATCTGGTATGGATTTACCTTTGGTGCGTGAAGGTGAAGAGGGATATGGAGAATTTGAACCGGGCTGGCAATATAAGTATGTTTATACGGCAAATGCTCCTGGTGTGCAGCGTATTTACTTTGAGAATGTTTTGGAACAGGAGCAAGGAATTTCAAAGGAAGTGACCATTGAAGCGGATTTCTTTGAGACATTAACAAAAGTATTCACATTTGCTAATGCTAAAACAGAGTATGCTATCTCTGTAGATGGATTGAGCGAATACACTAATAAACCGGAGGATGATTTTGCAAATGATGAAGCAATTCTTTATCGCCTTGTACCGCAGAAGAAAGGTGCTTTCGTCCAGTTCGATCTGTTGACGCAATCTGTTACATTTGATCGGGATAATAAAGAACAAAAAACAGCTATTAATGCAAGTAAAGATGATGAATTTTTGTTATATTCTACCAATTTGGATCATATTGAAGATGGACAAGAACCTGATGGAATAAAGTTTGATTGTACATTCTATGAAATTCCCGATGACCGATATGGTACAGGAGGTAGAGTATTCATGTTTATGCCAAGAGACGCAGACAGGCCTACAGATGGTAAAGAAGGACATTATTCTATCTATATGCGTACCAATCAGGCTAAGAGTGCTGAAGTAGTGCGTATAGCTTCCAATCAAAAAGAATCTGTGTCTGGGCTTCCGGATAATAATGAAAAGTACACCGGACGGACTTATCGTTCTGTAACATTTGAGTTAGCTAATTATAATCCCTTCCGTTTTTCTGCCCGGGTAAATGGTGAAGGAGAAGATACTACCGGTGATGCGGAAGAGGAGATTACTCCGTTGTCTTGGGATTATGCGGCACCCTCACAGAAAGTGAATATTGACTTTGATGTAACAAGTTTTGCAGGAACCGATAACAAGTCTGCTGATCCTTTTGGTTCTGAGTTTAATATTTACATTGATGCCCCTATGCTGGAGATCAATGAGGCAGAGGCAAAATCGAGAGGACTTAGTGGAAAACTGGTGGCTGATCCAAGTGTATCCGGACGCTTTATTTATAAAGTGGATGCGGATCGTGAAAAAGAACGTACCTATGGAGCAAGCAACGCACTGAAAGTGGATGGCATTGCTGGTGTGGACAAGCAAATAGGGGAACGTAAATCTTTGCCATTCATGACTAAAAATATTGTAAGTACCGGAAATATTGTGATTAGTTCGCAGGAAGAAGAAGTAGTATTCTTTAAAAAGACATTTAGTGTAACGAATGAATCAATTACCGGAAAGATTGAATATACTGATGGACAAAAGAAAGATAATGTACCTGCAGGTTCGTTCGTCGTATTTGAACGTCAGTTGAATGGTAGCCGCATTGGTTCAATGACAGTTAAAGATAACGGTAACTACGAATTGCGCTTACGTAAAGAATATGATTTTAATTGGAATACGGATAAAATTAAGCTGAGTTATACTGATGCAGTTGATAAAGTAGTTTACAGTTGTACAGTAAACAGTTTGGCCGATTTGTTTAGTGCAAGAAATATTGTACTAACCATAGCTAATTAAACTCATAATCCTTATACAATACCCCAATGTGAAAGAAGAAAAGATTGTCGTGAGATAGAACTTTTCAAGAAAAAAAAAGAAGCTGCTTTCCCCCTGCAGCTTCTTTTTATTTTAGATCTTATCATTACTCCTTATCCCACTCACTCCCCGCCTCAAAGCAAGGACACGCCTTGATCCATTCTTCCGGCTCTATCTCACCGTTCCCGTTGAGATCGGGACTGAGATCACGATGCCCGCAAATGCGGCAACCGGGAAAATCTTTCAGCAATGTAAGGATAAGTACCCGTAGCGAATGTTTCTGCCACGAAGTACGCGTATCTTTGGGCACTCCCCGACAGTCCAACCCACCTTCATAGCAGATTCCTATACTCTCCTTGTTGAAACCTCGTGCGTGAGCACCGATACGCCCGATAGGGCGGGTAGATTTGATATCACCGTTTCTGCGGATATAAAAATGATATCCCACTCCGTTGAATCCGCGACGGCGGTGACACGTCTCCAAGTCATGCTCGGTGAAGCTCTTGTCCTCCCGGGTAGCGGAGCAGTGGACGACAATTAGATTGATTGTTCTCATGCGTCCGTACTGTTTTTGCGTTGGATACACTCCTTGTTGACGCACTGCAATGCCATCGCTTCCGACAACCTGCCTTTCAAGGAAAATATCTCCGCATGCATCTCCTTCACCCGGTCGCTCAGGTCGAAGTAATCTTTCAATACCTTTTCGAGCTGTGCCATCAGGAAGCCGTACTGTTCCTTCACAAGTTCGCTGAACTCTTTCACTTCCTGCGCCATTTGCTGGCGTTTCTTGCGACCTCCGAAGAAAGGGAGAATCGTCATAATAATATCAAGTATTTTGTCTAACATATATTTATTGAATCATTGGTGAATAAAGAAAATAGAATCGGGTAGAGTGATCAATCATATTAGTGAAAAAAACATGGCGGAGCTGAAATCTCCCCGCCATGTGTAGTTTACAGTCTTAAACTGTCGGGTCCGGTGCCTCGTCTCCATCGTCCCCTCCGGGAGTGTTGCCGCCCGAACCACCGTTTCCACCATTGCCGCCGTTTCCGCCTCCGTCTTCGTCACTCTTACCACCCAGTACGAAATCCACATTATTCTCGCTTCGGGTACTGGTGTGACTTGCATTCATCAGCTTCAGCGCCTTGTCCGCAACGAACCGCACATTGACACGGCGAATACTGCGTACCGTACACTCCTTCATCAGCTCCGTACCGTCACTGGTCAGCGTGATGTGGAACGTACCCAGTCCGTCAATTTTCACTTTGTCGCCTTGTGTGAGCGATGCCCGCAGTTGTTCCACAAAAGCCTCGATGGTATGCTTCACATCTCCGGCGGTCAGTGCCGACTTGCTTTCGATAGCGGTAGCCATCGTGTCGATGTCCATCACCCTCACATTGCCCGACTTCTGACGGATGTAATACAACATGGGAGCATTCTCCTGATTTACATACTTTCTGCGCTGATAGCGTTCTACTAATACATTCATAATTTCTAAAAAGTTAAGGTTTGGTTAATACTTATGTGATGCTTTTTTCTAACAATACAAAGATACGAAATCTGAGAGGCGAAGTCAAGTAAATAGCACTTTATTTTCCCCTAATATATAAAATAAAATAGAAAAGAAAAGAGTCGGTATTTATACTATAAAATGTAATAAAATATACAACTTGCTATCTCCCTATCTGGCATGTTTCATCATATATTCCAATGGCGGAACGTAATCATATATTTTTGTCATAGACTGGTTGTGCCCGAAGTAGACGTTTCCTGTCTCCCCGTTGCGTTGTTTGGCTACGATGACCACTCCCAATCCTTCTGTCGGATACCCGCTTTCCTTGTCGACGGTGATGCGTTGCTGTGCCGGACGGTAGAGCAGCATTACGACATCCGCATCTTGCTCGATAGCCCCGCTCTCACGTAAGTGTGCCAGCTCCGGACGGCCTCCGGGACGGTTCTCCGACTCACGGTTCAACTGGCTCAGCAGTACGACCGGAATGTGCAGCTCTTTGGCAAGCGACTTCGCTTTTCGGGTAGCTTGCGCTACTTCCTGTTCACGATTCCGGTTGAGCTGCTTGGTAGTCATGTCGCAAAGTTGCAGGTAGTCGATGATGACCATGTCACATTGTTTGCGGCTTTTCAGCAGTCGTGCGCTGGAGCGGACGTGTTCCATGCTGACAGAAGAGTTGTCGTCCACGTAAATGGGCAGTTGCGATAACTCGCCGGAGGTGGCATGTGCTTCCGCTACTTCCTGCGAATTGGCAAGCCCGTTTCGCCACCGGTATGGATTGATGTTGCTGGCAGCGAGTAACCACCGGTCGGCAAGGCGTTCCCCTTCCATTTCGAGGCTGTACACGGCTACCGCTTTTCCTGCTGATGCTGCACTGCGTGCCAGATGGAGGGCGAAGGCCGTCTTTCCTACCGAGGGACGGGCGGCGATAACCACCATCTCTCCGTCTTGCAGACCGCCTGTTTTCTTGTCCAGCTCGCTCAAACCGGTGGGAATGCCGGTGACGCCGTTCACGCTTTTGGCGATGCGGTCTTCGGCTTCTTTGAGGGCGTCGGCCATCAGTGTTTCCATGTCCCGCATGTGGTCTTGGTGGCCGGATTCGCCTTCGAGCCGGTCGAGGAGGTTGTGGGCATCTATCAGTGTGTCGCCGATGTCCATTGTTTCGTCCATGGCGCAGGCGAGGAGCTTGTTGAAGCCGAGAACGGCTTCGCGTGCCAGGTATTTCTGATGGACGATCTGCGCATGGTATTCGATGTGGGCGGAAGAGGCGACTTTGCTGCTCAGCTGTGCGATGGCGAATGCGCCGCCTGCTTCTTCCAGGTTGCCCCGGTGGACGAGTTCTTCCTTGACGGTGAGTATGTCGATCTTTTTGCCAGCCTGATACATGGCTGTCAGGCAGGCGAAGATCAGTTGGTGACGGTTGTCGTAGAACATTTCGGGACGTAGCTTGTCGGCGACGAGTGGCAGGGCTTCCTGCTCTATCAGGCAGGCGCCTATGATGGCTTCTTCGAGTTCGGTGGCTTGTTGGTTCATGATGTTTGAGGTGTCGGGGTTAGTCTGTGTATTCGTTCAGGAAAGCCTTGTCTTTCAGGTAAGTGGAGGCGTGGGCGATGAAGCGGGTGTCGTTGGTGTGGTAGTAGACGTCTTCGATACGGTCGATAGCAAGTTGCCATTCTTCTTTCGTGAGCTTCTCCCATTCGTGGCGGGCACGGGCGACGTTGACTTTGGGCTTCTGCATGATCTGGTGGTAGTTGTCCCAAAAGGTGTGGAAAGCTTTGGATGATTCTTCCTCTTTCTGAGAGGAGTCGGCAGGCTGTGCGCTTCCGGTCCATAGGTCGTAGTTGATGATGCGGATATGGAAAGTCTTCTCCGGGTGGGGGAGGATCTCGATGATGCCTTCGCGCTCCAGCCTTTTGAAGAAACGGGCGGTCTTGTACCGGGTCCATCCCAATAAAATACTCCAATGCAGGGTGCTGATAAGTGATTCGCCACGTTGGCAAAAGATCGTCAGTCCGTGAATGTTGTAGGTTGTTTCCGAATAATTGGCGTGCGAGAGGACTTGGAAGAAAGCTCCCATATTTTCCAGCTGTCCGCTTTCTGTCTGTTGTTTTAGTAGTGTTCTGGGAATTTTGAAGTAGCCTTGTTGAAAGGATGTCTCGGTAATTTGTTTCATTGAATCGTAATTAAATTAATATTATTGGTTGTGGACGAATGATCTTTAAATCCGGCCCGAAGGTACGAAATTGAGAATCTTTTGTCAAGTTCGTATGGACGCTTTTGGCGAATATGGACGGTGCTGGCGTATTTGGACGGAACGAGTTGAAAATAATGTTGGAATGTAATGAGAATAGCATTCGGTCTATGTCGAAAACTGGGGAGAGTGACAGGAAGGAAGACTTGAATGGTATGAGGAAAAGCCAAAAAGAGGAGATGGAGTGTAAACTTGTATTTGAGGGCAGGAGGGTTGCGGTGAAAGTCGCCGGAAAAAATAGAGGTTCTATTGGCTAAGAATAGAACCTCTATTGAATAGAAATGGAGGTTCTGTTTGATGAAATTAGAGCCTCTATTTTGAGGATTTGCAGAAAAATAAGCCGCCCATACAACCGCCCGTTTTTGAGCGAATGCAACTGATTGAAGTCTAGTCTGTTATGAGCACTGAAAAAAGAGACCCGCCCATACACCCGCCCATATATTATTAATAAATATAATTATCTATATTAATATTGTTCGGACGACTCACTTTTTCTGTGTTTTTTGCCCCTTTCATTCTTCCGCTCTTTCTTGCGTGTCGAAGCGGAAGTGCAGATGAATGTGTGATGGTCCCCAAACGGATAACAGTATGCATTGTTGGTAGGGGCTGAGGCGTGTGGTGTTGTGTGTGTAGTGGGTCTTCCTTAGGGCATTGAATAGTGTTTCGTCATTCTCTATTTCGGCACGCATTCTTTTGCTTGCTGCATCTGCGTTACTGTATTCCGGAAAGAATTTCATTGCCAGTTCAGAGAAGGATGTAAATCCTGCGATGTTCCATGTTAACTCTTCGTCTTCTTTTACGATGCTCATTTGATTGGTGTTTATTTGTTACGTTAATATTGTATTGTCCTGTAAAGGCATTGCAAAATTACTAAAAATATATTTGTTACAATAAAATATTTAAATTATTTTCTGCTTAATTCTTGTATTTGTAATTAAAAATAGATTTTAAATTTTGCATCTGTAAGCATAGCTTCCAATTCTTCTTTTTCCCTGTTGCTTTGTGTAGATATATTCATGATTTTTTTCTTTAGTCCCTGTTCGTATGTTCGTAGACTGGGAGTTTAGGGCTTTTAGGGATGTCGTGAACTCAATCTCTCTCTCGTTTGTTCTTTTCTTTTCTGCCGGATCAAATCCATCTGTCCTGCGAAAGTCAAGACAATGAATAGAATATACATATATAAGGTATCAAATTACCAAAATATTTGTATATTTAGAGTGTAAATTTTAATACTTAGTACAATGTTAAAAGTAGTAGCATTTATGAAGCAGGTAGCCGAAGAGCTACGGATGGGGGGAAACTTTGGTACTGCGCACGTATATCGCAGCAGTGCCAATGCCATCATTGCTTATTGTGGGAAAGGGGATTTTTCTTTTGATAAAGTTACCCCGGAGTGGCTAAAAGGGTTTGAGGTACACCTTCGTGGGAGAGGATGTAGCTGGAATACCGTTTCTACCTATCTAAGGACATTCCGTGCGGTGTACAACCGTGCAGTCAATAGTCGGATGATTATTTATACACCTCATCTGTTCCGTTACGTCTATACAGGTACGCGTGCAGATCATAAGAGGTCACTGTGTGATGAAGACATGAAGAAAGTCTTTACTAAACTATCTTCATCTTCTGCCGTACCTACTACTGTACGGCGCGCACAAGAACTGTTTATATTCATGTTTTTGCTTCGCGGCTTGCCGTTTGTCGATCTTGCTTATCTGCGTAAAAGCGATTTGAGGGATAACGTGATCACTTACCGCAGGCGGAAGACGGGGCGGCCTTTGTCGGTGACACTTACACCGGAAGCGATGATCTTGTTGAAAAGGTATATGAGTCGTGATACCGATTCTCCTTATCTTTTCCCGCTGTTGAAGAGCGGTGAAGGAACGAAGGAAGCCTATCACGAATATCAGTTGGCCTTGCGCAGCTTCAACCAGCAACTCATGTTGTTGGGCGAAATGCTGGGGCTGAATGATAGGTTGAGCTCGTACGCAGCCCGCCATACATGGGCCACGACAGCCTACTATTGTGAGATTCATCCGGGTATTATCTCCGAAGCGATGGGGCATTCCTCGATTACGGTGACCGAGACGTATCTTAAGCCTTTCCGTAGTAAGAAAATTGATGAAGCTAATAATCAGATTATTAATTTTGTAAAACGATCTATTATAGGAGTAGGTTGCTGATAACTAGACCGTTACTTTGTAGGTAACGGAGCCAAATGGCGTTGCAAAGATGGATATATTTTGGAAAACATGCAAACAAAAAAGATATTTTTTCTGATAAACTACTAAAAAAAGA
>ENA-UEQB01001770-UEQB01001770.1-human-gut-metagenome-genome-assembly--contig:-NODE-1770-length-17251-cov-13.477000_pt1 | contig 17251 bp, 13 predicted proteins | sample MGYA00242901_ERZ507918 | MGnify/ENA primary metagenome ERZ507918 (study PRJEB26167, sample SAMN06115405) | human gut metagenome | host: Homo sapiens | place: China:Sichuan | collected 2016-04-06... | reverse complement strand
ATACCTCTATGAATTCATCAAAGTTTATAATAATTTTCTTTTCATCATATGAAAACATTTCTATTTCAGGAATACCATTATCTATATTAATTTCTGCTATTACATAGTGTTCATATTGTATTTCCGCTATGAGTTTTTCTCGGTAAGGAACACTTAATATTTGTATAAACATTTTCTCCATAACTTATATTTTAATTTGGTTCTAAAAATCCTATAAACGTTTTTCCATCTTTTGAAAATCGTGCACCTATACTGCCAGGTATTTGATAATCTAAAACTTCTCTAACGCTACGAAATTTGGTTAATGTTACTGATGGATTATCTAATATTGATTTTAGAATATTCTCACCTTGTTGATTGATTGCCGTTTGGTTACCAACAGCCATAGGGAAAGTACTTCTCACCCTATTAGCATGTTTTTTAAGCCCCTTACCTGCGGCAGTTAGACCAGCTTTAGACATTACCCTACCCGCTTAAATAATTTCACCACTTCTTTTACATTCAATCCCGTTTTTGCGGGAGTTGGACCTATCCCACTTTGAGGAGCGATATCTGTAGCAACACCAACCCGATCTACATTATATGTTATGTAACCAATGGGATTAGTACTTTGAACATTATTCCAATCGATTCCACATACAGGCAATGTGAATGTTCTTCCTAACAAGTAGTATTTCAAAGTATCCCAAAATCTAGATACCGACTTCATGACTTTCTGTCCGATAATAGACACTTCTAGTAAATTAACTGTAGAAGGATCCGCAGCTTGCACTCCATCTATATCAATTAATTTAATCGGACTGTTCATACAATGGATCAACCACATGCCATCTACCTAACGTAACATCATGCATCCTCGCTCCATAATCATACCAATCCAAACCATTCTATCTGTCCAACTCCCTACTATTATACTTATAAACTTGAAGATGTGGCAATCAATCCACCGAAAGGATAATAATCATTATCTCCTCAACCACGGCATCTCAGTTGATAACCAATCAATTATTACCTTTATGATCTGTTAAGTAGTAATGATGCTTATTGCCATACAAAGAAAAGTATCCGGCTTCAATAATCAAAGTCCGGGAAGCAGCATTTTCATAGATCACATTGCTACAATAGTCAGTCGTTATACTATCATTTCCTATCACGTGCATCGTTTGGAGCTTTGTTCCGTTTGCTGCATAGACATAAGAAATATTATTACCGTTCTCAAACTCTACCAAACTTGACAAAGTTAAAGAATTATACCGGATATCGGTAATCTTTTTATTTAAATCTTTTATTAGATTACCGTTTTCATCATATTCGTACTCGGTCGGTTCAGTCGAGGAATCTTTGAACTCCATAGCATTACCTTATATAGGGGAGTACCGGGACCATCCATATAATGCAAGGTTTGATTAAACTCGGTACTGCTAATATTTCTCAGCCAGTCACATATATCATAAGTATACTCTACCATCATCTTCCCATTGTGAAACAATATACCAGACAAGTGGCAAACTCATCATAATTATACTGCATCAAATACACCGGAGAGCAACTGTTCACCGAATGGGAAACAGAAACCAAACAATCGGGATAATCGTATTCATAAGCATATAGTTCCATCTAAAAAGGTGTACTCGGGGCAATATGAATATGCCAGTGCATCTTAAGTTTACCACTACATCACAGCAGCAGCCAATTTGAGGACGCTGCTTTCTGACAAACGGCAATATGCACTGGGTAAGATACTGATTCCGAGCATACCCGCGTGCGATGGCGCTATCTTTGTCAACGGAGACAGTATGTATCCCATTCTTAAGTCAGGAGACATCATCGGATTCAAGGGGATCAACAACTTCAGCAATGTGATTTACGGAGAAATGTATATTGTAGCGTTTCACCTTGACGGCGACCAGTATCTGACGGTGAAATACGTCAACCGGTCAGAGAAAGAAGGATATGTCAAACTCGTAAGCTACAATCCGCATCATGAGCCCATGGACTTGCCGGTAGACACTATTCAGGATATGGCCATAGTCAAGTTCTCGATAAGGAAAAATATGATGATGTAAAACGGAACAGGATAAACAAGCCTTTTCCACAGATTTCCTGTCACATTTCTTCCTGAAATCTGCGGAAAGCATTATCTTTGCACGTTGCAAACCGTATCATTGCACATTGCAAGCAGTAAAATCATAAAATCACTCTATATCAATGGAAAAGAAATTCAAGAGAACCACCGTCACATCGGCACTGCCGTATGCGAACGGACCTGTACATATCGGTCACCTAGCCGGTGTATATGTACCGGCAGATATCTACGTGCGTTATCTGCGACTGAAAAAAGAAGATGTATTATTTATCGGAGGTTCGGACGAACACGGAGTACCCATCACGATTCGTGCAAAGAAAGAAGGAGTCACCCCGCAGGATGTAGTAGACCGTTACCACTATCTGATAAAGAAGTCGTTCGAAGAATTCGGCGTTTCATTCGACGTATACAGCCGCACCACCTCGAAGACGCACCATCAGCTGGCTTCGGATTTCTTTAAGACATTATACAACAAAGGAGAGTTTATCGAAAAAACTTCCGAACAATATTACGACGAAGAAGCGAAAACGTTCCTTGCCGACCGCTATATCACCGGAGAATGTCCTCACTGTCATTCGGAAGGCGCTTATGGCGACCAATGCGAGAAATGCGGAACTTCCCTGTCGCCCACCGACCTGATCAACCCCAAAAGCGCCATCAGCGGCAGCAAGCCTGTCATGAAGGAGACCAAACACTGGTATCTTCCTCTCGACAAACACGAAGGCTGGTTGCGCCAATGGATTCTGGAAGATCACAAAGAATGGCGTCCCAACGTATACGGACAGTGCAAAAGCTGGCTCGATATGGGATTGCAGCCACGTGCCGTAAGCCGCGACCTCGACTGGGGTATTCCTGTGCCCGTTGAAGGCGCTGAAGGAAAAGTGCTGTATGTATGGTTCGATGCTCCTATCGGATATATCTCCAATACAAAGGAACTGCTTCCCGACAGTTGGGAAACATGGTGGAAAGATCCCGAAACCCGCCTGCTCCATTTCATCGGAAAAGACAACATCGTGTTCCACTGCATCGTATTCCCTGCCATGCTGAAAGCAGAAGGCAGCTATATCCTGCCGGACAACGTTCCGAGCAACGAATTCCTGAATCTGGAAGGAGACAAGATTTCGACTTCCCGCAACTGGGCAGTATGGTTGCACGAATATCTGGAAGACTTCCCCGGCAAGCAAGACGTGCTCCGTTATGTGCTGACTGCCAATGCCCCGGAAACGAAAGACAACGACTTTACCTGGAAAGACTTCCAGGCACGCAACAACAATGAACTGGTAGCCGTATACGGCAACTTCGTAAACCGTGCCATGGTACTGACCCAGAAATACTTCGACAGCAAAGTACCCGCACAAGGCAATTTGACAGAGTACGACAAAGAAACGCTGAAAGAATTTGCCGACGTGAAAGCAGAAGTAGAAAAACTGCTCGACGTATTCAAATTCCGCGATGCGCAGAAAGAAGCGATGAATCTGGCGCGCATCGGCAACAAGTACCTTGCCGACACCGAACCTTGGAAACTGGCTAAGACCGACATGGAACGTGTAGGCACCATCCTGAACATCTCGCTGCAACTGGTTGCCAACCTTGCCATCGCTTTCGAACCGTTCCTGCCTTTCAGCTCGGAGAAACTCCGCAAGATGCTGAACATGGAAACTTTCGAATGGGCAGAACTGGGCAGAAACGACCTGCTACCGGTAGGCCATCAACTGAACAAGGCAGAACTCCTGTTTGAAAAAATAGAAGACAGCGTGATCGAAGCACAGGTACAGAAACTGCTCGATACCAAGAAAGCCAACGAAGAAGCCAACTACAAGGCAAATCCGATTCGTCCGAACATCGAATTTGACGACTTCACGAAACTGGATATCCGCGTAGGTACCATCCTCGAATGCCAGAAAGTGCCGAAAGCCGACAAGCTGCTGCAATTCAAGATTGACGACGGACTGGAAACACGTACCATCGTATCGGGTATCGCAAAGCATTACCAGCCGGAAGAACTGGTAGGCAAACAGGTTTGCTTTATCGCCAACCTCGCACCGCGCAAGCTGAAAGGTATCGTCAGCGAAGGCATGATTCTGAGTGCCGAAAACAACGACGGTAGTCTGGCAGTGATCATGCCTCAGAAAGAGGTGAAGCCGGGTAGCGAAGTAAAATAAGCGATAAGCTAATACACCATCAACAAATGAGGAATGGAAGGATGGGATGTGTCACTGACTTTTGGCACACCCTCCTTCACCGATTATAATAATATGAGTGAAGAACAGTCACTGAAACAAAAGACAGCAAAAGGGCTATTTTGGGGAGGACTTAGCAGCAGCATACAGCAACTATTAGGACTTCTTTTCGGAATAGTACTGGGAAGATTACTGGACCGTTCCGATTATGGTATGATCGGCATGCTGGCCATCTTTCCTGCCATCGCTTCCGCTCTGCAGGAAAGCGGTCTTGTGGCAGCGCTGGCCAACCGCGAGAAGGTCAGCGATAAAGACTACAATGCTGTATTCTGGTTCAGTATCTCCTGTGGCGCCACCCTGTACGTCCTGCTCTATTTTTCGGCTCCTCTGATTGCTTACTTTTACGACACCCCAGAGCTAACGTCACTGGCCCGTTTTTCTTTCCTCAGCTTTTTTATAGCCAGTTTCGGAATTGCTCCGCGAGCCATCCTCTTCCGCAATCTGAAAGTGAAAGAAAATACCATCATTTCCCTTTCAAGCCTGTTCGTCTCCGGAATGGTCGCCATCATTCTTGCCGCGAACGGATTTGCCTATTGGGGCATAGCGATACAAACGATGGTTTTTGTCCTCATAGGCACTATGCTCAACTGGTATTTTGCCCACTGGAAACCCAGTTTCCGCATCGACTTCTCGCCTATCAAAGAGATGTTCGGATTCAGCAGCAAAATGCTGATTACCCAAATCTTTATCATCATTAATCAAAACCTGTTCTCGGTCCTGCTAGGTAAGTTCTATACCAAGCAAGAGGTCGGAGACTTTAGCCAGGCCAACAACTGGAACAATAAGGGGCACGCCCTCATCACCGGAATGATCAACGGAGTCACCCAGCCTGTACTGGCAAGTGTAGCCAATGATCCGCAGCGTCAGGCGGCTGTATTTCATAAGATGCTGCGATTCACAGCCTTTATCTCTTTCCCCGCCATGTTCGGGCTCAGCCTTATTGCCAAAGAATTTATTCTGATTACCATCACGGACAAATGGCTCGCTTCCGCCCGGATCATGCAGCTGCTCTGTATATGGGGAGCTTTTATCCCGGTCAACAATCTGTTCTCTTTATTACTGGTCAGCCGCGGACGTTCTTCCGTCTTCATGTTCAACAGTATCGCACTAAGCGTGCTGCAACTGATCACTGCCTGCATCAGCTATCCTTATGGCATTACTACCATGATTTATCTGTTTGTCGCTATCAATATCCTGTGGATGTTCGTCTGGTACCTCTTTGCCCGAAGGGAAATTCCGCTGACCCTGTGGAGCATACTGAAAGATATCGCTCCGTACTTTCTGCTGGCAGCTTCGCTGACCATCGCCGCCCATTACATTACGCTGGGCATCACCAGCCTGTATCTGTCACTTGCCATCAAAGTTGTTTTCGTGGCTTCTCTATACGCACTTGTTTTGTGGAAAATGCAATCAGTCATTTTCAATGAATGTATTCAGTTCATTAAAAAGAAAAAGATATCATGACGACACCTACCAATTACATAGCGACCTGGTTCTACAAAGAATCCAAAGAAGATGCCAGTTTCTATCCGCAGGCAGGCAAACGGGGAGATTCCGCCCTCGTCCATTCCATATATATGCAGATACAAGTACCGTTTTTCACCACTTTCAGACATTATCATCCGAATGACAAGCTGCTTTTCTTCAGCAATCTGGATCAGTTTCCCGATTATCTGGAGCGGCTATTCAAGGAGTTACAGATTGAAACCGTCTGTTTGCCCTACCTCTGCATCCCGCCCGAGGGATGGTACGGAGCATGGAGAAACCAGTTCTACCTGTATGACATCCTGCGCTATATGGAGAAAAGAATGCAGGCAGACGATACATTGCTCGTCTGCGACGCGGACTGTCTCTGCATGCGTCCGCTGGAGCAGCTTTTCAGCGATACCCGGAAACATGGCTCCGCCCTGTACGACGCATCCGACCGACCGGACCTCAGCGTAAACGGAATCACGCTAAAGGAAATGACGGACATCTATAACGACTGTTACGGAGAAGCGAAGAATCCAGAAATAAAAGAGGAACTTGTCCATTACTACGGGGGAGAATTTATCTCGCTACGGGGAGATGTAGTGGCACAAATCAATGAAGCATATCCCGCCCTGTGGAATTACAACCTCGAACGCTTTGCCGCCAACCGGCCCAAGCTGAACGAGGAAGCCCACTTCCTGAGCGTAGTGGCGACAAAGCTCCACATCCACAATAATATCGCCAATCAATACGTCAAACGTCTCTGGACCTATCCCAAATACAATACGGTAGAAAAAGGAGACGAGCAACTGGCAGTGTGGCACCTTCCCTATGAGAAGAAAAGGGGATTGTATCTGCTGTACAAACACTTTGTGAACCACCCCGCTTTCGACGATGAAGAGGCATTCCGCAAGAAAGCTTCCGCTTACACCGGCGTGCCCACCGTTACTCTGGGGAAACGTATCCGTGACTTCTACACCATTCTTCTTCTAAAAATAAAAGACAAATGCATATACTGATACTTCCTATGTACTATCCTGAGAAGGATTCCTCTCCACACCGGGGATATATGTTCTTCGAGCAGGCTATGCAACTGGTTAAATCGGGCTGCAAGACAGGGCTTGCCTTTACAGAGCAAAGACCCCTGAAAAACTTCACATGGAAACGGTTCCGCAAAGAAAGCCATTTTCAGATTTCGGCGGAAGATAACGGCAGTTTCGTCACCATGCGCATGCATGCCTGGAACCCGAAGCTAAGCACCCGTACAGGAGGAATCATCTGGTCATTACTGACCGTCCTGCTAGTACGGAAATACATCCGCACACAGGGGCGTCCCGACCTGATTCACGCACATTTTGCCACGTGGGCAGGGTATACCGCCCGGCTGATTTACAAATGGTACAAGATTCCCTACGTCATCACAGAGCACGCATCTTCCATTAATAGTAATCAGACAACTCCGTCGCAGGAAGTGATCTTAAAGAAGTCATACAGCGAAGCACGAAAGATTATCTGCGTCGGCACAAAACTGAAACGAAGCCTCTACCCTTATATCAACGACCTGGATAAGGTGACGGTTATACCTAACTTTGTAGATACGAGCACCTTCAAGTTCAGCCTCCATCAGACGGAGAAAGAGAAGCATTTCACCTTCATCAGTACCGGAAACCTGAATAAACGGAAAGGATTCCGGGATTTGCTGATTGCCTTTCACCGGACCTTCAAGGATATGCCGCATGTCTCTTTGCTCATTGCCGGAGACGGAGAAGAAATGCAGTCACTCACGGAGCAGATTCAGTCTCTTCAGCTTCAAAGGCAGGTAAAGCTGACCGGCCGCCTGTCACGGGAAGAGCTGTCCGAACTGCTGGGCACTTGCGACGCTTTTGTACTGGCCTCCTATGCAGAGACGTTCGGCATTGTCTTTATCGAAGCGATGGCAACAGGTCTGCCAGCTATCGGCACCGAATGCGGAGGACCGGAAGATATCATCACTCCCGAAAGCGGCTTTCTCATTCAGCCGGGAGATGTAGAGGCTCTCGCCGGGAAAATGAAAGCATTGTACGATACCTATGAGCAGTTCGACAAAAAGAAAATCCGCCAGTCCATTGTCAACCGTTTCGATTTTCAGTTGGCGGGACAGAAGTTACTGCAAGTTTATTCAGAAGCATTGAAATCATGAAAGTTACCGTCATTGATTGTTCAGTATCAGGCCATCGGGAGACGTACTATAAACAGTTTGCCCACACTTGGGCCGGCATGGGTCACGAAACGTCGCTCATCGCTCCCGACGGGAAACATATACAGGATACGGTCGCCTTTCAGCCCATTTCGGCGCATCCGCTGCTGCCGCTTCCTGCCGGGAAACCGTTGCAGAAGAAGCTGGTTGTATTGCGTAATGCAATGATTCGTTTGCAAAACTTATACAGGCTGCGCCGGAGCCTTAAACGGCAGCATCCCGATCTGGTATTCTTCGCCTGCCTCGATGATATGTTGCCTACCTTGGCTCCATTATGGCTGTTCAATCTTCTGTTGCCTTACCAGTGGAGCGGGCTGCTTGTTCAGTCAGCCCTGCCGCCCTACCAGCCGGGGATGCCCGATACACGGCCTTTCCTGCGCAGCAAGAATTGCGTGGGGACAGGTATACTGAACGAATACTCGGCAAAAGACCTGAAAGCATTTCAGGGCAACATTCTGCTGTTTCCTGACTTTGCCGATCTTTCGGCTCCCGCCACCACTTACCCATTGCTACAGGAACTGAAAGAGAAGGCTCAAGGAAGGAAAGTCGTATCATTGCTCGGTTCAATCAATTTCCGCAAGGGAATAAAGCTGTTGCTGGAAAGCATCCCTTTACTGCCCGAAGAAGACTACTTCTTCCTGATTGCCGGAAAATCTTCTCTCACCGCACAACAGGAAAACGATCTGCGGACTTTTGAAAAGTCAAGAAGTAATTGTCTGTTTTCTTTAGAGAAGATTCCCGATGAAAGTTGCTTCAATGCCCTGATAGCGGAGAGCGATCTTATCTTTGCCGCATACAAGCAGTTCACCGGCAGCAGTAACCTGCTGACCAAAGCAGCCGCCTTCCGCAAACCGGTCATCGTCAGCCATGGCTTCTGCATGGGACAAAGAGTGGAACAGTACGGTACAGGCCAAACCACCGGAGAAGACAATGCCGAAGAATGCAGCGCAGCTATCCGTTCGCTGTGTACCGAAGCAAAGACACCCCTCCACGCTTTCGACCGATACACCCACGAACACACTGTGGAAAAACTAATCACATGTTTTAATCAAATCAGCAAGCATATACAATGAAAGTACTTTTTACATTCGGAGGAATCCCCCACTACCTGAATGCCATGCTCAACAGACTACAGGCAAAAGGAATCGAAATAACCGTTGTCAGCCCCCAAAAAGGAAACACAACGATTGGCAAAGGGGTGAAAATGGTAGAAGGAGGCACCTACAAGCATCTGACAACGCCGGAAAAGAAGATGTTCTACGGAAAAAGCGCTTTTCCCGCACTCCCCGAAATCATTGCGGAAGAAAAACCGGATATAGTAGTGGTAGGATGGCCCTACTTCCTGCAAGTTTTCTTCCAGCCTGCACTGAGAAAAGCGATCAAGTCTTGCAACGCCAGACTGGTGATTCGCGAAATCCCCTTCCAGACTCCCCCTTACGGAAAGATCAGGGAATATTTCAAGGCCAACCCGATGTACGACGAAGGTATGCGTCTGCTCAGCACCGGAAGCGGATTTTATCTGAGACAATGGGGAACGGCCCTGATACGTAAGTACTGCTACGCCAAGGCTGCCGGAACGCTGAACTACTCGACAGCAGCCTACGATATCCTTCCTTCTTACGGAGTAAAGAAAGAACAGATACACGTCACCTACAATTCGACCGATACGGATGCGCTTCTCAAAGAAAAAGAATCCGTACTGGCTTCTCCCTCCATCCTTCCGCCGTGCGACCGCCGCCTGCTGCACATCGGACGGCTGGTAAAATGGAAACGGGTGGATTTATTGATAGAGGCTTTCCGGAAAGTAGCCGCCGACTATCCGGAAGCGGAACTGGTGATCGTAGGCGACGGACCGGAACTGGACCGCCTCAAGCAACAGGCAAGCGACTTGCAATTGGCAGACCGTATCCGCTTTATCGGAGCCGTCTACGATCCGAAGATGCTGGGAGCTTATATGAACGAATCAAGTATCTATGTGCTGGCGGGTATGGGAGGACTTTCGATTAATGACGCCATGACGTACGGGATGCCTGTTCTTTGTGCCGTATGCGACAGTACGGAACGCGATCTGGTCATGGAAGGCAGAAACGGATACTTCTTTAAGGACGGAGATGCCGACAGCCTGGCAGAAAGAATCAGAGAGATGTTCGAATCTCCCGAACGTTGCAGAGAAATGGGAAAAGAATCGGAACGGATCATCCGGGAAAAGATTAATATGGAAACGGTCAGCGAACGCTACCTGAAAGCTTTTCAGGAGATAATTTCCCAATAACAGGCTCATTTCCCGGTCTTGGCTGTATCCGTACAATCGGGCTTTATCCGTACAATTGAGCTGCCTCATTCCTCTTTCGCATTCCGGTAATGAGCCGGAGAGGTTCCCAGATGCGTCTTTACGTATTTACCGAAAAAGGACTGGTTGGGGAAATTGAATTCTTCCGCTATTTCCTTGATGGACTTCTCCGAACGCTTTAGCCGGTACTTGATATGCTCGATGGTCGTTTCATTAATCAAGTCCAGCGGAGTTCTGCCACACGCCTGCTTGATGACTTTCGAAAAATGCTTCGGAGTATAGCATAGTACGTCGGCATAATAGCTCACTGAACGGTGCATGCCCTTGTCTTCCGATAACAGTTCCATAAATTTCCGCAGGATATAATTCACCTGTTTGATCCCCTCTTTCGAATGTTCCGCTTTCTCAGAACACTCGAATTCCTTATGAAGCTGCCCCATCATCTCGCAAAAGAGGGCAGAAAAGAGATATTGCATCACCTCCCTGTGATAGTGGTGATGTTCATCATTTATCTTCGCCACAATTAAATCGCGGTAGGATACGAAAACGGAATCATCCTCCTCGCCTTTGCCTACAGACTTCACCGGATTGTTGTGGATATGAATGGCAGTATTCCACGTTTTCTTTTCCATCTTAATAATACGTTGCAGAAAACGGGTAGAGAAACCCGCAAGCCTTACCTTATATTTAGGGCTCAGCATCGTATGACTGATAATAGTACTGGGAAGGCCGAGCAACAAGTCACCCGCCTGCAACTTATAAGTCCGGTAGTTGATGTCCAGTTGAAGGCACCCTTCCACACAGATAGCAATGAGAAAACAGTTCAGCCTGATTGTCTCATTACTATGAGGGATTCCATCCAGACTGTTGATGATCGCAAAGTCATCATCTATATAATCAAGGACATGCTGGCTGTTCTTAAAGTCTTCAATATCCACGGTCACAATGTTCTCTTTTTCCATATACTCTCCTTTTTTACTTTCTGCAAAGTTGGTAAATAATAGGGAAAACAGAATGTCCTAAATCCCTTTATAATTGTTTGATATGTCTTTTATCAGCAAATAGTTAGCTAAAATAATCACGATTCACGAAAACAGGACATTTATAGAGGAAAATCGAGCATCATTGCCTTGTTCTTTTCTCCTACTTTTGTTCTGATTTTAATAAAAGACAAAAAGAGTAAGTATGATTACAGTGAACAAAAAATGGATACGGCTGATAGGGATTGTCGGTTGTACAGTGTGGATGGCATCTTGCAAGCAGGCACCGGATGCAGGAGTGAAATCTTCTTATGCAGTAATGCGGATAGAGACAGCGGACAAAGAACTTTCTTCCTCCTATTCGGCGAGCATACGCGGACGGCAGGATATTGACATCTACCCGCAGGTATCGGGAACAATCGAAAAACTCTGTGTGACCGAAGGGCAGAAAGTACGCCGGGGACAGCCGCTTTTCATCATCGACCAGGTGCCTTACAGGGCTGCGCTCAAAACCGCCACCGCCAATGTGGAAGCGGCACGCGCTGCAATGAGCACAGCCGAACTGACGTACCAAAGCAACAAAGAACTGTATGCGCAGAAAGTGGTTTCGGAATTCAGCCTGAAGACAGCCGAAAATTCTTATCTCACCGCCAAGGCGCAACTGGCACAAGCGGAAGCTCAGGAAATAAGTGCACGCAACAACCTCTCTTATACCGAAGTGAAAAGTCCCAGTGACGGAGTCGTAGGTGCATTGCCTTACCGTGCAGGTGCATTGGTTAGTGCCAACCTGCCTTATCCGCTCACTACGGTCAGCGACAATTCGGACATGTACGTCTATTTTTCCATGACCGAGAACCAGCTGCTTGCCCTGACCCGTCAGTACGGCGACATGGACGAAGCGCTAAAGAACATGCCGGAAGTGGAACTGCTTCTGAACGACAATTCGGTTTATAATAAGAAAGGAATCATCGAGTCCATCAGTGGAGTCATCGACCGTCAGACGGGTACCGTAGTGGCCCGCGTGGTATTTCCCAACGAATCGCGGTTACTCCACAGCGGAGCATCGGGTACGGTAGTAGTGCCCAACATCTATAAAGACTGTATCGCCATTCCGCAGACAGCCACCGTGCGGATGCAGGACAAGACAATTGTATATAAGGTAGTGGACGGTAAAGCTGTCTCCACCCTGATCACCGTAGCTGCAATCAATGACGGACGCGAATATGTAGTGCTGGACGGACTGAAAGCAGGGGATGAGATTGTTTCGGAAGGTGCCGGTCTGGTGCGCGAAGGCACACAAGTTAACTAAGAAGGAGACTGAATATGAAAGGAAATATGTTTATAAAGCGACCGGTGATGGCTATCTCCATCTCCGTGCTGATTCTGGCCATAGGGCTTATTTCGCTCTTCACGCTGCCGGTGGAGCAGTATCCCGATATCGCACCTCCTACGGTCTATGTGGCTGCCAGCTATACGGGAGCCGATGCCGAGGCAGTGATGAACAGTGTCATCATGCCACTGGAAGAGAGCATCAACGGCGTAGAAGATATGATGTACATCACTTCCAGCGCCTCCAACGCAGGCTTAGCCATCATACAAGTCTACTTCAAGCAAGGAACCGACCCCGATATGGCGGCAGTCAACGTACAGAACCGTGTGGCAAAAGCGCAGGGACTGCTGCCTGCCGAAGTGACGAAAGTCGGCGTCAGTACGATGAAACGCCAGACCAGCTTCCTGCAAATCGGTGCTCTGGTCTGTACCGACGGTCGTTACGACCAGACCTTCCTGGCCAATTATCTGGACATCAATGTCATTCCTCAGATAAAACGTATCGAGGGAGTAGGAGACGTCATGGAGCTGGGCGATACATACAGTATGCGTATCTGGCTGAAACCGGAACGGATGGCGCAATATGGACTGGTGCCCTCGGACATTACCGGCGTGCTGGGTGAGCAGAACATCGAAGCTCCTACCGGCTCACTGGGCGAGAGTTCAAAGAACGTGTTTCAGTTCACGATGAAGTATCGCGGACGTCTGAAGAGCGTGGAAGAATTTCAGAATACCGTGGTTCGCTCGCGTGAAGACGGCTCCATCCTCCGCCTGAAAGATGTGGCAGATGTGGAACTGGGCACCATGACTTACAGCTTCCGTAGTGAAATGGACAGTCAGCCTGCTGTTCTCTATATGATATTCCAGACGGCAGGTTCCAATGCAACCGCAGTCAATAAAGAAATTACCGCCCAGATGGAGCGGATGGAGAAAAGCTTGCCGGAAGGAACGGAGTTCGTCACCATGATGAGTTCGAACGACTTCCTCTTCGCTTCCATACACAATGTGGTGGAAACGCTGATTATTGCCATCATTCTGGTTATCCTCGTAGTATACTTTTTCTTGCAGGACTTAAAGAGTACACTTATCCCGTCCATCTCCATCATCGTATCACTGGTAGGTACGTTTGCCTGTCTGGTAGCTGCGGGGTTCAGTCTGAACATCCTGACCCTGTTTGCCCTGGTACTTGCCATCGGTACGGTGGTCGACGATGCCATTGTAGTGGTGGAAGCGGTACAGTCCAAGTTTGATGCCGGCTATAAGTCACCCTACCTCGCCACCAAGGATGCGATGGGCGACGTGACGATGGCTATCGTCTCCTGTACCTGCGTCTTCATGGCGGTGTTTATTCCCGTAACCTTTATGGGAGGCACGTCGGGTGTGTTCTATACTCAATTCGGTATCACTATGGCGACTGCCGTAGGTATCTCCATGATTTCGGCTCTGACGCTGTGTCCCGCCCTGTGTGCCATCATGATGCGCCCGTCGGACGGAACCAAGAGTGCCAAGAGCATCAACGGACGGGTACGTGCTGCCTACAACGCCTCGTTCAATGCCGTACTGGGTAAATATAAGAAAGGAGTCATGTTCTTCATCCGCCACCGCTGGATGGTGTGGACTTCACTGGCTGCTACCATCGTCTTGCTGGTTTATCTGATGAGTACCACCAAGACGGGACTTGTGCCACAAGAAGACCAGGGTGTCATCATGGTGAATGTCAGCATCTCACCGGGAAGCACCCTCGAAGAAACGACCAAAGTGATAGACCGTCTGGAAGGTATCCTGAAAGAAACGCCCGAAATAGAGCACTACGCCCGCGTAGCAGGCTACGGACTGATATCCGGTCAGGGAACTTCTTACGGTACGGTCATCGTCCGCTTGAAAGACTGGAGCGAACGAAAGGGCAAAGAACACAGCTCGGACGCCGTAGCTTCGCGCCTCAACGCACAGTTCCAGTCCATCAAGGAAGCGCAGATATTCAGCTTCCAGCCTGCCATGATTCCGGGTTACGGTATGGGCAACTCTATTGAACTGAACCTTCAGGACATGACGGGCGGAGACCTGGCTACGTTCTACGACGCATCCACGCAGTTCCTCAACGCCTTGAACCAGCGCCCGGAAGTAGCTATGGCTTATACCTCTTATGCCATCAACTTCCCGCAGCTATCGGTAGAAGTAGATGCCGCCAAATGTAAGCGTGCAGGCATCTCACCAAGTGCGGTGCTCGATGCAGTGGGCAGTTATTGCGGTGGAGCGTATATCTCCAACTACAACCAATACGGCAAAGTATATCGTGTGATGATGCAGGCATCGCCTGAATATCGTCTGGACGAACAGGCACTGAACAATATGTTTGTGCGTAACGGGACGGAAATGGCTCCGGTAAGCCAGTTCGTCACACTGAAACAAGTGCTGGGACCGGAAACGGCCAACCGTTTCAACCTCTACAGCACCATCACAGCCAATGTGAACCCTGCCGACGGTTACTCTTCCGGTGAAGTGCAGAAAGTGATTGAAGAAGTGGCTGCACAGTCTTTGCCGATGGGCTACGGATACGAATATGGTGGTATGGCACGTGAAGAAGCAAGCAGCGGAGGCGCGCAGACGGTTTTCATCTACGCCATCTGTATCTTCCTTATCTATCTGATTCTGGCATGCCTCTACGAAAGTTTCCTCATACCGTTTGCCGTCATCTTCTCCGTACCGTTCGGATTGATGGGCTCGTTCCTGTTTGCCAAAATACTCGGACTGGAGAATAATATCTATCTGCAGACGGGTGTGATTATGCTGATCGGCCTGCTGGCGAAAACCGCCATCTTAATTACGGAGTACGCCATAGAACGGCGGCGCAAGGGAATGGGTATCGTAGAATCTGCCTACTCCGCCGCACAGGTTCGTTTGCGTCCTATCCTGATGACGGTGTTGACGATGATTTTCGGTATGCTTCCGCTGATGTTCTCTTCCGGCGCAGGTGCCAATGGTAACAGTTCGCTGGGTACGGGTGTCGTAGGCGGTATGGCTGTCGGGACGGTAGCATTGCTCTTTGTCGTTCCGGTGTTCTACATCATCTTTGAATACCTGCAGGAGAAAATCCGCAAACCAATGGAAGAAGAAGCCGATGTGCAGGTGCTTTTAGAGAAAGAAAAAAGTGAAGCTGAACGTAAATAAATGAAAGAAAGAATGAAGAAAAATATCATCCTGTTAGCTGCCATGAGTCTGACGTTGAGCGGTTGTGGCATCTATACCAAATACAAGCCCGCCACTTCCGTTCCCGAGGAGCTTTACGGCGGGGAAGTGGTGGCCGAAGACACTGCCAGTCTGGGCAATATGGATTGGCGGGAGCTCTTCACCGATCCCCGTTTGCAGTCCCTCATCGAAGTGGGATTGCGGACCAATACCGACTACCAGTCGGCCCAGCTTCGGGTAGAAGAAGCTCAGGCAGTGCTGATGTCTGCCAAACTCGCTTTCCTGCCGGCCTTTGCCCTTTCTCCACAGGGGACCGTGAGCAGTTTCGATACGAACAAGGCTACGCAGGCGTATTCATTACCCGTCACCGCCAGTTGGGAGCTGGACGTCTTCGGTCGTATGCGCAATTCCAAGAAGCAGGCGAAAGCACTGTATGCTCAAAGTGAGGATTACCGTCAGGCAGTCCGTACCCAGTTGATAGCAGGCATAGCCAATACTTATTATACACTGCTGATGCTGGACGAACAGCTCATCATTTCCCGGCAGACGGAAGAGGCATGGAAAGAAACCGTAGCATCCACCCGCGCATTGATGAATGCCGGAGCAGCGAATGAATCGGCAGTATCGCAGATGGAAGCGACCTATTATCAGGTTCAGAGTTCCGTTCTCGACTTACAGCAGCAGATCAATCAGGTAGAAAACAGTCTCGCTTTATTGCTGGCAGAGACACCCCGCAACTACGAACGCGGAACGCTGGCGGAGCAACAGTTTCCCACGGATTTTGCCATAGGGATTCCGGTCCGGATGCTTTCTTCCCGCCCCGATGTCCGCACAGCTGAGCGGACACTGGAAGCAGCGTTCTATGGTACCAATGCGGCACGTTCGGCTTTCTATCCTTCCATCACCCTGAGCGGGAGTGCCGGATGGACGAATTCTGTAGGGTCCATGATTCTCAATCCGGGCAAGTTTGTAGCATCAGCAGTAGGTTCGCTCACACAGCCGCTCTTCAACAGAGGACAAGTGGTAGCCCAGTACCGCATTGCCCGTGCACAGCAGGAAGAAGCTGCCCTCGGCTTCCAGCAAACGCTGCTCAATGCCGGCAGTGAAGTGAATGATGCGCTGACAGCCTATCAGACCAGCCAAGGGAAAAGAATCTTACTGGACAAACAGGTCGCTTCTCTGAAAACAGCGGTACGAAGCACTTCCCTGTTGATGGAACATAGCAAGATGACTTATCTGGAAGTACTTACTGCCCGACAGTCATTGCTCAGTGCACAACTGTCACAGACAGCCAATCATTTTACCGAAATACAAAGTCTAATTAACCTATACCGTGCTTTAGGGGGAGGTCAGGAATATAAATTCATCACAAAAAATGCCATTAAAAACAGCATGCCACATCGCCCTAACAGGCGTTCAGACCTTCTCATAAAG
>ENA-UEQB01001768-UEQB01001768.1-human-gut-metagenome-genome-assembly--contig:-NODE-1768-length-17259-cov-5.751542_pt1 | contig 17259 bp, 9 predicted proteins | sample MGYA00242901_ERZ507918 | MGnify/ENA primary metagenome ERZ507918 (study PRJEB26167, sample SAMN06115405) | human gut metagenome | host: Homo sapiens | place: China:Sichuan | collected 2016-04-06... | reverse complement strand
GATGGATTGTTTAATTCGTGGGAAGAAGTTAATAATCCTTATCGTCCAGTTTATCAGTGGAATAATAATAAGATTCAGCCTGGTGATATTCGTTATGTAGACATAAATGGAGATGGTAAGATAAATGATCAAGATCAGGTGCCGATTGGATATTCTAACTTTCCGGAAAAAACATTTGGGCTAGTACTAGGTGGCGAATATAAAGGTTTTGATTTTTCAATATTATTTCAGGGGGCGGCAAATGTTTCTACATGGCCTTCTCGTCGTAGTACACAAGGTTTTTATACTAATACTAATGCAGGAAAAGCGTTATTGAAAAGTTGGAGTTTAGAACGGTGGGAAAATGGGCAGGAAATTATTTATCCTCGTATGTCAGCCTCTAATAATGCTCATAATTATGTACAATCTACATATTGGTTGGAAAATGCCAATTACCTACGCTTGAAAAATATGGAGATTGGATATACATTTAGAAATAAAGGTTTACAAAGAATAGGTATTAGTTCGGTTCGATTATATTTGAATGGAAATAACTTATTGACATGGTCTGATTTATATCAGGGGGAAGATCCGGAATTTCCTAATGGAGAAGCTAATAGTGAACCTTACCCTGTTACAAGAGTCTATAATTTGGGATTTAATGTTAACTTCTAAAAAGTTTATATATGAAAAATGCAGCTATTGTAATAGTGACCTCTATAATGTTACTGACTATAGTGTCTTGTGAGGATATGATGGGAGATTTTTTAGAGAAAGCTCCAGGAGTTGATGTCACAGAAGATACAATCTTCTCATCCAGGTCGCAGGTTGAGATGTTCCTGGCTAGTATATATGAATATGGTGTCCATTCCAATTTAGGTTTGGGGAGTCCGGATAATGGTGCTCCGGCCATTGCTAATAGTGCAGGGACGATAGATGCAGGAGCTACAGATGAGGCTGAAGCTTGTGCTAATTGGTATGATCCTCAAAAGTGGAATAACGCCTCTGTTAGTCCTGATAATACGGATGATCCTCGATTTTCACATCGATTTACTGCAATACGAAAAGTGACAGTAATGTTAGATCGGGTAGATGAGGTGCCTGATATAACCAAGGAGTATGCTAATCAACTAAAAGCAGAATCAAAGTTTATCAGAGCATTGAATTATTTTGAAATGTTCAAGCGTTATGGAGGGGTGCCAATTATTGATCATCGTTTACAGTTGGATGAGAATTTGAAAATACCTCGCAGCAGTGTTGAAGATGTAGTTAATTTTATCGTGAAAGATTGTGATGAGGCAATTCCAGATTTGCCAATCAATCAATTAGGTGTCTTACGAGGTAGAGCTACACGAGGAGCGGCCTTAGCTTTAAAAGCAAGAACTTTACTATATGCAGCGAGTGATTTATTTAATACAGATAAGCCCTATTTAGATTTTGGAACGAATAATAAATTGATATGTTACGGCAATAAGGATAAAGAACGATGGAAGTTGGCAGCAGATGCAGCAAAAAAGGTCTTGGATTGGGCGAAAGAGGCTAACTGTTATTTGATTACTGATCAGGGACTAGATGGTAATTATAAATATTCATGGCAAACCTATGATAATTCAGAAATTATTTTTGCAGAGAAATCAAGTGATGCCATGGGAAAATATACATGGCCTTGGTCTGCTATATCTCCTCCTACTGTTTATCCAGGTAATGCAGGGCAGAGTGGAGTAACTGTGACCTTGAATTTAGTTTCGAAATATGAAGATCGTTTAGGAAACAAGGTAGATTGGAATGGTGGTAATGATTTGCAAGCTAAAATGGCGAACTTAGATTATCGTTTTTCTCAAACAGTAGTTGGCAATTTAATGAGATGGAATTCAGAGTTTCCTAAATTACAGTTGTGGCAAGATTCGGGTAATGGACCAGGTGCAGATGTTAATACATGTTATGGTGGTTTTTGGCTACATAAACTTTATCCTGAAGAAATCAGTGAATCTGTATGGAGGAAAGTCCCGAATTCCACATTATATCAGTTGAATGAAGCTTATTTGAATTATGCTGAGGCATTAAATGAATATAATGAAGGACCTACTCAAGAAGCCTATGATGCCATTAATACAATTCGTAAACGTTCAGGTCAACCTGATTTGCCAACAGGGCTGGGATATTTAGAGTTTCGTGCCAAAGTGAGAAATGAAAGAGCGATTGAACTTGCTTTTGACGGACATAGATTTTATGATATTCGCCGTTGGATGATAGCAGAAGAGGAAGGTGTTATGCAAGGAGGTATGCTTGGTATTAAAATTTATCAGATACCAGAGAGTACAGAGTACCGTTATGAGCCGTATGTTTTTGAAACTCGCTCATTTAGCCGCAGAATGTACTTGCACCCATTTGGTACAGGTGAAATTAATAAAGGATATTTAATTCAAAATCCTGGTTACTAAATAGATAAATGTAGCTTAATAGATGAAGATATGAGAAACAATATAAAAAACATCATATATATAAGGAGAATATTATTAGTATCCTTACTATTCGGAATGAATTGTAGCTTTGCTATGGCTCACACTTTAAGAGTTGATACTTTATTGCAAAATGACATAAATAGGGTTGCATATGGTATACAACCTAAATGGATGACAACTGGTGCTGTTTCTTCTGTTAAGGGTAATGAGCTAAAATCATTTGTCCCTAACATAGCCAATATGCTTAACGGACAGATTCCAGGGTTAGTTGTTCAACAATGGGGATGTGAACCGGGAGCGGATTCTCCGGCAATGAATGCTCGTGGTGTAAATACATATGGTTCTGGAACAGGTCTTTTTATTGTGATTGATGGTTTTCAGTCAACAGAGGCTTATTTTCAGCAATTGACTCCACAAGAAATAGAATCAATAACTTTATTGAAAGATGCTTCTGCTACTGCAATTTATGGATCAAAGGGGGCAAATGGGGTTTTACTGATAACTACTAAACGAGGTACTAGTGATAAGATAAAGATTAATTTTAGCATTCAAAGTGGTTTTCAGCAGCCACTTCGTTTACCAGAGTTTTTAGGAGCTTATGATTATGCAACATTATATAATGAGGCGTTAGTGAATGATGGAAAGTCACCATTTTACACACCGATGGACTTAGAAGCCTATAAAACGGGTAATGACCCAATTTTTCACCCGGATGTGGACTGGTACGGGACTATTCTAAGGAAGGCTGCTCCTATAACCAATTATAATTTTACAGCGAGTGGAAGTAATGAATATTTTCGATATTTTGTATTGCTCAATGTTCTTGATGATAGGAGCTTATATCGAAAAGCAGGAAATGTTTCAGATTTCTCAAAGAATGGAACATATACCCGTTACAATTTTCGTACGAATATTGATGTGAAATTGTCAAAGCGATTGCAGGGAGCTGTAACTCTTGGTGGAACAATTGAAGATAAAACTAATCCTGGGACTAGTGAAAATACTTCAGGGATGTTTGATTTGATGTCTTCTATTGCTCCAAATGCTTTCCCCGTTTATGTATCAACGGGTATGTATGGAGGTAATTCTATGTATTCAAATCCTTTGGGTGATTTGATGCAGACTGGTTATACTTCTTATAATGGTAGATCTTTGCAGGCTATATTTCAACTAAAAGGTGACTTGGGGTTTATTACTCCTGGATTGAGTGTTAATGGTGCGGTTGGTTTTAATACTTATTTTAAGTCATATTCAAAGAAATCACGTCAATATGCTCGTTATTCAGTTGATCGTGATAATGCCGATGAAATTATTTATACGACCTATGGTCAGAATACTTCTTTAGCTGGAGATGAATCTAGTTCTTCACAATGGAGAGATTATTCTCTGCAGGCTTCATTAAATTATAATCGTACGTTTAACGGACTACATAATATTGATGCTATATATTTAGGATCATATAATGATTATGTTGTGACAGGAACTGATCTTTCCTACAAGAATATTGCTATGGGAGGACGTGTGACTTATTCATATGACAAACGCTATATTGGGGAATTTTCGTTTGGTTACAATGGAACGGAGAATTTTCCCAAAGGACATCGTTTTGGTTTTTTCCCTGCAGGTTCATTAGGATGGATATTATCTAATGAGGCTTTTCTAAAAGGAAATCCGATTCTGAATTATTTGAAGTTGAGAGCTTCTTATGGTATAGTTGGTAATGATAATATTGGAGGCATACGCTATATGTTCGACCAATATTATGATGGATATGGCTATCATCTTGGTAACTCTAATAATGTACAGGATGGTTTAGTTCAGGGGAAACTAGCCAATCCTGATGTCACATGGGAGAAAGAAAAGAAGTTTAATGTCGGTTTTGAGGCTACGTTGGTTAATAAGATTGATGTTTCGTTTGACTATTTTATTCAAAAACGTTCAAATATTCTTTCACAGCCTTATCGAACAGTTCCAGATTATTTAGGGATATCCCGCCCGGATATTAACATCGGTAAGGTAGGCAACAAGGGGCTTGAGACTTCTATTCGTTATAATGGGATAGGTAAGAAAGATTTGACTTACTTTGTAGAAACCAGTCTCTGGTATGCAAAGAATAAAGTTGTTTATAATGCAGAAGCAATCCAAGAGAATGAATATTTGTATGGAACAGGTCGTATAGTAGGGCAGCCTTTCGTTTTGGAAGCCATAGGATTTTTTAAAGATGAATCGTTCGAACTTATTAATTATATTTGCAGGTCAAACGACGGACATTTGGAAAGAGATACATAAAAATAAAGACAATATTAATTCTTGTTTTAATTTTAGATAAACTATGGCAGACAAAAAAGAAAAACTCTTCTCAGACTTTTCTCCTGTCTCCACCGAGCAATGGATGGAGAAGGTTACAGCCGACTTGAAAGGTGCTGATTTTGAGAAGAAACTCGTTTGGAAAACAAACGAAGGATTCAAAGTGAAACCTTTCTACCGGATGGAAGATCTGGAAGGTTTAAAGACAACAGACGCGCTTCCCGGAGAATTTCCCTATCTGAGAGGTACTAAGAAAAACAATAATGAGTGGCTGGTTCGTCAGGAAATCAAAGTAGAATGTCCGAAGGAAGCCAATGCGAAAGCACTGGATATTCTGAATAAGGGCGTAGACTCGCTTTCTTTTCATGTAAAAGCGAAAGAACTTAATGCGGAATACATTGAAACGCTGTTGAGCGATATTTTGCCGGAGTACGTAGAACTGAATTTCTCTACCTGTCAGGGACACGTTGTAGAGTTAGCCAATCTGCTGGTAGCTTATTTCCAGAAGAAGGATTATGATGTGAAAAAGCTGAAAGGCTCTATCAATTATGACTTCTTCAACAAGATGTTGACCCGTGGTAAAGAAAAGGGGGATATGATTCAAACAGCCAAAGCCCTGATCGAAGCTATCCAACCACTTCCTTTCTATCGGGTACTGAATGTAAACGCAATCTCACTGAACAACGCAGGAGCTTACATTTCTCAGGAACTGGGTTATGCGCTGGCTTGGGGTAATGAATATATGAATCAGTTGACCGACGCCGGAATTCCTTCTGCCGTAGTAGCAAAGAAAATCAAATTCAATTTCGGTATCAGTTCCAATTATTTCCTCGAAATTGCGAAATTCCGTGCGGCCCGTATGTTGTGGGCTAATATCGTAGCTTCTTACAGTCCTGAATGTCTGCGCGATTGTGAGAATAAAGGTCCTAACGGGGAATGCCGTTGCGCTGCAAAAATGGCGGTTCATGCAGAAACGTCTACTTTTAATCTTACCTTGTTTGATGCTCATGTGAACTTGCTTCGTACACAGACCGAAGCGATGAGCGCCGCATTGGCTGGTGTAGATTCGTTGACTGTAGTTCCGTTTGATAAAATATACGAGACACCGGATGAGTTTTCCGAACGGCTTGCACGCAACCAACAATTACTATTGAAAGAAGAATCTCATTTTGATAAAGTGATTGATCCGGCTGCTGGTTCTTATTATATTGAAAATCTGACTATCTCTATCGCTAAACAAGCTTGGGAACTTTTCCTTGCCGTAGAAGAGGCAGGTGGTTTCTACGCTGCACTGAAAGCCGGTACGGTTCAGGCTGCAGTGAACGAAAGCAACAAGGCTCGTCATAAAGCTGTTGCTCAGCGTCGTGAGGTGTTACTGGGTACCAACCAGTTCCCGAATTTCACAGAAAAAGCCGGTGATAAGAAACCTGTAGAAGCAAAATGCTGCTGTGGAGGCAAGGATCATACTTGCGAGAAAGATGTGGATACGTTGGTATTTGATCGTGCAGCCAGCGAATTTGAAGCGTTGCGTCTCGAAACGGAAGCTTCCGGTAAGCGTCCGAAAGCATTCATGTTGACTATCGGTAATCTGGCAATGCGTCAGGCGCGTGCACAATACTCTTGCAACTTCCTGGCTTGTGCCGGTTATGAAGTTGTCGATAATCTCGGATTCGAAACAGTTGAAGCCGGAGTAGAAGCTGCTATGGCTGCTAAAGCCGACATTGTTGTCATCTGTTCGAGTGATGATGAATATGCCGAGTATGCAATTCCTGCATTCCAGGTATTGAATGGTCGTGCCATGTTTATCGTTGCAGGTGCTCCTGCTTGTATGGACGAACTTAAGGCAGCAGGTATCGAGAACTTCATCCATGTCCGTGTCAACGTATTGGATACCTTGAAAGAGTTTAACGCCAAACTATTGAAGTAAGATGAGAAAAGATTTTAAAAACTTAGATATATATGCTGCATTTCAGCCTGCTAACGGTGCTGAATGGCAAAAGGCTAACGGAATTTCCGCTGAATGGAATACAGCGGAGCATATTGCAGTGAAGCCTGTTTATACAAAAGAAGACCTCGAAGGAATGGAACATCTGAACTATGCAGCCGGACTTCCTCCTTATCTGCGTGGTCCGTACTCAGTAATGTACACCCTTCGCCCATGGACCATCCGTCAGTATGCCGGATTCTCTACAGCCGAAGAATCAAATGCTTTCTATCGCCGTAACCTGGCTTCCGGCCAGAAAGGTTTGTCAGTAGCATTCGACTTGGCTACTCACCGCGGTTATGACCCCGATCACGAACGTGTAGTGGGTGACGTTGGTAAGGCCGGTGTTTCTATCTGTTCGCTCGAAAATATGAAAGTCTTGTTTGACGGTATCCCTTTGAGCAAGATGTCTGTATCTATGACAATGAATGGCGCAGTACTTCCGATTATGGCATTCTATATCAATGCCGGTCTGGAACAAGGCGCTAAGCTGGAAGAAATGGCAGGTACTATCCAGAACGATATTTTGAAAGAGTTCATGGTGCGTAATACTTATATCTATCCGCCTGCATTCTCTATGAAGATCATTTCCGATATCTTTGAATATACTTCACAGAAGATGCCTAAGTTTAACTCTATTTCTATCTCCGGTTATCACATGCAGGAAGCAGGTGCTACGGCAGATATCGAGTTGGCTTACACATTGGCTGACGGTTTGGAGTATCTCCGTGCCGGAACAGCAGCAGGTATCGATATCGATGCTTTCGCTCCTCGTTTGTCTTTCTTCTGGGCGATTGGTACAAATCACTTCATGGAAATAGCCAAGATGCGTGCAGCCCGTATGTTGTGGGCTAAAATAGTGAAACAATTCAACCCGAAGAATCCGAAATCACTGGCATTGCGTACTCACTCCCAGACTTCTGGATGGTCACTGACAGAGCAAGACCCGTTCAATAATGTAGGACGTACTTGTATCGAAGCTATGGCTGCCGCTTTGGGACATACTCAGTCATTGCATACCAATGCATTGGATGAGGCTATCGCCCTTCCGACCGATTTCTCTGCACGTATTGCACGTAATACGCAGATTTATATTCAGGAAGAAACTTACATCTGTAAGAACGTCGACCCGTGGGGTGGTTCTTACTATGTAGAAGCCTTAACGAATGAACTGGCACATAAAGCTTGGGAACGTATTCAGGAAGTAGAAAAACTGGGTGGTATGGCAAAAGCAATCGAAACCGGTATTCCTAAGATGCGTATCGAAGAAGCTGCCGCACGTACACAGGCCCGTATCGACAGCGGTCAGCAGACAATCGTTGGTGTGAACAAATATCGTCTGGAAAAAGAAGCTCCGATTGATATTCTTGAGATTGACAATACGGCAGTGCGTCTTGAGCAGATTGAAAACCTGAAACGCCTGAAAGAAGGACGTAATCAGGCTGAAGTAGATAAAGCACTGGAAGCTATCACTGAATGTGTGAAGAGCGGTAAGGGTAACTTGCTTGAACTAGCTGTAGAAGCAGCCCGCGTTCGTGCGACTTTAGGAGAAATTTCCTATGCTTGCGAAAAGATTGTAGGACGTTATAAAGCAATAATTAGAACCATATCAGGCGTGTATTCATCAGAGAGTAAAAGTGACAGCTACTTCAAGCGTGCTTGTGAGTTGGCTGATAAGTTTGCGAAGAAAGAAGGTCGCAGACCTCGTATCATGATTGCAAAAATGGGGCAGGACGGTCACGACCGTGGTGCCAAAGTAGTAGCAACCGGTTATGCTGACTGTGGTTTTGACGTAGATATGGGACCGCTGTTCCAGACTCCGGCAGAAGCTGCACGAGAAGCTGTGGAAAACGACGTTCACGTAGTCGGTGTTTCTTCATTGGCTGCCGGACATAAGACATTGATTCCACAAATTATGGAAGAACTGAAGAAACTGGGACGTGAAGATATTCTGGTTACTGCAGGTGGTGTAATTCCTGCTCAGGATTATGATTTCTTGTATAAAGCAGGTGTGGTTGCTATTTTCGGTCCGGGTACTCCGGTGGCTAAATCTGCAAGTCAGGTGTTGGAAATCTTGTTGGATGAAGAAGAATAAACTGTAAAGTTATTCTTTTAAAATTATATTTTATCCCGTCTTTCACTCCTTTTGGTCTGAAAGACGGGATATTTTTGTCTCCTCGTGCGGTCAGTGAGAAATATTCGTGTAACTTTGTAGACTATTAGTGTAAAACAAGAAGAGAAAAAATGATAGTTTGCATAGCCGAAAAGCCATCTGTAGCACGTGATATAGCCGAAGTACTCGGCGCTCATACCAGAAAAGAAGGATATATAGAGGGAAACGGATACCAGGTGACCTGGACATTCGGGCATCTCTGTACCTTGAAAGAGCCGCATGAATACACCCCTAACTGGAAATCATGGAACTTGGGTAGCTTACCGATGATTCCGCCACGTTTCGGTATCAAGCTGATTGATAACCCTACTTACGAAAAACAATTCCACATTATCGAAGGACTGATGCAGCATGCAGATGAGATTATCAACTGCGGTGATGCCGGGCAAGAAGGGGAATTGATTCAGCGTTGGGTGATGCAGAAGGCAGGTGCCCGCTGTCCGGTGAAACGTTTGTGGATTTCTTCACTGACCGAAGAAGCCATTCGTGAAGGATTTGCCAAGCTGAAAGACCAGACGGATTTCCAGTCTTTGTATGAAGCCGGACTTTCCCGTGCAATGGGAGACTGGCTGCTGGGGATGAATGCGACCCGTCTTTACACAATCAAATACGGTCAGAATAAACAGGTACTTTCTATCGGTCGTGTACAGACCCCTACATTGGCATTGATTGTCAATCGTCAACTGGAAATTGCTAACTTCCAGCCGAAACAATACTGGGAACTGAAAACGAATTATCGGGATACGACTTTTTCTGCTCTGATTCGAAAAAGTGATGAAGAAATTGCTGCGGAAGAAGAAAAGAGTGGCGGAAAGAAGAAGATAGATAATCCCGGCATCGACCCTATTGCCAATCGGGAGGAGGGAGAAGCCTTGGTAGAACGTATCAAGGATCTTCCGTTTGTTGTCACCAGCGTCGGCAAGAAAGATGGAAAGGAGTACGCTCCGCGTCTGTTCGACCTGACTTCCCTTCAGGTAGAGTGTAATAAGAAGTTTGCTTACTCTGCCGACGAAACGCTGAAACTGATTCAATCCCTTTATGAAAAGAAAGTAGCCACTTATCCGCGTGTCGATACCACTTTTCTCAGTGACGATATTTATCCGAAGTGTCCCGGAATATTGAAAGGGCTTCGGGACTATGAAGTACTGACAGCTCCTTTGGCAGGTGCTTCATTGCCTAAATCGAAAAAAGTATTCGATAATTCGAAGGTAACAGATCACCATGCCATTATCCCTACGGGCGTTTATGCGCAGAACCTGACGGATATGGAGCGTCGTGTTTATGATTTGATAGCCCGTCGTTTTATTGCGGTGTTCTATCCCGATTGTAAGATTTCTACTACTACCGTGATGGGAGAAGTGGATAAGATAGAGTTTAAAGTGACCGGTAAACAGATTCTGGAACCGGGGTGGCGTGTTGTTTTTGCTAAAGACGTGAAAGATACTTCCGAGGAAAAAGAGGAAGAGGATGAAAATGTACTTCCTGCTTTTGTGAAGGGAGAAAGCGGTCCTCATCTCCCGGATTTGAATGAGAAGTGGACACAACCGCCCAGACCTTACACGGAAGCAACCTTGCTTCGTGCCATGGAGACAGCCGGAAAGTTGGTAGATAATGACGAACTCCGTGACGCTTTGAAGGAGAATGGCATCGGTCGCCCGTCTACCCGTGCCGCCATTATCGAGACATTATTCAAACGGAATTATATTCGCAAAGAAAGAAAGAACCTGATAGCTACCCCTACAGGAGTAGAGCTGGTGCAGATTATTCACGAAGAATTGTTGAAATCAGCGGAACTGACCGGTATATGGGAAAAGAAACTACGTGAGATTGAAAAGAAGACTTACGATGCCCGTCAATTCCTCGAAGAACTGAAGCAAATGGTATCGGAAATCGTGATGAGCGTACTTTCAGATAATACGAACCGACGTATCACTATTCAGGAGGCAGTTGCCCAAACGGAAGAAAAGGCAAAGAAAGAGCCAAAGAAGCGTGAGCGTAAAGCAAGTGCTCCCAAAGAAAAGAAGGCGAAAGCAGAACCGAAAGTTCCTGCCTCTGCTTCGGCTCCTTCTGCTCCTTCTGCTACTGCCTCTACTCCGGCTACCGGTAATGCAGATACCTTTGTCGGACAACCCTGTCCGGTTTGTGGTAAGGGAACCATCATTAAAGGGAAGACAGCTTACGGATGTTCGGAATGGAGAAATGGATGTACTTACCGAAAAGCATTTGAGTAGAATCCGAACTTAGCTCATCGTTGAAAAAATAGTTCTTTTCAGTAAATGTGTCGAAGCTAAATAAATGTTTATTCTTTCTTTTTATTACCTTTGCGTTGGAAGCAATATAAAGCAGAAACAGATATGAAACGATCTATTGCCCATTTACCGAAACGGAAACAGGATGACTTGTACTTTCTGGTTAAGAAGGTAGTGGAGAGACTTCCTCAAACTACGATGATTATTCTTTATGGCAGCTATGCCAGAGGAAGTTATGTGGATTATGATGAAAGAGTAGAGTTCGGTATCCCGACATCCTATATGAGCGACTACGATATTCTGGTGGTAACAGACGGAATAACAGATAAAGAGGCCGGTCAGAAATTGGATAATGTGGATGAGCTTTATTATAAATATCCGGAAAGCCAAACACCTGTAGAATTTATCAATGATGATATTAGTAAGTTGAATAGTGATTTGTCCGAAGGACGGTATTTCTATACGGAATTAAAGAGAGAAGGAATCTTACTGTATGACTCCGGCAAGCATAAATTGGCGAGGCGTCGCAAGTTGCACTATGACGAGATTAAACAGCAGGCGGAGGAGTATTACAATGAGAAACTTAAAAGAGCAAATGAATATTTTGATATAGCTGCATATTGTTATGATAAAGAGAAGTATCATCTAGCTTCTTTTAATCTTCATCAGACATGCGAAAACTTATTCTATGCGGTTCGTCTGACTTATACATTAAGAAATAGCAAACAACATAACTTGGCTAAACTGCTAAGTTCTGTGCGGAAATACTCCCCGGAATTCTCCAAAATATTCCCTAACGAAACGAAGGAGGAAAAGCGCTTATTCAAATTATTAAAATCTGCTTATGTGGAAGCCCGCTACAATTCGGAGTTCAAAGTAACGAAGGAGGATATTGATACCCTTAGAAAAAGGGTGACTCTACTGTTCGACCTTATAGAACGTATTTGTTATGAACAGATAAACGAATATCAGCGAAGACATGCACTTCACATAACAGGGGATTCTTCTCTTTAAAGCATAAAAAGAGTCCCTTCTTTCTTTTCATCTCTCCCAGTGAAAAAGATAGCCGTTTTGCTATCACGCTCTCACTATTCACCTGTATCCCTTTATTCATCGATGTTTTAGGGGTGGTAGCAAGCGTGGTAGCAAGTATGAGAGCAAACGGTTGCTCTCACTCTGTCTCGTCCTGATTAGTATCGTTTCTGTAACGTTATATTTTGATTTACAGAATGTTAATATCTGATGTGTCAACTATTAACGTTTGATTTCTCAGCCATTAATAACTGAGAAATCAGGTATTAACGACTGAGAAATCATGTATTATTGGCCAATAATTGATTTTATGCTTCCTAAGAGAACAGCTCAATCGAAATAACTGATATGGTTAATGTGATTGAAACGTGCAGTCAAGTCAGTCAAATCAACAGTAGTTTCAGATAGTTTCATCCGCTTGAAACTTTTGGTTTCAGCCTTTGAAACCAATGGTTTCAAGGCATGAAACTATTAGTTCCAACGGTTGAAACTTTTTGTTTTACTACATGAAACCGTTGCTTGGGTTACAGCAATAATTATACTTACATTAGTTTAATATCTGCCATTTAGAAAAAGTTTGCTAACTTTGAGCTTCAAACATATCATAAATACAATGAATAAAATTGCATTCATTCTCATCATGACCGGTATGTTCTTTATAAAAGGATATGCCCAGCAGACAGAAGTACTGACACTAGGCGTCTTTCACTTTGACTTTCCGAATCTCGATATGCAGCAAGTATCGGAAGAAGATCAGATTAATGTCTTGTCGCCTGTTTATCAGAAGGAAATAGAGTTAATAGCGAGTAAACTGGCGAACTTTAAGCCGGATGCGATTGTCATTGAACATCCGTTGGGCGGACAGCAAAAGGTTGATTCTCTGTTTAAAGCATACCTTGCTGGAAATCATAAACTGTCAAAGAGTGAAGTGCAGCAACTTGGTTTCAGGATTGCAAAGATGTGCAAAGCAAAGATTTACTGTGCAGATGCACGGGGGACACAAACAGCCCGCATCGAAGAACTGCTGGAAGACGATAGCACGAAACAATATCAGGATTTTGAAGAGAGTTTTGTAAATTCTCCCGACTCATCTTTATATTCCAAAGACCAGTTGATATTCAAGCAAAAAGGAATACTTCCCCAACTGATACATCTGAATGATCCCCGACAAATCAAGAAAGACCTGGGCAATTATCTTATCGGACACTTCAAATACGAATCCGATAAGGGAGATTATACAGGAGCCGATTTCGAATCAGGAAGATGGTTCAACCGTAATCTGCGGATATTCAGGAATATCCAGCGCACTCCAAAATCCGCCAAACGGATACTTGTGATCTTTGGTGCGGCACACATGAATCTGCTGAACTATCTGTTTGAATGTTCACCCGAATATAAATTGCTGAATGTGAATGACTATCTGAAAACAAATTCGTAATAACGGAGGTTTACCGTATAGGTATATGCATCCGGGGTGGTCCGATTGTCGGACCGGATGGACCGCCTATGCCTCTGTTTTTATCAAAAACGACATTGCGGAGAATCTCATATACAATACCGCCCACATCCAAACCCAGTGTGAACTTATCGAAACGGTAGTAGGGAATCATAACGGGAACCGTTTCCCAACGCCCGCTCATCGCATCATAGTATCGCTGTACTCCCATTTCCATCCCGAAGCGGTCGGACATATCGACGGACATCGTAGCTCCGTAGCTATGGGTGCTCATTCCGTAAGAATTTCCGATGTCGTATGATCCGAAGACCTTGAAGGTGACACGGTCGGAAGGATGATAAAGGAAGGCACCCGAAGTGCTGAAAGCCTGTCCGGTGATATGGGACATATTGACCTTCAGCGCATTGGCACGGACTTGTAACTCGAATTGCTCATTGAAAATGTGCTGATAACCTAGTGAAGCACTGTTGAAACGCCCGATGCCTGCCATACTTGTCTGGCTTCCGGAACCGAACACTGTTCCATGATCGAATTGATGCAATACCCCGCCCGTACTGTAATCACCTCGGAAGAGTAGGGAAGGATTGGTCTGATAAGGTAGGGAAATATCTCTTTTGAGTGAAAAGCGGGGTATATGCTCCAACTGTCCGGGTGAATATAAAGAATATGTAGTGCTCTTTTCTGGAAAAATTTCAAGTGTAGAACGTTGTAACACGCCTTCCGGCTCCATTGATACACTGTCACGAGCTATGCGTATACTGTCATTATTTTCTTGTGCGGAGAGTAGCTGCGGAATAAAAATCAGCAGAATGAGGATTCCCCAATGAATTGGAAGCGATGATATGCTAACTTTTTGTTTCATACGCCTTTGCCCTCCTTTACTTTAATGAATCTTATATACAAAAATAACGAAAGGCATTTTGAAAAGCAAATAATACGTCTTATTTTATTCCATTCGCAGGCTTTTTTAACTCAAATAGAAGCAGCTTGGATTTTTTCTGAATAAATTCCTTTTTAATTCATAAAATCTTCCTTTCGTAAAGCAATAATCATAAGATGTTTGCTGTCTTATATATAAGATTATCAATTATTTAACTAGAAGTAAGTATGAAAAGGAAACTCACAGGTGTTGCATTGTTGTTGGCCGCTGTCTCTGTTATGAGTATACAGCCGGCGGAAGCTTGTACGCGTGTCGTATATCTGGAACCGGACAGATGGTGATAACGGGGCGTACGATGGGCTGGAAAGAAGACATTATGTCGAATATTTACGTTTTTCCGCGTGGTATCCAGCGTGCAGGGCACAATAAGGAAAAAAACAGTGAACTGGACTTCCAAATATGGAAGTATAATTGCAACCGGTTATGATATAGGAACTTGTGACGGGATGAATGAAAAAGGACTGGTAGAAAGCTTGCTTTTCTTGCCGGAATCTATTTATTCGCTTCCCGGAGATACCCGCCCGGCAATGGGAATGAGAGCATCTGGACTCAGTATGTACTTGATAATTTTGCAACAGTGCGTGAGGCAGTAGAGGAATTGAAAAAAGAGACTTTCCGGATAGATGCTCCCACATGCCGAATGGAGGACCGGAGTCAACTTTGCATTTGGCTATTACGGACGAAACCGGTAATACGTCGGTACTGGAATATCTGGATGGAAAATTGATAATTCATGAAGGTAAAGAATACCAGGTGATGATGAATTCTCCTCATTATGAGGATCAGTTGGCTATCAATAATTATTGGAAAGAAATAGGAGGGCTGCAAATGCTGCCGGGGACAAATCGTTCGAGTGACCGCTTTGTACGTGCTTCTTTCTATATTCATGCTATTCCACAGACTGCTGATGTAAAGATAGCTGTCCCCAGTGTATTGAGCGTGATGCGTAATGTTTCGGTTCCGTTTGGTATTAACACTCCGGACAAACCTCATATTTCTTCTACCCGCTGGCATTCGGTTTCAGATCAGAAGAATAAAGTTTATTATTTTGAATCGACTTTAACTCCGAACTTGTTTTGGCTGGATTTGAAAAAGATTGATTTTAATCCGAAAGTAGCTGTGAAAAAGCTGTCTTTAGCCAAAGGGAGATTTATGCGGGGGGATGCGGTGAAGGATAGTTAATCATTTACTTTCCTTTTTCAGACTCCGGAGATATAGAAGTTCTATATAGAGATAAAAAGGTGGATAGGTATACTTAATTGGATACTTATCCATTTTTTATATAGAAGGAAGTAGAAATGTCAGAAATGGTGAGTACTTATTTTGTGATACAACGTCTTTGTTTAAGTTTTTAAAAACGTATTGATTTGACTATCACTGGTTGTATCTGAAAGGCCAACAGATTATTATCGGTCATTATGAATTAAATGAAAGACTTAAATGAAAAGAAACACGAAATTTACTATTTTTACAGGGATGTTCTCAATTCTGCTCCTTGTAGGCTGTTTGATGAATGATGAATCACCAACAAAAGAAAAGGCTATAGGTATTACTGTAGGAGAGGCTCAACAATATTTTGAATCTTCAGTCAAAACTTTCCGACTATCTCCTCCTAAAGTAACGAGATCTCTTGACGAAGAATCATTAGCTACTCCTCTTTGGGGGAAAGCATCTGCGCTGGAATTTGAAAATAAAGAGATAGTTGAAGTTCCTGTAGAAGCTCCTGCTACCTTTATTCATGAGAAGCGAAATTTAGCGGATACTATTTCCAAAAAGAGTCAATGGTGCAATACCGCTGTTAGTTTAGTAGCTGAGAAAGGTACGGATGGGAATGTTTTTTTCACAATAGCTAGGATAACAGTTGAAGGAGAGTATTTAAAACGTCATAAAGAAAGACCAATAAAAGTAAGAATCGGTTCATTAAGTGATTTTAGTGGAGCTGTTAGATATTATACAATGCAAGGAGAATTAATCTCTGGATGTAAGTATAGTAGTGGTAAGATTGTAGGTAGAATATCACCTTGTGATTCTATTAAAGGTATTGTAAATACTAGATCTAGTCATGAAGAGTGTACTGAGACCGTGACTGAATATACTGATTATTTGTGTACAGATGTTTATATTGGCGGTGAACTCATGTCAAATACTTGTGTGGCAACTGGTAGTTGGACACAGTCGGAGTGGCATTGTCGTACAGTTCAAGATCCAGACCCTGTTTGTAGTAAATGTAAACAAAATCCATGTGTCTGTAGTCAAAGTGGTGGTGGGAATACTGGTGGCGGAGGAACGCCTCCAATCGTTCCTGTAGCTCCTAAAGCAAAAGCTATTTTTCACAATTCAAATATGACGGAAACGGATTGGAAAAAATTAGAAGAATTTCTGGAGACAATCATAGACGATTGTATGGGAGAAGGATTATATTCTAATCTTTTGACTTCTTTAAATGGGAACAGCATCTTTTTTGAGTTTACTTCAGAAAAAGATGCAGCATATGATCCTACGACCGGTATTCTTAAATTAAACTTATATATGGATAGTAATGAACTCTTTCATGAAATGGTTCATGCTTTGCAGTATTATAAAAGAGAGAAAAATATTACATCTTTTTTTAATGCAAGAATGAATCTTGATATAGAAGCTCACTTTGCACAATACCTTTATTTAAAAGGTTCTTTAG
>ENA-UEQB01001764-UEQB01001764.1-human-gut-metagenome-genome-assembly--contig:-NODE-1764-length-17301-cov-2.496400_pt1 | contig 17301 bp, 20 predicted proteins | sample MGYA00242901_ERZ507918 | MGnify/ENA primary metagenome ERZ507918 (study PRJEB26167, sample SAMN06115405) | human gut metagenome | host: Homo sapiens | place: China:Sichuan | collected 2016-04-06... | reverse complement strand
CAGGTCGAAGCATTTACTGCTGAGACCGTAAGATAATGATTCAGTAATGCAAAAGATTCTAAAAAACAGAAAAGTTCGAATACAAAGCTTCCCGCTCTGTATCCGAACTTTTTATTTTACGTTCTGTTCCTATCTGATGCTTCATGGAACTTTATCCATGTTCCTTTTACTGTTCGATATTCAGGTCTTACCAGATAAATCCTGTTACCCCGAGCTCATCATACAAATCCATGATCTGGCTTTGCAGCGCCGGATTGTTTGGAAGAATTGCATAGGCATAAACCAGAAGATATACAGCAATTAAAAATCCGATAATGCCAACAATCAGGGATGCAATTGCCATTCCCTTATTTCCCTTATGCTGAACCAGTGCAATGATGGCAAGTACCATTGATGCAATTGCCAGAATCAGTGCGAATACATCCAGGCAGCAGCAAACAATCGATAAAATGGACAAAATCAGGGAAGTAATGGTCATCCAGTTGCCATTCTTCTTTTGCGGCTCCTGCGGTACAGCATTATAAGCCGGCTGTTGATAGATGTTCTGCTGTGCAGGCTGCTGGTACATATTCTGCTGAAGCGGCTGCTGATACGCATTTTGCTGAGTCCCGGTCTGCTCCGTCTGTCCGGAGAATGCGCCCTCCGGTCTCCCGGTGTCTGCCGGGCGTTCTTCAGAGGCAGGCTGTACCTGCGGCTCATGCGCTGGCACTTCTGTTACCGGCGGCTCTGCTACAGGAGGTACTTAATGTGCAGGCGGTCCCTCCGCTATGCGCATCACTACTGCAGGTGGCTCTTCCAATCTGGTTCCACATCCTTCACAGAATAAAGAAGTATCCTTATTCTGTGTTCCACAATTTTTACATACTTTCATCCTTGTTCTCCTTATATAATATTATGATATGAGGTAACCACATGAGTAAAACTCAAGTTGCGTTAGCAACGGTTTTACGAATGGGGTGCTGAATAGTTACCTTTATTGTATTAATTATAGAAATGATAACAGAAGGACAATAACAAAAGGATAGGAAATCCATCATGAATCAGATTGCCAGAGAATATAAACAGGCTATCATCATCGGTGCTTCACCGATGGGAAATGAAGCCGCACAATTACTTGCATTGCTTAGATGGGCAGGCTACGGGACACAGGATGAAAGCTGCACGCACGATTGTACAACCTGCCGAAGCGGATGCCGTAAGCCGGAAATGAAAAAGGATATTTATGTCATTGCTGCTGATGGCGGTCTGGGATTTTTATTGGAAAATAAGCTGCGTCCGGATTTTCTGGTAGGAGATCTGGATTCCATTAAGTATAATGATATATTGACGGAAGCAGCAGTTAAAGCGGCAATCGGAGAGATTTCGCATGAGGTTGTTCCAGTTGAAAAGGATGACACGGATATGGGGCTGGCGGTAGCGAAGGCTTATGAAAAGGGATACCATGAAATTCTGATTTATGGTGGCTGTGGCGGAGCACGGGTTTCCCATACTTTTGCCAATGTGCAGTTGATGAGTCTGTATGCAAAGAAGGGCTGCCAGATCCAGATGATGGGTGACGGCATCCGGATGGAAATTTTGTGGAACGGCTGCAAAACATTTTCTTCCGCTCTTAAGGGAAGTCTGTCGGTGATCTGTCTGAGTGACAAGGCGGACGGTGTAGTGATACGGGGACTTAAGTATGAATATGTCGGGAGTCTGACCTCTGATTTTACACTGGGCGTAAGCAATTCCTTTATTGGGCAGACCGCAATGGTATCGGTAGAGGATGGAACCCTGCTTTTAGTTTATGAGAGAGTGTGATGATACAGCGTATGAAAATATAAAGAGACAAAAATACTATTTATCCAATTAACCTATTTACACGGTAGGTAAATGGGTATATAATGAGCCTCAGAGAAAACCAAGCGGATGCGAAGCAGGAGGAAAAACAAATGTCAAAACATACTTTGTTAGAAATTAAAGATTTACATGTGAATGTAGAAGATAAAGAAATCCTGGACGGAGTGGACCTTTCCATCGGAAGTGATGAGACGCATGTGCTGATGGGACCGAACGGAACAGGTAAATCAACATTGGGATATGCCATTACAGGACATCCCCGTTATACAGTTACCTCCGGCAGTATTCTTTTTGATGGAGAAGATATTACAGAATTGTCAGTGGATGAACGTGCAAAGAAGGGAATTTTCCTATCCTTCCAGAATCCGATCGAGGTGCCCGGAGTGACGCTGAGTTCCTTTATCCGCAGTGCTTTGGAGCAGAAATCAGGAAAGCGGATCCGCTTGTGGGACTTTAAGAAGTAGCTTTCCGAAACTATGAAGCTGCTTTCCATGGATGAGTCCTATGCAGAACGTGATCTGAATGTCGGTTTCTCCGGAGGAGAGAAAAAGAAAGCGGAGATTCTGCAGATGCTGATGTTAGAGCCCAGGCTTGCGATTCTGGATGAAACGGATTCCGGTCTTGATGTCGATGCTGTACGGACGGTTTCCAAAGGAATCCAGCTATATAAGGAGCAGTGCAGGGGAAGTCTTCTGATTATTACGCACAGTACGAGAATTCTGGAATCCCTGCATGTGGATGTTACCCATGTCATGGAGGAAGGGAAAATTGTCAGAAACGGTGATGCTTCTCTGGTAGATACAATCAATGAAAAGGGATTTGAGGAGTTCACAGCAGTCAATTAGTACCGGGTAAAAATAGTTCCGGATGAGGTTGGGGACAGCCATGAATTCCGGAAAGAAAGGTGTGCGTAAAATGAGAGAGAAAAGTCAGGTAGATGATATTGACCGCAGCATCTATGATATCCGTGATGAAGAAAAAGATGCTTATCGTATGGAAGAGGGTCTGACTCCGGAAATTGTGGACAAGCTGTCGAAGGAAAAGGATGATCCTGTGTGGATGCAGCAGTTTCGTCTTCAATCCTTACAAATTTATAATGAAATGCCCGTTCCCAACTGGGGACCCTCCATCGAAGGTCTGGACATTGACCATATTGCCACCTATGTACGGCCGAATACCAGGATGCAGGGATCATGGAAGGATGTACCGCAGGATATCAAGGATACCTTTGAACGATTGGGAATCCCGCAGGCAGAGCGGAAGTCCTTAGCCGGTGTGGGAGCCCAGTACGATTCCGAGCTGGTTTATCATAACGTAAAATCGGAAGTGGAAGCAGAGGGTGTCTTATATACGGATATGGAAAGTGCCTTGAAGGGTGAATATGCGGATATGGTGCGTAAGTATTTTATGAAGCTGGTGACACCACGGGATCACAAGTTTGCGGCGTTACATGGGGCAGTGTGGTCCGGTGGTTCCTTCGTTTATGTGCCGAAGGGAGTGCAGGTATCCATTCCGCTGCAGTCCTATTTCCGTCTGAATGCCAAAGGTGCAGGACAGTTTGAGCATACCTTGATTATCGTGGATGAAGGTGCAAGCCTGCATTTCATCGAAGGATGTTCGGCTCCTAAATATAACGTAGCCAATCTTCATGCCGGATGCGTGGAGCTTTATGTGAAAAAAAATGCAAAGCTGCGCTATTCGACCATTGAAAACTGGTCTAAAAATATGTATAACCTCAATACCAAAAGAGCAGTTGTAGAGGAAGGCGGTACGATCGAATGGGTTTCCGGTTCATTTGGCTCCCATGTCGGCTGTCTGTATCCGATGAGTATCTTAAAGGGAGAGGGCGCCAGGATGGAATTTACCGGTGTAACGTTTGCCGGAAAAGGACAGAATCTGGATACCGGTGCGAAGGTGGTTCATGCCGCGCCGAATACAAGCTCTTATATGAATACCCGTTCCATCAGTAAAGGTGGTGGAATCAGCACCTTCCGGAGCAGTGTGGTGATTAATAAGGAAGCAAAGAAGTCGAAATCTGCGGTTTCCTGTCAGTCCCTGATGCTGGATTCCGAGTCCCGTTCGGATACGATACCGGCTATGGACATCCGGACAAAGGATGCAGCCGTAGGACATGAGGCAAAGATCGGAAGTATCAGTGACGATGCCGTATTTTATTTAATGTCCAGAGGCATGAGCGAGGAAGATGCCAGAGCGCTTCTTGTCAGCGGATTCGCAGATAATGTGTCAAAAGAGCTTCCGCTGGAATATGCCGTAGAAATGAACAATCTGATTCGTCTTGAAATGAAGGGCAGCATAGGATAAGGAGAGAAGGCCATGACAGATATGATGATCAATAAGCTCCCATCGAAGACCTGGAATTGGCTGAAGGTCAATGAGACAAAGCTTCCCTGGGATATGGAACATACAACCGTACTTCCGGAAGAAAACGTGGCGGTGAAAGAAGAACCTGTCCATTTTTCCGTTCAGGGAGAGGGAGAATACAGCAGTAAGAAATTTAATATTCATGCGGCAAAGGACGAGCAGATCACCGTTTATATGGATTATACGCCGGAGAATAAGCTTGCCGTGTACACGAGTCTGACTCTGGAGGAGGGAGCGCATGTCCGTCTCATCCAGTTACAGCACAGCGCAGAGAATTCTCTTGTATATAATACCATTCAGGGATTCTGTGAAAAGAATGCCCGTATCGAACTGGTTCAGGTTTATCTTGGAAAAGGCGATATTTATTCGGACACAGCGATCGATTTAAAGGGTGAGAAAAGCAGCTTTAAGAGTGATATCGGATATATTGGAGAGCATACCCATGTCATTGATATGAATGAGGTAGTCAACCATTTGGGCAGATGTACGGAAAGTGAAATTAATGTACAGGGCTCCCTGCGGGATGGAGCGAAGAAGATTTTCCGGGGAACGATTGATTTTAAGACCGGCTCTTCCGATTCTGTCGGAAACGAGCTGGAAAATGTACTGATGCTGGGCGAGGACGTGGAGAATAAGACGGTTCCAGTGATTCTTTGTTCCGAAGAAAATGTAGTAGGTAACCACGGCGCAACGATTGGAGAGCTGGATGAGGATACACTGTTCTATCTGGCAAGCAGAGGGATCAGCAGGGAACAGGCAGAAAATATGATGGCAAGAGCCGGTGTTGAGCGTTTAAAGAGCCTTATTGCAGACGAAGCTTTTACCGCAATGATTGACGAAGAACTGGGAGGGAACAGCATATGACAGATTACAGAAGCGATTTTCCCCTGCTGACTTCCCGGGGATTTCGGAAGGACGTTGGCATGGAGCATGACTGGATTTATATTGATAATGCAGCAACCTCGCAGCGTCCGCAGGCTGTCCTTGATGCGGAAGAAGAGTTCTATAAAGAGCATAATGCCAATCCGTTACGGGGCAATTATCCCCTTAGCATTGAAGCAACGCAGATGTATGAAGATGCCCGTAAGGCAGTGCGTGATTTTATTGGAGCAAAATCGGTAAGAGAAATCATTTTTAGCAGAAACACAACGGAAAGCATCAATCTGGTTGCATACAGCTACGGCTTAAGTCATGTAAAGGCAGGGGATGAGATCTTAGTATCCATTATGGAGCATCACAGCAACCTGCTTCCCTGGCAGATGGTGGCAAGAACAACAGGCGCGGTATTGCGGTTCATGGAGTGCCGGCAGGATGGTTCCCTTAATTTGGACGAGGTACGGGAGCAGATTACGGAGAAAACCAGAATTGTTGCCATTACGCAGGTATCGAATGTGCTTGGCAGAGTGAATCCGGTGAAGGAAATTGCAACAATGGCACATGAGAAAAATGCGGTTGTCGTGGTAGACGGTGCACAGAGCACGCCTCATATGGCAGTCAATGTACAGGAACTGGATGCAGACTTTTTTGCCTTTTCCGGACATAAAATCTTCGGACCGATGGGAATCGGAGTCTTATATGGAAGGAAAGAATTATTAAAAGTGATGCCGCCATTTCTCACAGGTGGTGAGATGATTGAGTCTGTGAGCAGAGAAGGCGCAAAATACGCAGAGCTTCCACACAAATTCGAGGCCGGTACGGTGAATGCGGCCGGAGCAGTTGGATTGCATGCGGCAATCAACTATGTGCAGAAAATTGGATTTGCTGCGATGCAGGAGCAGGAGCTTAAGGTGACAAAGCGTGCTTTCGATGGTCTTAGAGAGCTGCCGCATGTTCATGTACTGGGATCGGATCTGCCGGAAGAGCATACAGGAATCCTGACATTTATGATTGATGAGGTGCATCCGCATGATGTCAGTGAAATCCTGATTGCAGATGGAATATGTGTCCGGGCGGGACATCATTGTGCACAGCCCTTGCTGCAGCATCTTGGAATCGGATCAGCCACACGTGCAAGCTTTATGTTTTATAATACGGAAGAAGAGGCAGAGCTTTTTGTAAAGAGTATCGCAAGCGTAAGGGAGCGGATGGGATATGGAAAATAGAAGCTTTTATAATGAGATTTTAACTGAACATAATGTACGGCCGGAATTCAAGCATGATCTGCCGGACGCCGACATTGTTCTTGAGGGTGTCAACCCGAGCTGTGGAGATGATATTTTCTTAAAGCTGAAGGTCGAGGATGATACGATTGTGGACGGAGCGTTTGTGGGAGATGGATGTGCGATCTCGCAGGCTTCTGCGGATATCATGCTGGGAATGGTTATCGGCAGGAAGAAAGAGGATGCCTTACAGTTTGGGAGAACCTTTATGAAGATGATTAAGGGAGAAGCCAGTGAGGAAGAAATTAACTCCCTGGAGGAAGCATCTGCGCTTCGTGACATTGCCCATATGCCGGCACGTGTGAAGTGTGCCGTTCTTGGCTGGCGTACCTTAAAGGAAGCATTGACAGGTGAAGACGCAGAGGATGATGAAGACGAATTTTAAAAGAAAATGTGTAACTATCTGAATAGCTACAAGAATATATTGGAATAGGCAAGAACATAACTGGAAGATGAAAATTCCCCACCCGGAAAATCTCTTGAGGATTAGTCAGAGGTGGCTAAGGACAGTCGGGGTATGTAGATACGGTGTAGCCGATTAAGGCTACGCCGTATTTCTCTTTTACGCCGCACTTGGCGGATTCTTGCGGATTTCTTCTTTTGCCGCAATAATTGTCTGTGTGTCGGGAATCTCAAGAATACCAACACCGATAAAGTGTACCTTAATAGGAACGTGCTTTTTGCCGTTCTCGTCTTTGGTGCTATCAAAGATTTCAATCTTTGTAATAAGCCCATTGACGAGTTCGGGTGTCAGTTCCTTTAAGTCGGTGCATTTACGGATAATGGAGAGAAATGCCCGTAGGCAAAAATACTGCAACGGAATTGCTCCCTATGAGTATAACGGTGAGAAAATGACTTGCAGACAGTATGCGGTTATTATGGGCAAAAAAGAAAAGGTGGAAGCTCACCCGATACTGAGCATCCATAAAAAGCGTTGTAACTGCATCCGAGCCGAGCTATCCAAAGGCACGATTACAAAAGAATTTGCAACGATGTCAAAAGAGATTGCAGACGAGCTTTCTTACCGTGAGCGTGAGGTCATACGCTCTCACATCGGTTTCTGCCCCGATTGCCATAGTATGAAAAGTCCAAAGTTCAGACCGCACACATTCCAAGAAATTGCTTACAAGAACGAGCTATCCTCTGCGGAAGCGGCGGAGAACATCTATCATAAGGGACTTGATAAGATGCGGGACAAACTGAAAAAGAATTCACAATATTTTTATAAATTTGGAACGCAAAAGGAACGATCGTGGTGCGATTTGGGAACAGCACTTGAGTATAATGAATGTCGACAAACAGCAAAAAACTGCTTGAAATTTTTATTTTGGAGGCATTCAATTATGTACTTTGACGCTATTGCAAAAATCGTTTCGGAACGCACAGGCTGTGATGTTTCTGCTGTAAAGCCAGAAAGCAAGTTCTCTGAGCTTGGCATCGACTCTCTTGACACGGTAGAGCTTCTTATGAACCTGGAGGACGAAATCGGCATCGAAATTGAATTGGACCAGAAAGTGGAGACCATTGACGACCTGGATAAGTTCATCCAGAGCAAGCAGGGTTGATGCTTATGATTAAGTCAGCAATTTGTGAAATGCTGGGTATTGAATATCCGGTATTTCAAGGTGGTATGGCTTGGATCGCTGACGGTAAACTGGCCGCTGCCGTGTCCAACGGCGGTGGTCTTGGCATTATTGCGGCAGGAAATGCTCCTGGTGATTATGTCAGACAGCAGATTCAAGTTGCTAAGAGGATCACCAATAAACCTATTGGTGTAAATATTATGCTTCTAAGTCCGTTTGCGGATGAGGTTGCAAAAGTTGTTATAGAAGAAAAAGTTGAGGTTGTAACCACGGGTGCAGGCAATCCATCTAAATATATTAAGGAATGGCTTGCTGCAGGAATTAAGGTTATTCCTGTTGTGGCTTCAGTTGCTATGGCGAAGCTGATGACTCGCCTCGGTGCTTCTGCTCTTATTGCAGAGGGTGGCGAAAGCGGCGGTCATGTTGGCGAGCTTACCACGATGGTGCTTGTTCCGCAAATCTGCGATGCGACCACTTTGCCGGTCATTGTCGCAGGTGGTATTGCAGATGGCAGAGGGGTTGCCGCAGCATTTATGCTCGGTGCCTGCGGTGTGCAGATGGGAACCCGTTTCCTTAGTGCTAATGAATGCACGATTCATCCCACATATAAGGAAAAGATCTTAAAAGCCACGGATCTTTGTACGATGGTAACAGGTAAGCGCTTGGGACACCCCGTTCGCAGTCTCCGCACGCAGTTTGCCAGAGAGTATTCCAAGGCTGAATACGGCGGTATGCCGGACGAAGAATTGGAAGCGCTGGCAACCGGTGCATTGAGGCTTGCTGTACAGGAAGGTGACAACGAAAAGGGGTGTTTTCTCTCCGGTCAGATCGCCGCTATGGTCAAGAAAGAGCAGCCTGCGGCAGAAATTGTTAAGGAAGTTATGGAGGAAGCCGAGCCTATCCTTCTGAGGGCAAAAGAGTGGGTAAAATAGCATTTGTATTTTCAGGTCAGGGCGACCAGTTCCCCGGTATGGGAAAAGACCTGTATGAAAAATATCCGGTTGCTAAAAAGATTTTTGACCTATGCGACGACATCCGCCCCGGCACATCTTCTCAGTGCTTTCATGGCACGGAAGAAGAATTAAAGGAAACCAAGAACACACAGCCTTGCCTTTTTGCAATGGAGCTTGCGGCGGCAACTGTTCTGATTGAAAAAGGAATTGCTCCCGATGTGGTTGCCGGTTTTTCTCTCGGTGAGGTCGTTGCCGCAACGGTCAGCGGAGCATTTGACAGCGAGACAGGATTCCGCCTTGTCTGCAAACGCGGAGAATTGATGCAGAGCGAGGCTGAAAGATTTGATACATCTATGGCGGCAGTTGTAAAGCTGACACCCGAACGGGTGCAGGAGGTATGCAATAAATATTCCGAAGTTTATCCCGTAAACTTCAACTGCCCCGGACAGATCACCGTATCAGGTATTTCCTCTCAAATGACGGACTTTTTTGCCGATGTCAAGGCGGCAGGCGGCAGAGCCATTCCGCTGAAAGTAAAAGGAGCTTTCCATTCACCTTTTATGAAAGCAGCAGCAGAGTCTTTTGCCGAAGAACTGGAAAAGGCAGAGACTAAGGAAAGAAGCATTACGCTCTATTCCAATATGACCGCCGAAGTCTATACGGATGATGTTGTAGGCTTGCTTTCTAAGCAGATATGCAGCCCTGTGCAGTGGGAAAAGATCATCCGTAATATGATTGCCGACGGCGTTGATGCTTTTATTGAAATCGGTCCCGGCAAAACACTTACCAATATGATTAAGAAAATTGATGCAGAAGTAAAAGCTGTATCGGTGAACGATTATTTGGCGGAGGTGGATGTATGTTAAAAGGAAAAACAGCAGTTGTAACCGGTGGTTCTCGTGGCATCGGTGAGGCAATCGTATATAAGTTGGCATCAATGGGTGCTAATGTAGCTGTCATTTATGCAGGCAGTAGGGCCGCCGCAGAGAGGGTTTGCGAAAAATGCAAGCAGGAATACAGCGTGGAAGCAAAAGCTTATCAATGCAATGTTGCTGATTTTTCTGCGGCAAAGGAAACCGTTGCAAAGATTAAAACTGAGTTTGGTACAGCACAAATTCTTATCAATAACGCAGGCATTACCCGTGACGGTCTGCTTGCTATGATGAAAGAAGAAGATTTTGATTCGGTTCTGGATACCAATCTCAAAGGCGCTTTCAACATGATCCGTCATATGACAGGACTGTTTATCAGAGCTCGTGAAGGCTGCATAATCAATATGGCTTCTGTTGCGGGAATTATGGGAAACGCAGGTCAGTGTAACTACTCTGCTTCGAAAGCAGGTCTTATTGGACTTACAAAGTCTGTGGCAAAGGAGCTTGCGCCGAAGGGCATCCGTTGTAATGCGGTTGCACCCGGCTTTATCGCAACGGATATGACAGGAAATCAGACAGACAATCCGCTTCTGAATATGATCCCCCTTGGCAAGATGGGCGAAACAGATGATGTGGCAGATGCAGTGGCATATCTTATAACTGCAAAATACGTAACCGGCGAAGTCCTCCGTATTGACGGTGGCCTCGCTATGTAAGGAGAAAAAATATGAGTGAAAACAGACGAGTTGTTGTTACCGGTATCGGTGCAATTACCCCTTTGGGAAACAATGTGGCTGATACCTGGAACGGTTTGAAGAACGGCAAAAACGGCATTGCTCCCATTACACTTTTTGATACAGAGAAATATAAGGCAAAGTTGGCTGCCGAAGTCAAGGACTTCGATCCAAAAGAATACTTAGAGATTAATGATGTGCTTCGTACTGATCGCTATGCACAGTTTGCCGTTGCAGCAGCACAGCAGGCAGTGGACGAAAGCGGTGTCGAAGGTACTGTTGAGCCCGAACGCTTTGCCGTTATATTCGGTACGGGTATCGGTGGCATCGGTACTTTTGAAACGGAGCACACCAAGCTGATGGAGAAAGGCCCCCGCCGTGTTTCTCCGCTGTTTGTACCTATGATGATCGGCAATATGGCAGCCGGTATGATTGCCATTCGCCACGATTGCCGTGGCTCTGCCATGCCTGCTGTTACGGCTTGCGCTTCCGGTTCCAATGCTATCGGTGAAGCTATGCGCCTTGTTCGTCACGGGTATGCGGATGCCGTAATTACCGGCGGTGCCGAAGCCGCCATTGTTCCTTCTGCTATCGCAGGTTTTGTGAATATGAAGGCGCTTTCCACTTCTGAAAATCCCGACGAGGCATCCCTGCCTTTTGATAAGCGCAGGGGTGGATTTGTTATCGGTGAAGGTGCTGTCGCACTGGTACTTGAAGAATACGAACACGCAAAAGCTCGTGGTGCAAAGATTTACGGTGAAGTGTGCGGCTACGGTTCAACCTGCGACGCTCATCATATCACAGCACCGCATCCCGATGCGCGTGGCGGCGCACAGGCAATGATGGAGGCTATGAAGGAAGCAGGCTATACAGATACGGATACCGTTTATGTCAATGCACACGGCACGGGTACTCCGATGAATGATGTGATTGAGACGGCTGCTATTAAGAAAGCCCTTGGCGAAGATAACGCAAAGAAAGCGTATGTAAGCTCCACAAAGTCAATGACAGGACATATGCTTGGCGCAGCAGGTGCAATTGAAGCACTGGCTTGCCTTTTTGCACTCAACGAGGGCGTGATTCCTCCTACAATCCATTTGGATGAGCAGGATGAAAATTGTGATCTGAACTGTGTGCCGAATACTGCCGTGGAAGCAGACATTACACTGGCACTTTCCAATTCTCTTGGATTTGGCGGTCATAACGCTTGTCTTGCTTTCAGAAAGGTGTAATCCGATGAAAGAAACAGATATTCGCAAATATGCCGAGCTGATGAAGGAGCTTGGGCTGACCGGACTTGAAATCACAGAAGAAAACAGTAAGGTCCGTTTGGAGCGTTCCGTTGGGGCTTCGGTGCAAGAAACCGTATATTCTGTTCCTGATCCTACCGGCACAACACAGGCTCCGTCCGAACCGAAAGACTACATCAGCGTAAAATCGCCCATCGTCGGTGTGTTTTATGCAGCTCCCGCTGAAAATGCTGATTCCTATGTTTCTATCGGCGATACGGTGACAAAGGGGCAAACTCTTTGTATTGTCGAGGCGATGAAAATGATGAATGAAATTACTGCTGAAGAAGAAGGCGTCATTTCGGAGATCTGCGTTACAAATGGGCAGGTTGTAGAATACGGAACAGAATTGTTCCGTATCAAGAGGTAAGGCTATGAACAGAGAAGAAATAATGAATATACTTCCTCACAGAGACAATATGCTGCTTCTTGACGATGTGGAAAACAAGAACGGCACCGCTGTCGGGCATTATACCGTCCGTGGTGATGAGTTCTTCCTCAAGGGACATTTCCCTGATAATCCTATCGTGCCGGGCGTTATTCTCTGTGAGATACTGGCTCAGTCCGCTTGCGTACTGATGCAGGATGCAATGAGCGAAGGTAAATTACCCGTTTATACAGGACTTAATAATGTAAAATTCCGTTCGCCTGTCAAACCCGGTGACACCGTTGAAACACAGTGCCGTATTAAACGAGCAAAGCACCCTTTCTACTTTGCTGAAGGTACAGTTACGGTGGACGGACGGCTATGCGTATCGGCAGAATTTTCCTTTGCAATTACAGGAGCATAAACTATGTTTTCAAAAATACTGATCGCCAACCGTGGCGAGATCGCTGTCCGCATCATTCGCGCTTGCAAGGAAATGGGCGTAGCTACGGTTGCTGTATATTCCGAGGCAGATAAAAACGCCCTTCACGTGGCGCTTGCCGATCAAAGCTATTGCATCGGCGGCCCCGAAGCCTCGGAAAGCTATCTGAATGAAAACCAAATTATCAGCACCGCTATTTTAGCAGGTGCCCAGGCGATTCATCCCGGTTATGGATTTCTTTCTGAAAATGCACATTTTGCCCGTGCCTGCAGAAAGAACGGATTGGTATTTATCGGTCCGGATCCCGAAAGCATGGAACGCCTTAGTGATAAAGCGATCTTGAAAGAGCTGATTCGAGGTACGGGGCTATCGGTCATTCCGGGAACAAAAGCGGTCGCTTCCGCCCAGGAAGCAAAGCGAGCAGCCGACAGGATCGGATATCCCGTAATGCTCAAAGCCTGTGCAGGCGGCGGTGGACGGGGCATCCGTCTGATCCGCTCGGAAGATGAACTGGAGGATGCCTATCATCAAGCTACAAGCGAAGCAATTAGTGCCTTTGGAGATGGCAGTGTATATCTTGAAAAATATGTCTTTCCCGCAAGGCATGTGGAATTGCAGATTCTTGCCGACGAACACGGAAATGCCGTGTGCCTTGGAGACCGTGACTGCTCTCTCCAGAGAAGAAATCAAAAACTACTGGAAGAAACACCTTCTCCCGCTGTTAGTGATGAGCAACGTCAAAAGATTATAGAGCTTGCGGTAGATGCCGTAAAGAAGATCGGCTATGTAGGTGCCGGTACGCTTGAATTTCTGCTTGACCGTGAAGGCAACTTCTGGTTTATGGAAATGAATGTACGGCTGCAAGTGGAGCACTGTGTAACAGAAATGCTGACAGGCTTTGATCTTGTGAAATGGCAGATTCGTATTGCAGCCGGTATTCCGCTGAATTTCACACAAAAAGATGTCAAAATAAAAGGTTCAGCAATCGAATGTCGCATCAACGCAGGTAGCTGCGGAGCTTTGAAAATGCTCCATGTTCCGGGAGGTCCGTCTGTGCGATTTGATACCTGTTTGGTTGCAGGCACAGTCGTATCACCTTACTACGATTCACTTCTTGGAAAACTAATTGTGTACGCAAAAACCCGGGAAGAAACCCTCCGTAAAATGAGGGCGGCGCTCTGTGAATTGGTGATTGACGGCATACCGACAAACATTGAGGAACAACTGCGGATTGTTGAGGATGAACGCTTTACATCCGGCAACTATGATTTAACTTTTATGGGAAACAGGTGATCAAATGGCATTACTCAATTTTTTGAAGCCTAAAAATCAATTAGAAGAAGGCGGGCGTACTTCTGCTCCCGTTCAGCGTGATGCCGGAGAGCCTGAGAAAAAATGTCCGAATTGTCACAAAGACATTCCGCTGAGTCGTCTCTGGGCGAATGATCTTGTCTGTCCTTGCGGCCATCACTTTCGCATGAAGGCACGTCAGCGCATACAGACGATAACCGATAAAGGAAGTTTTCGTGAATTGTATTCCAATATGATAGCAGATAATCCGCTGAATTTTCCTGGATATAAAGATAAGATAGAAACTGTCCGTGTGGCAAGCAACGAAAAAGAGGCAGTAGTCTGCGGTACAGCTACCATTGGCAAACAAAAATGCTGTCTGTTTGTTATGGAGCCGTACTTTATGATGGGCAGTATGGGCAGTGCCGTTGGCGAAAAAATAACCACACTGTTTGAATATGCCGTGCAGCATCGTTTGCCGGTTATCGGTTTTACCGTATCGGGCGGTGCTCGTATGCAGGAGGGGCTTTTATCCCTTATGCAGATGGCAAAAACGAGTGCGGCGGTTAAGCGGCACAGTGATGCCGGGCTTTTATATATTGCAGTCATCACCGATCCCACTACAGGCGGTGTGATGGCAAGCTTTGCTACGGAAGCAGATATTATTCTTGCAGAACCCGGTGCAACTGTCGGTTTTGCAGGTGCGAGGGTGATTGAGCAGACAACAAAGAAAGCTCTCCCGGAAGGATTCCAAAAGTCTGAATTTGTACTGGAACACGGATTCATTGACAGCATTATTCCGCGCTCCAACCAAAAGAAATATTTGACTGAGCTGTTAAAAATGCACGATGGGAGGGCGATGATGTGAGCGAATCAGCTTTCGAACGAGTAAAACTTGCCCGTGACAGCAAAAGACCGACGGGGCTTGATTATATTAAAAACATTTTCAAGGGCTTTATCGAGTTTCACGGTGATCGCCGTTATGCGGATGATCCCGCTATCGTAGGTGGGATTGCGAAGCTGGATAGCACTCCCGTGACGGTAATTGCGATTGAGAAAGGTCATACTGCAAAAGAGCGTACTTACCGCAATTTCGGTATGCCTCAGCCGGAAGGCTACCGCAAAGCCCTGCGTCTTATGAAGCAGGCAGAGAAATTCGGCAGACCGATTGTTTGCTTTGTGGATACTTCCGGTGCGTACTGTGGAATCAGTGCTGAAGAACGGGGGCAAGGACAGGCAATAGCAGAAAACCTGCTGGAAATGTCTACGCTTTGTGTGCCGATTATCTCTATTTTGATTGGCGAAGGCGGCAGCGGTGGTGCTCTTGCACTTGCGACTGCGGACAGAGTATGGATGCTGCAAAATGCCGTGTATTCCGTTATTTCACCGGAGGGCTGTGCAAGTATTCTTTGGAAAGACTCTGCCAAGGCAGAAACTGCGGCAGCAAGCCTTAGATTAACCGCCGAGGATGCTAAGAGCCTTGGCGTAATAGAACGCATCCTTTCCGAAAATGACATCGGCAAAAAAGAATTTTACGACCGCATCCGTACCCTTTTAACGGAAGAAATCAAGGAATTGTCCGGCGATATTGACTTGACGCAGAATCGCTATGACAGATTCCGTAATCTTGGCGTCAGTGCTGTTATTAAGGAGTAAATATGAGCATATACAAACAGTATTGTAATGAGATTGTCGATGAAAACGGCAGGCTGCAAAAATTGACACTTGAATATCCCGACAACTTTAACTTCGGTTATGATGTTGTCGATAAAATTGCAGATGAAACACCGGAGAAACGTGCACTTGTATGGTGCAATGTTGAAGGCGAAGAGCATATTTTTTCATTTGCAGATATAAAGAAATACAGCAATCAGATGGCAAATGTATTTCGCAGTGCGGGAATCGGTCACGGCGACCGTGTGATATTGATTTTGAAGCGGCACTATGAATATTGGTTTGCGGCAGTTGCGCTGCACAAGCTGGGTGCGGTAATGATCCCGGCGACCCATATGCTGACGGTCAGTGACTTTGTATATCGCATTAAGTCCTCTAAAGCAAAAGCGATTGTGTGTACCACACAGAATGAGGTGCCCGAAAAAATCACTGCGGCGCTGAAAGAGGCAGACATGACGGCAAAACTGTGGTGCGTTCAGAAGGATGCAGACGGCTTTGAAAATCTGACGGAGGCTATGAGAGAAGCCCCTGAAAAATTTGAGCGTGTGCAGACCTTAGCTACCGATCCGATGATGTTGTATTTCACATCGGGTACTACCGGTTATCCCAAAGGCGTCATTCACGAGCACAGCTATCCTCTCGCACATATCGTCACAGCAAAGTATTGGCATCAGGCAGAGGATAACGGACTCCACTTCACAGTTGCGGAAACAGGATGGGCAAAGGCATCCTGGGGAAAGATTTACGGACAGTGGCTCGTCGGCAGCGCCGTCATGGTGTATGACTTCGATAACTTTGAACCCAAACAATTAACCGCTGTAATCAATCGTTATGGCGTAACTTCTTTCTGCGCGCCTCCTACGGTTTACCGCTACCTTGTGCGTAAAGGTATTCCCGATATGCCGCCGCTCAAACATGCAACAACGGCAGGTGAAATGTTGGCTCCCGAAGTATTCCGTAAGTTTACAGAACGCACCGGACTTCAACTCTGCGAGGGATACGGTCAGACCGAGACAACGTTATTGATGGCAAATTTCAAAGGTTACGATGCTGTAGAGGGTTCTATGGGTACACCCTCGCCCTTTTACAATATTGAGCTTCGCGGAAAGAACGGAAAATCCGTCGACACCTATGAAATAGGCGAGGTTGTTATTGTTCCCGAAAAAGCGGGCAAGCAACCAGGTGTGTTCGCCGCATATCTGGACAATGAGGAACAGTATAGTTATGTTTGGCGTGACGGTGTGTACCATACGGGTGATGCTGCGTATATGGACGAAAATGGTCGGTATTGGTTCCACGGTCGCTTTGACGATATTATAAAGACAGGCGGTTTCAGAGTAGGACCTTACGAAGTGGAAAATGTGCTGATGGAGCATCCCGCTGTTGTAGAATGCAGCGTAATCGGAGTACCGGATGCGCTGAGAGGTCAGTCAATCAAGTGCAGGATATGAGCCTTCGCAGGAGCTTGAGTTGGAGATCAAAAATTTCTGTAATCAAAAGCTTGCAGAATACAAATGGATTCGCATTATTGAGTTCGTAACCGAGATGCCCAAGACAATCAGCGGCAAAATACAAAAGACTGTCCTTCGCAGTCAGAATGAAACTGTATGAAAATGAATGTCTGTATCAAGGGCGTGGGATGCTTACAGTATCACATCCCACGCTTCGAAGAAAAAATGAATAATACCCGATTGGCCGATAAGCTATTTACGGAATA